>Ga0209172_10002789_pt1 | contig 29277 bp, 24 predicted proteins | sample LarsenN4metaG_FD_184113 | JGI IMG/M metagenome (GOLD analysis project Ga0209172, IMG submission 184113) | Hot spring sediment bacterial and archeal communities from British Columbia, Canada, to study Microbial Dark Matter (Phase II) - Larsen... ... | reverse complement strand
TAGAGCAGCAGATCTTGAGCTTCATTGACTACTTCAACCGCACCTTTGCCAAGCCTTTTGTCTGGAAGTTTAAAGGGTTTGATCAAGTCATCTAAGCTGGTCAGTCACTCCTGCTAGCCTGCACTAGGCTGCGCATCTTTCTATCCGCCTCTTCTTCACTGTAAGAAGAACGCGAAATGTAGTCATCTGTTGTCCATCTTTCTGTCAAAATTGGGTAATGCCCTGTATGGTTGAGTTGCGATCGCATCAATTGCCAGGCTGCGTAGGCATTTGCCGCAGGAACCTGGAGCTCAAAAGCAAACTCATCTGATTCATCAATGGCAAGCTGACGGATACTGCATCCTGCTAAAAGGGTGCCTTGCAACAAATCATTTAAGGCTTCTAATGTGTTGAGCATGTTTCTACTATTCCAATCGAGGTGCTAGATTGAACCGACAACTCCCCGACTTAGAAGCTAGTTAGCCCAAGCATTGAGCAGACTAAACATGGCATTCCTTTTTCAATTAGAAGGGGTAAACCTGAGTTGTACAAACCTGGCTAGGCCAGTAAGAATCAATTCGGTTTCGGATACTGTAAAGCCAGCAAATCCTCTAAGTTTGAAAGAATTGCTGGCTCACGTTAGAGAACGAAACGACAAGATGGGTTGTTCTTAATCGTCGTCATCCTTTTCTTTCTCATCGTCATCGTCATCATCATCAGATGATCGATTTCGCTGATTGCGATCGCCCTCATCATCATCAGACCGATTTAAATTCTGAGATTCTTCTCTCGACTCGGCATCGTAACCGGGTCTACCGCAGCCAACCAGAATGGCGTTACCTGCCACCAACATCAGCAGGCTCAGCAAAAGAATACTAAACGATTTTGTCCGTAACGGAACCATGGGGACACTCCATCCGATCTATGTCTATCTAGACTTTAGCGATCAATGCTGAAGCTTTATCTAATGATTTGTCTATGGTAGCGATTGAGAACTGACTGAAATTATTCTTCTGAAGATTGCAAATTGAACAGCTTGGAATTCTTTTGCTGCCAGGGCTTGGCATCCGAAAGCCGTCTTGGATTGATGCACCCATTTGTGCCCGAATGCCAAACATCTCCAAACGCCTTAGTTGCTGCTATCGCCTGGTTGGAGCAGTTGATGCCAAAATTGGCTCAAACTCATAAATCCCTCCATCGGCCATTAAGGACAGAAACAGATGTCCGTCTTTGATCACATACGATCGCACAAACGGCCAGTCTTTTACCAAGCGAGTGTCAAGTGAACCGGGGGGGCATAACGCGCGAGTCAACGCAAGCGGCCCAAACTGAAGCTGATTGGGTCCCGATGATTGCCAGGTGCCGCGACCCCGATTACAGTCAAACCGCACGTTGATGCTGCCATCAGCATTGAAGGCGATCGTGTACTTGGTGCGGTTGTCAGGCGTTAAGGTCGAGTCATCGCCCCCTTGAAATTTCACTAACTGCCACGAGGTGCCTGCTAGATTGACAGGCTCTCCGACGAAAGCAACTCTGGCATCCATCGCCCGTTCTACCAAGGCCAAGCGATCGCCCCAGGGGTCGGGCTGTTGCTGAGCTTGCCCACCCATATTGAACAGCATGATGTCAAACTTTTTCGGGTCAAATGATTGCCAGGTGGGTAATCCCGCACCGTTGGGGTTGCCCTGCTTGGCAAAGTTGACAAAGTACTGGTGAAATGTTTTGGCAACGGTCTGATCTCTCGCGGTGACGTTCTTGCCATAGCGTGCCTGCATCTGATTAAACAAAAAACTCAACTCGCTCGCGTGGGGGGCACTCGTCACCTTTGGTCGTTGAGAATCAGCCACATAATCAAAGCGGTACAACCAGGCGGGTGCGCCTTGCCGAGTCATCTGCCGCGCAACAAAGCGGGCTGGCTCATGCATCGACATATCAACGCCAATCAGCGCGTAAAGGATATCTGGCTTGAGTTTGCCAGTTGGGTTGTAAAGTTGACGGGCGCGATCGCGATCAGTCCCAAAGAAATCAAACGGACGCGTCTTATCAGGCGGGAAAACAGCGGGTAAGTCGCTGCCCGTTGTCCCGATGATCAGTGGCACTGGGGCGAGATTACCGCGCAGGATGTTTTCTTCTGGTTGGGCGGTCACGATGTCACCTTCCCTCACCGGACCACCCGCGTAGGTCGGTAGCAATGGAAAGAGTGATGCCATACTCATCTTGCCATTCACCTTTTCAGCGGGTAAAGCCCGTAATGCTCTCAGCCCAGCCGCCCCTGTGTCGGTGATGCCAACACTCTTGGCAAATGCAAGGCCAGCCTCTTCAGCCGATGGTAGTGGGCCTGTTGCCTGGTTGAGCTGGCGGCTGGGTACGAGGTAGTTTCTGCCGCCACCCGATAAGACCGCCGCTCGATGAAACAGCCCTTTTGCCGCAGGCCAGGTGAGCAAATGTACGACTGAAATGCCACCCGCCGACTCACCCGCGATCGTCACCTGGTTGGGATCCCCTCCAAACGCGTCAATATTTTGCTGTACCCACCTCAGAGCCGCCAACTGATCCATCAGGGCGTAGTTAGCCAGGGCACCCCCTGCGGCTGTCAGGGCAGGATGCGCAAAGAAGCCCATGTGACCCAGACGATAGTTAATCCCCACCAGGATCACCCCCTGACGCGCAAACTGGCTGCCATTAAAAAACGGTACCGATGCAGCCCCATTCAAAAAGCCGCCCCCGTGGATCCACACCATGACGGGAAGCTTTTCACCAGGCTTGAGGTTAGCCGGAGTCCAGACGTTGAGATAGAGGCAATCTTCACTCCGCGTAGACCCGCTTGCACCCGCATCACCCGGAATCGGGAGTTGCACACAATCATTGCCATACTTGACCGCTTTGCGGATGCCTTTCCAGGGTGTGACGGGTTGGGGCGATCGCCAGCGCAAGTTGCCGACCGGAGGTGCCGCATAGGGAATCCCCTTGAAGGCGCGAACATCGCCTGACACAACTCCTTCCAGCGCCCCGGCATCGATCTTCACCGTTTTGCTGGTCGTCTGGGCGGTGACAACCTGTGTCCAGCCTGTACTGATGATGGTGAGCGCGATCGCGGCGATGGTTTGGACTCGGTTTCGCTGCATCTTCCCTCCTACACGTGAATGAATCGTAAATAGAAGCAGTTGGACAACTCAATGCTTCTTCAACGTGTTTAAATCGAGGTCGCTCTAATTGGCTTGAAATTTTTGATCTTTTAAGCTTGTTCTTTTCCGACGCAAGCTCAGCTAGCCTCATGTGCGATCGCGTCAAAAAGTTTGTAGTAGTTATCCAAAGCGGGTGATCTAACTACCGTTCTTGGCTTCACCCGTTGGCATGGGCATCCCAACGACATTTGAAAAAGGTGTTACTGAAAAGAAGAATTCGCTCCCGGCTTCCAGTTTTCGAGACAGCGATCGACAGTTCCCAAAAGTTGCGGGATTTGTACCGATTTAATGGGCGATCGCGACAGATAGGTATCCCCCTGCTTCCGGCATCTCCCTTCACAACGGGGATTAAGGGGATTGGGAGGTGTGCGATTGGTCGCTTGCTAAATTGAAACTGGTATTAGAAGGCCAAGCGCATCCCGTTCTCTGTTTCAGTAACACCAGACATTCTGACAGCAACAGCTTTGACGTTAAAACTCACGCACTGAGGGTTTGCCGTCGATGATTTCACCGACCAGCACGATATCTGTCACGCCTGCGAAAATGCCGTTTTCAACCACACCAGGGATATTGTTCAGCGTTTTTTCTAACTCTGTCGGATCGTTGATGCCGCCTTCATACTTCACATCAATTACCAGGTTGCCGTTATCGGTGACAACGGGGCCTGCTTTCTTGACTCCCATCCGGAGAGTCGTTTGTCCACCCAGCTTTTGAATCAGTCGCATAACTGGCGTGACTGCCATCGGAATCACTTCAACGGGGAGCAAAAAGTTGGTGCCCAGCTTATTCGACAACTTGCCGCCATCAACCACCACGATAAATTGGTTGGCCAGGGTATCGACGATTTTTTCTTGGGTGTGGGCTGCACCGCCCCCCTTGATCAGGTTCTTTTGGGGATCCACTTCATCGGCTCCATCGATCGCCACATCAATGTGATCCACTTCATCGAGGCTCACAAGGGGAATGCCGAAATCACGGGCTAAAACAATCGCCTGAAACGATGTGGGTACGCCTTTAATATCCTTTAGGTCACCCGATTGCAACCGCTCGCCGATCGCCTGAATCGCGTAGGCAGTCGTTGATCCGGTACCCAGCCCTACAATCGACCCTGATTGCACCCTGGCTGCCGCCGCATAGCCGACCTGTTGCTTCATCAGCTTAACTGGATCAACCTCTGCACTCATACTCTCGCTCTCCTTAGAACTAACTTGTAGTATTGAGAGCAGCCGCAAGCAAGCTGAAGTCAGATAGGCTAGACTCTTGTGATCTTGCTTACTGCTGTTCCATCTGTCACAGACAGTCTACTACCTGGATGTGTCCTTATTTATGAGCGGAGAATTCAATTTTTCAGAATCAGAGTCACCGCCTGTACCAAATTCGGTACCATCCCTTGGCGAACCACCTCAAGAGCTGCCTGTTTCGATCGCCGAGCAAGTTCATCGCTACTGTCAAACGGCACACCAGCTCATCGCAGAAACTCAGTTTGAAGCCGCGATCGCGGAGTACGATCACGCCCTTGACTTGCAGCCCGACAACTACCGTCTCTGGTATCAGCGAGGTTTAGCATTACGAAAGCTGAAACGTTACGAAGGGGCGATCGCCAATTTTGATTTGGCTTTGCAACTTCAGCCAGAGTACTTACCTGCTAGCCGCAGCCGACTCTATACCCTACTAGTCACCCAAAGAATTTGGCGGCAACTGTGGGTAGGTCAGCAAAAGTTGGGGAATGATGTGAGTAATCTGTTTACGGCCTTTGTCAAGACGAAGCTGCCTACCCTCGTGATTCTGGCGTTGGTCAGTTATGCTAGCAGCCATAGTCGGGTGACTGGCTGGATTGTGGCCGGCTGCTTTTTGCTGATTATGGTAATCGGCGATTTGATTGCAGAGTCACAACGTTAGTTATTTTTTGGCAAAGGAATAGTACAGTTTGATTTGGTCAAGTTTCCTGTCACTCCTGTTTTTTGAAGAAAGGTTTAGTGTTCTTGGAGCAAAAAGAAAGCCATGTCTCCTCTGGTTTCTCTCATCATCACGACCTACAACCGTCAAACGTTTTTGGGTCAAGCGATCGCGAGTGTGCTACGTCAGAGCTATCACAATGTTGAGTTGATTGTTTGGGATGACGGCTCGCAAGATGAATCGGTCGCGTTGGCTCAGCACTATGCCGCTCAGGATCCGCGTGTGAAGGTGGTTGCGGCTCCTCATACGGGCAGGGTTCATGCCTTAACCGCCGCGATCTCCCAGGCACGTGGGCAATACTTAGGATGGGTTGACAGCGATGACTGGTTACATCCCGACGCGATCGCTGAAACCGTTCTGGCGCTTGAGAACCAACCCCAAGCCGGGTTTGTTTATACAGATTATTTAGAGGTGGATCCAGCAGGGGCACCCCTCCAATACGGTTGCCGTTGCTCTATTCCCTACAGTGCAGAGCGCTTGCTGGTCGATTTTATGACGTTCCACTTTCGCCTGCTGCGGCGGGAGGCGTTCGATCGGGTCGGTGGCATCAACCTGGCAATGGAGACGATTGAAGATTATGAGCTGTGCCTGCGGCTCTCAGAGGTGGCGCCGGTGGTTCATTTGGCAAAACCCCTTTATTACTATCGGCTGCACCCCAATAGCATTACGGCTCAGCAGTCAGAGCGGCAATTTGCTCTAAGTCGGCGGGCGATCGCAGCGGCGCTCAAGCGACGGGGCTTGACGAAACACTATCGCCTTGAAACCAATCCTTTAACGCGCCAGTTTCACCTCCGGCGCAAGCCTGTTGCAACTTTGCCTCAAGCGGCGGCAGTAGTAGGTACGGTGGCATCCTCGTTGATGGGGTTGGCGATCGCTCAACCAGCCCAAGCGCAGTCGATTGTGCCCGAAGCTGGCAGCAATACTCAGGTGACGCCCAACGGCAACCAGTACGATATTACGGGGGGTAATCTATCTGCCGATCAAAAAAACCTGTTCCAAAACTTCAGCAAATTTGGGTTGACGCAGGGAGAGATTGCCAACTTTTTAGCCAATCCCCAACTGCAAAACATTCTGGGGCGGATTAATAGCGCTGATCCCTCGGTGATTAATGGCTTGATCCAGGTGACAGGCGGCACGCCCAACCTGTACTTGATGAATCCCGCTGGGATTATTTTTGGCCCTAACGCGAGCCTGAATGTGCCAGCCGCGTTTACCGCTACAACCGCAAATCAAATCGGCTTTGGCACCGGAAACTTCAATGCGATCGGGCCAAACGACTACACCATCCTCAATGGCAACCCCACCAGTTTTACGTTCTCGAACCTGCAACCCGGCACCATCCTGAATGCGGGTAATTTAGCGGTCACGTCAGGTCAATCTCTCACTTTGATTGGGGGCACCGTTGTTAACACCGGGACATTAACGGCACCAGCGGGACAGATCACCGTGACAGCTGTTCCTGGTGCCAATCGAGTCCGGCTCAGCCAAACCGGAAGCCTGCTCAATCTAGAGTTTGAGCCGATCGCCCCGACCACTTCATCGGCACCGACCCTGCCGCAACTCCTGACCGGAGGAAACGTTCCGAGTGCGACTGGGGTAGCGCTCAATCCTGATGGCAGTGTGCGGCTGACCAGTACGGGGACGGTGATTCCCACAGAGGCAGGCAGCGCAATTGTAGCCGGGGCGATCGATGTGAGCGGCCCAGTCGGTGGCTCTGTGAATGTGATTGGCAGTCAGGTCGCTACTGTTGGAGCGGCGATTGATGCGAGCGGCACAAATGGCGGCGGCTCGGTCAAAATTGGTGGTGACTACAAAGGGTCTGGCTCCATCCCCAACGCACGTTTGACGGTAATTGACCCGACTACAACCATTCTGGCGAATGGGGGTGTTTCCGGTGATGGCGGCAAAGTGATTATCTGGTCAGATGACACGACCCGCTTTTATGGTGAGATTGCCGCGACGGGTGGCAGCTTGGCAGGCAATGGCGGTTTTGTTGAGGTCTCCGGCAAAGAATCGTTGACCTACCAGGGCACCGCGAATCTTTTAGCTCCAGCAGGTGCAGCAGGCTCTTTGCTGCTCGACCCGGCCTTCATTCGAATAATCGACGATATTGCAGGTAGTGGTGATTTAGATGGTGCCCTGCCAAGCATTACAGCAGCGACCCCTGACGCTGGGGCTAACACCGTTTCGTGGGGGCAACTGGCAGCAGCGGCGACAACGGGTTCGGTCACGTTAGAAGCAACGGGGGATATTACTTTTGCAGATATTGTTGGCAATACTCCGCTGATTACGACGGCAGGGGGCAACGCTCGGCTTGATTTAGGGGCGACTGGGCAACTCATCATTCGGTCAGTCAATGGCAATGTAAGTTTCGATGACCCAACCAACACCATTTCTACGAATGGGGGGTCGGTCTTGGTGTCTGGTAATAACCTCTCTTTGGGTAACTTCAACACCAGCCTGATTACGCTTACAAGTCCGCAGGGTGGTAATGTCACGCTGAACGCGACTGGCATTGTATCGGTTGGTGATATTACGACCTCGATTGGCTTTCTCTCCCCTGGCGATGGCGGCGATATCACAATCAATGCGGGCGGCAATATCGTTGCAGATGACCTGACGGGCAATGGCTATAACCCAAACGCTGGCGGAGCGGCTCAAGGCGGCGCAATTAATGTCACCAGCACCTCAGGCACCATCACACTGGGTGATATTCAGGTTGAAGCTTCTGCCGAAAATGGAGCAGGCGGGAGTGTCACCTTAGAAACGTTGAGTACAGGCGGCGACATTGCGTTTAGTTCTATCTCTGCAAGAGGCACTACGACTAATCCAGCTTTAGGTGCAGGTGTTGGGGGAAGTGCCACTATCACCGCAACAGGTTTGGTGCGCGGCTATGGAACCTCAACCGCTACCGGACAGACGATCGCCACCCAAGGCACCGCCACTCAAGGTCAAGTCTCGATCCAGCACGATGGCAGCGTCACCAACCAGAATGATTTTGTCGTGGGGGGTGCTGTCACCGCTACATCTGGAAATGGCACGGTGGGTGGCATTCAGGTCTCTCCCGGCACAGTTGACTTACCACCGACTCAGACGATTGGCTTCACGCCAACCCCCTTTACAGCCGCCGGAGGCAACCTCCAAGTTGCCTATGCCAACGCCGCTCCCGTTGTCACAAGCAGCAATTCCCTGCCTGCTGTCCAAACCGGACAAACGCTCAGCTTTACCCTGGCTGATTTAGGGCTGGCTGTGACCGATGCCAACCAGGATGTCAACCTCTCTTTGCAAGTCGGCGCGATCGCTCCGGGGGCAACTCTCACGGTGAATGGTTCGCCTGCTACGGCGGGCACGGTCATTCCAGCGGGGGCGCAGCTTGAGTTTACACCTCCAGCGGGTTTTGTGGGCACACTGGGCAGTGCGCTCACCATTGTGGCAAGTGACTTGCTGCAAACTTCAACGCCGTTGGCTGTAGCCGTGCAAGTGCAAGCGACGCCACCCGTGATTCCTCCAGTCTCGGTTGACGATGTGAACTGCGCCTTAAATCAATGTCCAACTGCGGTAAATTTGCCAGCTCCACCGACACTGCCCGATACGGCTGTGCTGAATCCTTACCCGACCTTTGAGGAACGCTTCACGCGCCAGCTCGAAAGTTATTTAGGCTTGCCAAATACAGAAGTGCGGTCAACCGATGATATTCAAAATGTGGCGCGGCGGATTCAACGAGAGGTAGGTGTTCGACCTGCATTTATCTATGTTGGGTTTGTGCCATCCACCTTAACGGAAGAGACAATTTCTGATAAGACAAAAGACGTTACCACACTCAAATTGGAAGAACGTCCTGATGATCAATTAGAAGTCGTTTTGGTGACGCCAACGGGGGCACCAGTCCGGAAGCGGATTCCTGAAGCAACGCGTGAGAAGGTATTGGCGATCGCCCGTGAGTTTCGCACTGAAGTTTCCGATCCGCGCAAGACCCGTAGCACCAGCTACCTGGCTTCTTCACAGCAGCTCTACCGCTGGATCTTGACCCCCATCGAAAAAGACCTGCAGGAGCGTGGTATCCAAAACCTGGTGTTCCTGATGGATCTGGGCTTGCGAGCCTTGCCTCTGTCTGCCCTCCACGATGGAAACGGTTTCATCATTGAGCGTTACAGCGTGGCCTTGATGCCGAGCTTAAGCCTGACTGATACCACTTACCAAAATATTCGTAATTCGCAAGTTTTGAGTATGGGCATCACCGAAAGCACAGGCGGACAGCCTCCCTTACCAGGCGTTTATGCCGAAGTGACAACCGTTGCTAACCGCCTCTGGTCTGGTCGGCTTGCGCTGAATGAAAGTGTTACCCCTGAAAACCTACAGGCGTTTCGTAAAGAGCAACCCTTTGGTATTGTGCATTTGGCAACTCACGCTGATTTTCGTCCGGGTTCGCCGGATACCTCCTACATTCAGTTTTGGAATCAACGGCTAAATCTAGAGCAAATGCGCGATTTAGGGTTTAACAATCCTGAAGTGGAGTTGTTGGTCTTAAGCGCTTGCACAACAGGCATTGGCGACTTTGAAGCTGAGTTGGGCTTTAGTGGGGTGGCGGTGCAAGTCGGGGTGAAGTCTGCGATCGCTAGCCTCTGGTATATCAATGATGCTTCTGCCGTTGCGCTGGTCACGGGGTTTTACCAAAAATTGTTGAGTGCCCCGATTAAGGCTGATGCGCTGCGGCAGATTCAACTGTTGATGGCCAAAGGGGAGGTGCGCTTAGAGGGCAATCAGATTGTTGGTCTGGGCATCGAAGGCGGTGTCACCTTGCCAGAAGAAAGCACCGGCATTCGTGATCAAGTCTTTTCGCATCCCTACTACTGGTCAGGGTTTACGTTGGTGGGTAATCCCTGGTAGCGGGTGGCGTGTCGGGTGTTGGGGTGGGGGTATTGGACGCGTGCCTATTTCCTGTAGGGGCGTTTCGCGAAACGCCCCTACGTGAACGCGAAACGTCCCTATCCACTCCCTCTACCTTTCTTCGATCTATTCCAATTCTCTTTCGTCAACTCAGTATTGCGGTTGGCTTAACTCTTGCTTATCGCCATGCATGGCCTCAGCAATGGATAAATCGGGCGAGAGGGCAATTAAGTTCTCAATATTGCGCAGCATTGTGGCGCAAATCGCATCCAGAGGTAAATCGTTGGGGTCATGCCCAAAGGGGTTTTCAATCTCGACGCCAATTTCTTCAATGCCTAACAGGGTAAAGCTAATTAAAGTTGTGACTAACCCCGTCCACCAACCTAAATTGGCAACCATTTGAAACGGCAATGAAAAGCAGTAGAGCAGTAACAACTGCTTCAGGTGAACGGCGTAGGCAAGTGGCATGGGGGTTTTGAGAATGCGCTCACATCCCCCCAACGTATCCACCATTGTGTCGAGCAGGTGATGCAGTGAATCGAGCTGGTAAGGGTCAATATGGCCTCGATCGCGCTGTTCTTGCAGGTAGTTTGCAATCCAAAAGGCGACTTTTAACGGGGGGTTGTGAATGTGTTGCAGTTCTTGGTAGCGATCGCGATTGAGCAACAACGCTAACTCGTCATTAATGGGTTCAGACCGAAGGTGCAACTTCATTGCCACGCAAAAGGCGACCAACATGCGTAAGGTGGCGATTTTTTGTTGCACCTTTTCGGGTTTGTCTGTCTCGACAACGAACCAGATGCGCCGAGCCAGGTTACGGACGGTATTAACTAACGTGCCCCACAACTTACGACCTTCCCAAAATCGTTCATAGGCTGTGTTGGTGCGAAAGACCAGCAGCAAACCCAGCACCACATTTGGAATCAACGCCGCTAAAGTAGGCACATGGAGTGGAATGCCTTGTCGGTAATGAATGTAGGAAACCAAAAGCCCCAAACAACCATAAACGAGCGATCGCCCCAGCACTGCGGGGATCACAGATCCTTTCACTTGCATCGCCGATTGAAACCATTGCTTTTGTTTTTGAATTGTCACGCCCGCCTGATCGCTCCTTCGCAAGATTCCTTAACAGAGTGTAGCTTTGATCCAAACTGGCAAAATGTCTGAAAGTTGTCAACTGCCGCCAAAACAAGCTAACTTGACCAATCAAAGCCCCTCTTTTTAACGCGATTTCTGTCTTCTTACTCCCGTCTTCTTCTCTGCGACCAACATGACCATGCAATTCTTCTCTGCTACCTGGCTCAAACGTTACCTGCTCCTGATTTTGCTCGGTCTAGTCTTCACCCTGCCACTTGGCTCCTGTTCGCTTGATGCATTTAGGACAGCTAGTGCCAAGGTGAGTGAGTATGCCACTAGCACTCTCAGCGACCCTAAAAGTTTTAACTATGCCCTGTCGAATGAATTTCCCAATATTTTTATTTTTACGCACGCGGGTTTAGTCGATGAGAATGGGCAAACGGGGGAACTCATGCCTGACTTGGCGGAGTCTTGGGAAATTTCAGAAGACAAGACGCACATCATTTTTACGCTCCGGGAAGGGTTGAAGTGGTCAGATGGGCAACCGCTCACAGCCGATGATGTGGTTTTTAGCTTTAACGATATTTATTTGAATGAGAAAGTGCCTACACCTGCACGAGATGGGTTACGAATTGGTGAAAAAGGGATATTACCCACTGTTAAGAAGTTGAGCGATCGCCGCATTGATGTCACGACCTTTGAGCCGTTTGCCCCCATCGTGCGACAAATGAGCGCTCCCATTTTGCCGGCTCATATTCTGCGCCCAACTGTTGAAAAAACGGATGAGAATGGCAACCCTATCTTTCTTTCAACCTGGGGCACTGATACCGACCCGAAAAAGATTGTGGTTGCGGGGCCGTATGTAATGGAAGAGTACGTTCCCAGTCAACGCATCGTTTACCGCCGCAATCCCTACTACTGGCGCAAAAGCCCAGATGGAACAGCTCAACCCTATGTCGATCGCATTGTTTGGCAACTGGTAGATAGCACTGACAACCAGATCATTAAATTTCGCTCGGGCGATCTAGATATGGTGACAAGGCTGTCTCCTCAAGAGTTTTCGCTGCTCAAGCGCGAAGAAAAACGGGGTGATTTCACGATTTATGAAGGAGGGCCGCGATCGGGTACAAACTTTATTTCCTTTAACCTGAACCCTGCAAAACAGCCCAATGGTCAACCGATTGTTGACCCAATCAAACTGCGCTGGTTCTCAAACAAAACGTTTCGGCAAGCGGTAGCCTATGCTATCAACCGCCCCAAAATGCTCAACAACGTGTTCCGTGGAATTGGCGATTTGCAGCATTCCCCGGTATCGGTGCAAAGTCCTTATTACTTTTCGCCTCAAGAAGGTTTGAAAACTTACGACTATGACCCTAACAAAGCAAAAGAGCTACTAAAAAGCGCTGGCTTTAAGTACAACAACAATGGTCAATTGCTGGATGATAAAGGCAATCCTGTCCGATTTACGCTAATTACCAATGCAGAGAATAAGCTGCGGGTTGAGATGTCTGCTCAAATTAAGCAAGATCTCAGTGAAATTGGAATGCAGGTTGACTTTGCGCCGATCAGCTTCAACTCCCTGATTGAAAAAATGGATAGCACCCGCGATTGGGATTGCTTAATGCTGGGCTTTACAGGGGGTGTGGATCCGCACAGCGGTTCGAACTTGTGGACAAGTCGGGGTAGCTCCCACTTCTTCAACCAATCCCCTCAGCCAGGGCAACCCCCAATTAAAGCCTGGGTCGCTTACCCCTGGGAAAAAGAAATCGATCAGCTCTTCTTACAGGGGGCACGCGAGTTTGACGAAGCAAAACGCAAAGCAATCTACGCGCGCTACCAGGAAATTGTGCAAGATGAACTGCCGCAGATTTTTCTAGTGACCCCTAAAGCTTTATCAGCGATTCGGAACACAATTAGCAATGTTAAATATTCGGGATTGGATCCTCGTGAAGCTCTTTGGAACTTGTATGAACTACAAGTGACCTCCAAAGCAGCGGCTTAAAGCGTTCTCAATTTTTGACGTTGCTGATCGGGTATATGAATTCCGTAAGGGTGTTTTGCAAAACGCCTCTGGTGTAGGGATGCTTGTTCAAAAAGCAGATCTACACTCAGATCGCGATGCCTACTTTCGCTCATCCCAGCCGCGCATTTTGCCAGGGTTCAGCAAACCGTAAGGATCGACCTCTGCTTTAAAGTTGAGTTGTTCTGGATCAACGACTTTACGACCTCCATCTTCCAGGATGTAGGTGTGGGGATTGAAGATATAGGCACCGTGAGCTTCGTGATAGTCAATAATTTCGTTTAACCGTGCTTCGGTGGTGTAGCGCACCAGTTGGAGTCCGGCTGGACGTGCCGAACCACCAACGCGCAAAAACTCCAGGTGGATCATGACCTCATCGCCAAAGTGGTGATAGAGATGCTCAATCAGTTTCAGGTCTTTGTCGTCTGGGTACAGGGTTTGCAGATAGGTCAAAGAGGGGTCAACACTACGGGCATGGAGTGTGGTGTGGTTCCAGGTGTACTCCAGTAGGAGTGTGCCTTTGCCCACAGCTTCAGCGGGTTTGTGATAGGTGAGTGTACCACCGCAATCCTGCACGAGTTCTTCAAGCGTTTCCCAGCAGCTTTCGGCAACCATCATCAGCACGCAAGACTGCTCACTGGGGATGTGCTCGCGTAAGGCCGCGAAATAGGTTGGGATGGGATGGGCGCAAACAGTCACCAGCTTTTTAACGATGCCGTCACTGTCGCCCAACGTCTGCCCAAAGCGAGCCGCTTGCATAAAGTCAGGAAAAGTCGCGATCGCCTCGGCCCAGGCGTAAGCAGGCGCAAGCGGAATCGTCAGTTCCGTAATAATCCCATTTGTGCCATAGGCATGAGCCACTTTATAGACCGCTTCACCGCGCAGCTCAACCACACGCGGTTCGTCTTCCATCGTTACAACGCGCACCGCTAACAAATTGCCGCGATCTCGAATCTGTCCGTAGGTAATGGAACCAATTCCCCCGCTGCCGCCTCCAATGAATCCGCCGACGGTTGCTGTACGGTATGTGGAGGGTGTCATCCGAATTTCCCAGCCGATCGCTTGCGTCTGGCGATCGAGTTGAGCTAGCTTTACCCCCGGCTCAACACAGGCAATTCCTGGCTTGATCCACTTGACTTGCTGCATCCGCGACAGATCTAAAATCACGCCACCCGCTAACGGCACGCACTGACCATAATTGCCAGTGCCAGCACCCCGCACCGTTAAAGGAATTTTATGCTTCACACAGGCTTTGGCAACCTGCATCACCTCCGCCTCACTGGTTGGGCGCACCACCAGATCTCCGCGTTTGTCCCCTAATGCCTGCTGTAACACAGGACTAAAGGTGTAATAGTCTTGCGACAGTTTATCGACCTGGGTGCGATCGGTAATCACCTCTAGCCCTTGCAGGTCAATCAAAAGCGAGTCGAGCGGGTAGGCAGATGAAGTCATAACGTACTCAAAATCAATGCGAGTGTAATAAATGAGGCTCAGCTACGAGGATAAAACATTCCGTAAAGTTTTGTTTCAGGATTCTGAGTCGAGCGATCGCCCCAACAGCGGAAAGTCCTCCACAGCATTCCAGCGTTTACCGTCATGCAACAACAGCGTCAGGTTTGGCACTGTAAACTCAAACTCAACGGATTGAGCTTCAAACTTGGCCCAGGCTCGCCGAAAATTTTCACGCTTTAGATCGCGAAAGCCAACGGTCATGTGTGGCCGAAACGGTCGTGCTTTGCGTGGGTCACAAATTTCAAATCGGCGTTCCAGCTCGTCGGCCAGTGCTTTTTGGCTTGCTAACAAGATGGGTGTGCGCTCAATATGCAGGTAAATGACACGCGGTGGAAATGCCCCAAAACCCTTGAGTTGAATCGGCACCGGAACTTGCCCTTGTGCAAACTCGGCTAACGCCTGACTCAACTGGGGTTGCTCCTCTAAATTCCACTCAAACGGAGCCTGAAGTGTGATGTGGGGGGGCGATCGCAAAGCTGCCCGACTGTCATACTCAGTGGCAAAGACTTGCTTAACCGCGTTGGCATAGTCTTGCACCACGGATGGGGGTAACAAAGCAATAAAATAACGGCGACGAGATGAGTTCAACAGTGTAGGGTGGAAAAAGCATTAGGCAGAGGCGACTCAGCCTCTAGACCTGCCTTTTATCTTAGTCGCGATTTCCCCTAAGGAAAAAAGCCATGCCCTGGTTTGTCAAAATTGAAGAAGGCGTTGTGGATAAGCCTGTTTTTGATCAATTTGTGCCAGCCCACAAAGCCTATGTGCGTCAGTTAATTACTCAAGGTCACCAGGCTAAAACAGGCTACTGGAGCTGTTTCGGTGGTGGTATGCTGCTGTTTCAAGCCGACTCAATGGAAGCGGCCAAGGCGATCGTTGAAAACGACCCGCTTGTAAAGAACGGTTGTGTGAAATATCGGCTTTACGAATGGTGCATCGTGGTCGAGTAAATCATGGGTCTTAACGGTTAGTTGTCGTGGTGTAAAGCAGAAAAGGCGACGATCGCGTTAAAAACTGGGGTTGGGTCTAACCCCGTAATGGTTTGAAATTGTTCAGCCGTGATGCGGTAAGGCACCAGTGGGCGATCTCTGTTTGAATAATGCATCCACTCGTGCAAGTGCTGCTCAACCTCGGCTAAAAAGCGGCAACCTCTCTGCATTGGCACTCGCATCCACTGAGCTACCAAAACCTCAACTAGAGCTAGCTCCACAACATAAGAAGGATAAATTTCTAGCAACTTTTTCAGGTGATGCTCAAAAGGGAGGGGGTCGCATCCTTCTAGGCAATAGCTATCAACAATGTGTTTGACCCGCTGATACTGAATCTGTTTTGTAAATTCAACTGGTATCTTCAATCGACGTGCTCGCAATCAGAAATGAACTGTTTTCGGTAAAAAACGTGTCCATTTAATCATCTGTTTGCAAAAGTGACAGAAAAAATTTCATCAGATTTCAAACGGGTGGACGCAATAAAAAAACCCCGACCGATTTGACCAGGGGCGATAGCTAAAGTTTTGCAATGATTCACAAATAGCTTACTGCTGAAAACTTAAGGGCAGCCGAGCGACTCCCGTGTATCGACACCCGTGACGGAATTCACGCCGCTTGCTGTTTTACACATCTGCACGATCTGGGCCCGGTCTACCACCGCATTGGTAAAGTCTGCCCCATTCACGATCGCGCCCTTAAACGAAGACTTGAGCAGCATCGCCGATACAAAAATCGCGTCGCTTAAATCAGCTCCCGAAAAGTCGGTGATATACGCAATGCCATCCTCAAAGTTGGCGCCCTTAAGGTTCGCTTCTTTGAGTGACGCGCCATTAAAAACAGCACCCCGCAGGTCAGCCTTACTAAAATCTGCGCGAACTAATTTCGCATCACCAAACTCGGCCCGAATTAAACTTTGCCCCGCATAGTTTTGCGCCGTTGTCTCGAGATCATCAAAAGCGCGAATCGCAGCAGAACTAGCGGCCAGGGCTGGCGGTGTCAAGAAATGGAAAACCAGGGTTAAAGCAACACAAAGATTAAGGATTTGCCGCAGTACGTGCATGGCTCTGAGAAAGGATTTTACTCGCGGGACTCCCTAAAATTAACATTTTTTAATGTCCAATTTGCAGCGAATCTTTCTCTAAGTGCGACTGCATATCTCTTATACCAATTCTTCAAAACTGGGCTACAGATGATTATCTGTAAGGGCGGTATTTCCTTCGGAAACGCTACGCGAACGCGAACCGCCCCTACGCGGATCTGTAAATGGGATTGAGAGAATTGGTATTAGAAACCCTTCTCCTGAAGCTGTAGGGTGGATTGGCGAAGCAATGGAGCAAGCCCACGGCTGTGCTAAACAGGCTCACGCGATCGGCAGCGTAAACCAGAACGTTGCTCCTGCACTTGGCTCGCTGATCACCCCGATCGCGCCCCCGTGAGCCACAACAATTTGCTGACAGATATACAGCCCTAGCCCCAGCCCAACCCGCCGTTTGAGTTGCAAACCGCGAGCATAGGGGTCAAAAATGCGGCTCGACTCAGTTGGGGTCATGCCCACTCCGTTATCGTGGACAACACAGCGGATCATTTCACCTTCGACGCTGGCATCTAACGTAATCGTGATCCCTGGTGGGTTGTGGTTCATCGCATTGGTGATCAGATTTGTGTAGATTCGCCAGACTTGGGTACTGTCAATGTTCACCAGGGGAAGATTGGGGTCAACCTGGTTCAGCAGCGTAATCTGATCGACATCGATCTGTGCTTTCAGGTCAGAAACAGCCCCTTCTACAACCATCCGCAGGGCGATCGGAGATCGCTCCAGTGTAATGCCGTGGGTGTCGTAGCTATGGACTTCCAACAGCGAGTTGATCAAGCGCAACTGGCGATCGCTGCTGTCCACCATCTGTTCTAAAACGCGGCGGGGCACAGCAAGCATTTCACCATCGCGCTTGAGCAGGTTTTTGATCACAAGGGCTTGCCCGGTCGTCGGGTTCCGCAAATCGTGAGAAACCGCATGTAAAAAGAGCTGTACTTGTCGGCGTGATTCAAATTCTGCCCGTTGCAGCCGTTCGTAGAGGTAAACGGCTAGATCGCAGATAATGCAGAACCAGATCAAATAGAGAAAACTGGCTGACTCAAAAATTGAGCGGGTTGGCGCTCCTTGCACAGCTGGTAAGACCGTTAAATCCAGGACGTAGTTAATCCCGTAATAGTAGGCAAACAGCCCTAGCTGCGACAGCAGGTGAACCTCCCACCGCACCGGAATTAAGGTTGCCTGCAACAGAAAAATCAGCGTCCAGCCATAAATATCAGAGTAGGGTAAGCCCTGAGACGTGGCGAGGATTTGCGGCAGTAGGGTGACTGACAGCGACACCCACAGAAAAATGCGGCCTGGATGGCGCTGACCAAAGGGGCTTTGATAGACCAAAAACCACCCGGCCAACACGGATATCATGACCCCATCGACCAGGAGCGAAAGGTGCTGGATGTCTTGTGGTATCGATTGCTGCACCGCTCGCAGCGGAATCACTAAGTTGTAGAGGTCGCGGGCTGTAAAGGTCAGCAGGATCAGAAATCCAAGTCGTAACCCTAACCCCAACCGCGCATACAGAAATTGGCGTTGCCAGATCTTGCAGTTCGAAGAAGCGGGCAGCTCCGATAAATCAAACAGATAGTCAACCAGCGATCGCACACCAGGCAACCGCTGCAACTGTTGCCACCACCCCGCTACAAAACCTGGGGATTGCCGAATATCCATGCCATTACGCCTGCCTGCCGCTAAATTCCTCTAGTTTTGCCTTCACCGTTTGAATGTCTTGCCACATCAACCATTTAGGGCTACCTTTCTCGCGTGACTGATTCCGTAAAAGATACGCCGGGTGAAAAATCGGCATGTACCAGCGTCCCTCTTGTTCGATCCACTGTCCCCTGACTTTCGTGATGCCTTGCTTGATGCCTAGCAATGTCGCCATCGCCACTTTCCCTGTTAAGAGAATAATTTTGGGGTCTACCAGACGAATTTGCTCCCGCAGGTAGCCATTACAGGCGGCAATTTCGTTTGGTTTGGGATCGCGGTTTTCTGGCGGACGGCATTTTACTACGTTACAGATAAAGACATCTTTTTCGCGCGTTAGGTTCACCGATGCCAAAATTTTGTCTAATAATTCACCCGATCGCCCCACAAAAGGCAGGCCTGTTTCATCTTCCGTTTGCCCAGGCCCCTCTCCCACAATCAAAATATCAGCAAGGGGGTTACCTTCCCCCGGCACAACCTGCTTTCGCGTTTGGCTCAGCTCACACCGAAAACAATTGCTGCAATGTTGCCGGAGGTCTTGCATATCGGCGTAAAGCCCAGGTGGAATCGGCAATTTAGCATCCAGCAAGAGGCGTGCGCGATCGACCGTTTCAGTCGATGGATCGGGCTGTGCGGCACCTGCAAGCTCAAACAATTGAATCTGGTCTTCACTAGCCATGAATACGTCCAAAAATAAATGGGTCGTGAGGATTGCACCCCAAAGTTAACGATTCTCTAAATTCTAAAAGGGAATTGAGTTGTCTGCGAGTCACGAACGCAAGGATGTTGCTAAACCCTGAGCGAATTTGTTAGAAACCACCCAGCACCGCACTGCCTAACCCCTGGAACATCACCCACGACAGGAAGAAGTTAGAAATAAAAATTGCCAGCAGAGATGTCACAACGGCGGTCGTGGTTGATTGGCCAACGCCTTTTGCCCCCCCGGTTGTCGTTAAGCCCCAGCTACAGCCAATAATGGCAATCAGTGCGCCAAAGAAAAATCCTTTAATTGGCGCGCTACACAAGTCCCACACGCTGAGGAAGCTGCGAGCCGAGTCGAGAAATACCCGATTTGGGATGTTGTACATGCTATTTGAAATCAGCATCCCGCCTGCCATGCCCGTAATCAGCGACAGTAGCGTCAAAATGGGCACCATCAGGCAGCAGGCTAACACGCGCGGGATGACTAAATAGTCAATCGGGTCTGTCTTGAGCATGTAAAGCGCATCGATCTGCTCAGTCACACGCATGGTGCCGATTTCGGCGGCAAAGGCAGAGCCGACCCGACCCGCAATCACAACTGCGGTTAAAACAGGGGCTAACTCCCGCGCTAGTGACAGCGCCAAGACGCCACCCACGGCACTGCCAGCCCCAAAGTTAATAAACTCTCGCGAAACTTGAATGGTAAACACCATGCCCACAAAGGCAGCGGTGAGCAGCGCAATCATTAACGATGCTGGGCCGACCACCGACATTTGCTCTAAGGTGTTGCGGCGATGAATTTTGCCAGCCAGCAGGTGAACCATCACTTGCCCACCCAGCAAAGCGGCTGAAACCAGGCGATTGCTCCATTGACTCAAATTTGAAAGTTGCGGCGATTCACTCACAAAAGACTCTCCACCCCACAATGCCAACTCAACAATGACCCAATTTTCTCTGAGATCGCCCGACTCGGTTACAAAACAGGCTGACGCACTAACTTCCTGCTCTCTGTAGCGCCCCTTAAGTTGCAAACGTAAACAGTTACAACAGGAGACTTCACGCGATCGCAGAATCGTATTGCTCTAGATTAGAAGCTTTGGGCGATCTTCGTAACTGGCAAATTGAACGAATTGCCCCGCATCTTTTTGCCAGGGTGGCTCAGCGAAATCTGAGTTTTATTGACAGAGCTTCACCAAGTTTTTTGATGCTGATTTAAGATTTTTGTCAGATTTCCCGTGCATCGGCGATCGCTCTTATCGTGAGAGTATCGAAACTCGTAAGTATTTGCTGATGCCTTTTCTGTCATCTACACACCTACGCTCTTTGCTGTTAACTGGTTCTGTGAGTTTTGCGGTTCCCATTTTGCTGATTGGTCTGGTTGCCCTCGTTTCTCTGCTACTTGAGCAAATTCCCTTTCTTCAGCAGATTGGTGACTTCAGCGCGAGTAATGTGCTGCAATTTTTGCAAGTGTTTGGCAACGGTAGCGCTCTCGAAGGGATCTTGGTGATTGGGGTTGCCAGTAGTATTGTTGGTGCCCTGTTTGACCTGTTTGCTTCTAATCGCACGGCTACACCTCATTAAGTCTTAAACCCTGGCAAAACTGCACTTCACCTGTTTTGGGCAGGGTTATTTTGAGCGAACTTTTAGACCTAAGTCTGTACCCAAACAACACACCCACCCTGAGAACAGGTATCCTGGGGAACAGCGCGTGAATTGGTTGTGTTAGGTCTATGCGATCGCATCCCCTTCGATCTGTTTGCAACGTTCTGCTAAGCACATTTCTCATCTGGCATTTTGCCACTGCTTCTGCCTGGGCCTTGATTGATCCAGTCGGGGCTAATCATGCTAACGCAGAGCCGTCGATCCAGCCGTATCTGGATCGGGTCATTCAAAAGGTGACGGAGTTTAAGCTCGACAACGGCATGAAATTTATCGTGCTAGAGCGGCATGAAGCTCCCGTGGTGTCGTTTGTGACCTATGCCGATGTGGGTGGCGTAGATGAGCCAAATGGCAAAACCGGGGTAGCCCACTTTCTAGAACACCTGGCCTTTAAGGGCACGAGCCAGATTGGCACGACCGATTACACCAAAGAAAAAGAGTTACTCAATCAGCTTGACCAGCTTGATCAACAGATTCGAGCGGCAAGGACAAAGGGAGAAACTGCCAAAGTTGATCAGTTAACCGCTCAGTTTGTCAAGCTCGAAGAAGCGGCCCGCAACCTGGTGGAACAGAATGAGTTTGGCCGCATTGTTGAGCAGGCAGGCGGTGTAGGGATTAACGCCACTACCTCGACCGATGCCACCCGCTACTTCTACAGCTTCCCCTCAAACAAGCTGGAGTTGTGGATGTCGTTGGAGTCTGAGCGGTTTCTCGACCCGGTGTTTCGCGAGTTTTATAAAGAGAAAGATGTCATCCTGGAGGAGCGTCGCCTGCGCACCGATAACTCACCGATTGGGCAACTGATTGAGGTCTATCTCGACAAAGCGTTTCAGGTGCATCCCTATCGTCGGCCTGTGATTGGCTACGACCAAGACATTCGCAACCTGACGCGCGAGGATATTCAAGACTTTTATGAGACGCACTACATCCCGAGTAAGTTAACGATCGCGGTCGTCGGAGATGTTGATCCGGCTGAGGTGAAGCGGCTTGCCAACCTTTATTTTGGGCGCTATAAAGCTAGAACGGTTCCAACTGAGAAGTTGCCCGTTGAGCCGCCGCAGACTCAGCAACGCGAAGTCACTCTCAATTTGCAGACGCAGCCCTGGTATCTAGAAGGTTATCATCGTCCGGCTGTAGACCATCCTGATAGCGTGGTCTACGACATGATTGCCAGCATTCTCAGTAATGGGCGAACGTCCCGGTTATACAAATCGCTGGTAGAAGAAAAACAATTGGCCTTGACCGCTCAAGGGTTAAACGCGTTTCCCGGTGACAAATACCCCACGCTCCTGTTGTTTTATGCGCTGACAGCTCCCGGTCACACTGTGGATGAAGTGGCGACTGCCCTGGAACAAGAAATTAGGCGCCTCAAAACAGAACCTGTCTCTGCCGAGGAGCTAGACCGGGTCAAAAATCAGGCTCGCGCTGGTCTGTTGCGATCGCTCAAATCCAATATGGGTATGGCCCAAGCGTTGTTGGAGTATGAGGTGAAAACCGGAAGCTGGCGCAACCTGTTTACAGAACTCGACAAAATTGAGGCTGTCACTGCGGCCGATATTCAGCGCGTGGCAAAAGCGACTTTTGTACCCGCTAATCGCACCGTGGGGCGGCTGGTGCCAAAAACCTAAATCGATTTCCAGGTTTTGAAAGCTTCTAATCATTTTTTGTTTGCAGGAGAGCAAGGAGAACGTGGGGTGAATAACCGCAGACAGCAAATCATTAAGGTTTTTGTGATTGTGTTTTGCTTGCTGGTCATTCCAGTGGCACTCTCATTTCTGGCGTACCTGCTCCCTGCGATCGGTCAAACGCCGCCTGTGCCAAAGCACTATACCGAGCTAACGTTTCCGCCGTTGCCGGAGGTGAAGCTGCCGGAATACACCCGCTTTCAGCTTAAAAATGGCATGGTGGTGTACCTGGTCGAAGACCACGAGTTGCCCTTAGTCAGTGGCACCGCCTTGATTCGTACAGGTGAGCGTTTAGAGCCAACGAGCGAGACTGGGTTAGCCGATTTAACGGGCACGGTGATGCGCTTGGGCGGCACCCGCCAGCGATCGGCAGATGAGTTAAATGCTCTGCTGGAGCAACGCGCTGCTGCTGTTGAAACTGGGATCGATCGCACCTTTGGTTCTGCCAGTTTTAGTAGCCTCAGCAAAGATGCAGAAACGGTGGTGGATGTATTTGCTGAGGTGTTGCGACAACCCGCGTTTCCTCAAGACAAGTTAGATTTGGCGAAAACTCAGATTGCAGGTGCGATCGCCCGTCGCAATGATGAACCGGGAAGTATCGCGAACCGTGAGTTTCGTAAACTGATTTATGGCGAAAGCAGCCCCTACGCTCGTACGGTTGAGTACGCTACCCTGGCAAACATCAATCGCACTGATTTAGAGCAGTTTTACCAACAATATTTTCACCCCGAAAACGTTCTGTTGGGGATTGTGGGTGACTTTGAAACAGCCACCATGCGCAAGCTGATCGAGGCCAAGTTTGGCACCTGGAAGCCTGCGGCAAGCAAAGCTCCGAAATTGCCGGATGTCAGCCAAGCCAAGCCGGGTGGAGTTTTCTTGGTCGATCAACCCCAACTCACCCAGAGCAACATTTTGATTGGCCATTTAGGCGGTTTAGAAAGTAGTCCTGACTATCCAGCCTTATCAGTCATGAATGAAGTGCTGAATGGGTTTGGTGGCAGACTGTTTAACCAGGTGCGATCGCGCCAGGGGTTAGCCTACTCGGTCTACGCGATTTGGAGTGCCCAGTCTGATTATCCCGGTATGTTCATTGCGGGGGGGCAAACACGCTCTGATGCGACGGTGCCTTTCATTCAAAGTGTGTTGACCGAAATTGAGAAGATTCGCAATCAGCCCATTTCTGAAGCGGAGTTGCAGTACGCCAAAGACATTGTGTTGAATTCCTTTATCTTCAACTTTCAAGACCCCTCGCAGACGCTCTCACGCTTGTTGCGGTATGAGTACTTTGGCTATCCCGAAGATTTCATTTTTCAGTACCGCAAAGGGGTGGAGGCAACCACGATCGCCGATGTGCAACGTGTTGCTCAAACCTATCTGAAACCGGAACAGCTCGTCACTTTAGTAGTGGGTAGTCAAGCTGAGATCCAGCCTCCTTTAAAAACTCTGGGACAGAATGTGACCACCTTGGATGTGACAATTCCACAGCCGCAGTAGGGTTGTCTCGCCCTGAGCCTCAACCCGACACTCCCACACCCCATTTCTAAAATCCTGCCTCAGCCAGCCGGATACCTGCCTTGGCTTCTAAGGAATGGGGATTAAATTTGATAGGGGTAGATTTTGCCGTTCAATCCATGGCAGGGTACAGATGGGTTTGCTAAACCCGCCCGTACAGTTTTTGGATGTATTAAATTCGCGATCCTAAAAATCCTCGTCGGTGAGCGTTTCAATCAAGAGATCGACTGCTTGTTGATGCTCTCTGAGAAACATCTCACATTGATTTAAGTGAGTGACTGCTTGCGAAAACTGTTCAAACACATCGGCTAACTCTAATTCGCCTGATTCAATTTGCGCCACGATCGCCTCTACCTGCAGCACTGTCTGCTCATAGTTCCAACCGGGCGGCAAGTCTAAATTCTTGAGTGGGTCGTTTGTCTTAGAAGGAGACATGTCGGTATGAATTAAGAGCGGTAGTTACCAATGTATCAACAGCAATCCGTAACTGTTAGTATAGAAGTACTCACCCTTCTGAGTTTAGGTCTTGAATATTAGTTACAGTGGCGGTTAGCTGTCCTTGCTCTAATTGAATTTGAACAGTTTGACCGATCGCAAACGTATTGGCTGACCGAGCAATTGCCCCCTGCTCATCGCGCACAAGCGCATACCCGCGCCGCAAAACCGCAGCCGGGTCGAGAGTTTCTAGTTTTTGGTGGAGCAACTGGCAATGCTGCTGCGATCGCTGAAGGCGGAGCTGCATCGATTGGGTTAGCCGATGACGCAGCCAGTTAAGACTCTTCCACTCTTGCTCAAGGCGGCGGTTAAGTTTGAGCTGATAGAGCCGACTTTGCAATTGGTAAAGTCGCCGTTGATTGACGACTTGCGCGGTTGCGACGGCTCCAATCAGGCGTTGCCTCCGCTCAACATGGGCAAACATCAAGTCTGCTAAGCGAGGCACGGCTAACTCGGCGGCAGCAGTTGGGGTGTGAGCACACACATCAGCCACCAGGTCGGCGAGCGTTTCATCGCGTTGGTGCCCAATTCCGGCAATCACAGGAATTGGACACTCTGCGATCGCCCGCACGACGCGCTCATCGTTAAAACATGCTAAATCTTCGACGGCGCCTCCTCCGCGTGATAGAATTAGTACACTTGCTCTACCATCTCGGTTTACTCGCTGAATCGCTCTCATAATTGACGAAGGTGCTTGCTCGCCTTGCACTAATGCGGGGGACAACAGCACCCTCAAACCCGGATACCGTCGCCGCAAAGTTCGCTGAATGTCTCCTAAAGCGGCAGCCTGTGGTGATGTCACGATTGCGATCGTGGTTGGATGAGTCGGCAAACTACGCTTTCGTTCAGGGGCAAATAGACCTTCTGCCTCAAGCCGTTCGCGGAGTTGCCGATAACGTAAGGCTCGTAACCCTTCCCCCGCAGGCAACACCTGCCAGACAACGAGTTGATATTGCCCCCTTTGCTGATGCAGATGAATTCGACCCAAAATAATGTATTGTTCGCCCGCGATCGGCACGGTCATCAAGCGTTCCAGATGACTATTCCAAACAACGCAACTAATGGCCGCTTTTTCGTCAGGATCTTGCAGCGTAAAAAACAAGCCGCTGCGATATCGCGATGCGCTAGAAACTTCACCCGTTACCCAAATTTGGCACAGGTGAGGGTCTTGCTCCAGCAAATCTTGAATATAGCTGGTCAATCCCGCGACCGAGAGCGGCACATCGGGAACAATAAGACTGGGCAGGTAATCAGCCATCGCAACAAAAGTAATCAGATGCCAGCTCGCTTAACCTATTTTGGCAAAGTAAGCCTGGCTTTTGTGCTTGCCTCCAACTGTTTTTAGATTCAGTTCCGTCAATTTCGTTGATTCGGTGTGATTTCCTTGGTTTTCTTACAGTGTTTCTTGTAACTTTCGTCTAAAATCTCCCTTACAGATCGGTTGGTTGAGCGTTCAATTTGCCGGATTTGACAGGGGCACAAACTACACCGACTGGCCTAGACTCCAGCATTCCGCACCCACTTCGTTCAGAGGTCATCATGGCAGCAAAAACAGAAACGACAGATAAACAAAAAGCGCTTAACTTGGTGCTGACTCAGATCGAGCGTAACTTTGGTAAAGGCAGCATCATGCGCTTGGGGGATGCTGCCCGCATGAAAGTTGAAACAATTCCCAGTGGGGCGCTCACCCTAGATCTGGCTTTGGGCGGTGGCATTCCCAAGGGGCGTGTAATCGAGATTTATGGGCCTGAAAGCTCTGGTAAAACGACGTTAGCCCTGCACGCGATCTCTGAGGTACAGCGCTCAGGTGGCGTTGCTGCTTTCGTAGACGCTGAGCATGCGCTTGACCCGGTTTATGCCAAAAACTTGGGCGTTGATATTGAGAACTTGCTGGTGTCTCAACCCGACACTGGAGAGGCGGCGCTTGAAATCGTCGATCAACTCGTGCGATCGTCAGCGGTTGACCTGATTGTGATTGACTCGGTTGCTGCGCTCGTGCCCCGCGCTGAAATTGAAGGCGAAATGGGAGACAGCCACGTTGGTTTGCAGGCGCGTTTAATGAGCCAAGCCTTGCGGAAAATTACTGGCAATATGGGTAAGTCGGGCTGTACAGTCATCTTTCTCAATCAGTTGCGCCAAAAAATTGGTGTCACTTACGGTAGTCCTGAAACTACGACGGGTGGGCAAGCGCTCAAGTTTTACGCGTCAGTCCGACTCGACATTCGCCGGATTCAAACCTTGAAAAAAGGGACGGAAGAGTACGGTACGCGAGCGAAGGTAAAGGTTGCCAAAAACAAGGTGGCTCCTCCTTTCCGCATTGCTGAGTTTGACATCATCTTTGGTCGGGGCATCTCAACCCTGGGTTGTTTGGTTGACTTAGCTGAGGAAACAGGGGTCATCATTCGGCGGGGGGCGTGGTACAGCTACAACGGCGATAACATCGCTCAGGGACGCGACAACGCTATCAAATACATGGATGAGAAGCCTGAGTTTGCTCAAGAAATCGAAAAGCTGGTCCGCGAGAAGCTTGAGATGGGCGCTGTGGTTTCATCAATGGCGGTTGGCAATGCCGATGATGACGATGATGAAGACTACGAAGAGGAAGAATAAGGGCTAATCAGGGGCGATCGCTCCTGGTTACCTCGCAGCGAATCGTTACAAAGTCATCCTCCGATCGCACCAAACTGATTGGAGGATGCACATTGCCGTCAGAACGATAAGATAGATCGTGGTGATTTTCGCCCTGAGGCGCTTGCCAGTGATATCAACGCTGATTAAAGATTTTCGAATCATTTTTGAACGTGACCCGGCTGCTCGTAACTGGGCTGAGGTCTTGTTTTGCTATCCCGGCTTACATGCGCTTTGGCTGCATCGGTTTGCTCATTGGCTTTACGTTTTGGGGCTGCCGTTGATTCCCCGGATGATTTCTCACATTGCTCGCCTCTTGACAGGGATCGAGATTCACCCTGGTGCCCAAATTGGCTGTGGCGTTTTTATTGATCACGGCATGGGTGTTGTGATTGGGGAAACGGCGATCGTTGGCGACTACAGCCTGATTTATCAAGGTGTCACCCTGGGTGGTACAGGTAAAGAAAGCGGTAAACGCCACCCGACCCTCGGTGAAAACGTCGTCGTTGGGGCAGGTGCTAAGGTTTTAGGCAATCTGTTGATTGGCAATAACGTGCGAATTGGGGCAGGTTCCGTTGTTTTGCGAGATGTCCCCTCTGACTGCACAGTCGTCGGCGTACCTGGTCGGGTCGTTTATCGTGCCGGAGAAAGAGTTGAACCTCTGGAACACGGGCGCTTACCTGACTCAGAAGCGCAAGTGATTCGGGCTTTGGTCGATCGCATTGAGCAGCTTGAGCAGCAGGTGCAGGTATTGAGCGAAAAATCAACGCCGACCGAACATCGTGTGTTGGTGGGGGCGATTTTACCGGAATTGCGTTCAGAGAACGGCCGCTCCTATTTGGTCGAGCAACCTGTGGCTACTGAACGTAGCAGTTGCCGTCTGAGCAACAAAATTATCGAAGAGTTTCTGGATGGTTCCGGCATCTAACCCACTTCTGTTTTCGAGTGAATTCACGCACTGAACTGGGCTGACGTTAAAAATTTTGATGTTGCCTCCAATCCGCAGGTTGGGGGCTTTTAATGTGAAGACCAACTAGAACTGAGATCTGAGTGATCGCGCCGGGATGATGTGACACTTGCCGGGATGATGTGGGAAACGCAAGCGTCGAGGGCTTTTGAGCGGCTGCTCGTTTTTGGCTCGGCGAGAGGGGGTGCGATCACTCGACAGACTTCAATTGAGATCGGACTGGCACAAAGCAGGCTGTCAAAATTTCCACAGACTTAAACTGAGATCGGCGAAACAATTTAGGGGTGCCTTACAGGGGCATTTAAGAGGCTCTGGCGATCACTCGGAATTTTGAGGGGTGATCACTCGCTCGACAGACTTCAATTGAGATCTCAGAGGCGTTGTGCCAGTTGTCGAGATAGGCACTGAGAAAGCTTTTAGAGAATTGACTGAGCAATTATGCCGATCACTCGAAACCATAGAGAGTGATCATTCGAGTGATCGGTATTGTGCCGTGTGATCTCAGTAGTCGGTATAAAAAGGATCACTGCTCAAGAAAGTCGAGGGCAAGCTCTTCAAGCTCGACTCTCGCCAGGGGCAACAGGTTGCCGAAAGGGTCGAGGGGCAAGAATGGTCTCGCGTCAATACTTGCTCTCGGTGCCCCAAACTGGTGAATTGCGCCGAGGCTATATGAGCCAACGGCGAGGTTTGTGCCGACAACGGCACCCTCTTTTGTGGCTTGACCATAAATGGTGTCGTATAGGTTGCCCTTGTCTTGCAAGATGCGGTTTTTACTCTTTGGCTTTTCTCGCTTGCGTTTTGCCTCTTGAGTGGCAAAGGTCAACTCTTTCCACTTGCCACCAAAAGGGGCTGTCTCGGTTTTGAACGCTGTAACCGCCAAGCCTTCGAGATAGTTTGCCCAACTTTTATAGAGTGGCTCTGGATTGCTGATCCGACCAGCGAGGCTCTCGATTTCGGCACTAAAGCCGCTATCAATCAGCTTTACATCAAAGTTTGCCATCTACTCAACCTCAATTTGATCACTCTCGACATCGCCTCGCATGATCGAGACCATTTGGCTCGCCTCGCTCTCGGTCTCGCCGAGCAGAGCTTGAGCCAGTAAGGTGCTCTCATAGAGAATTCTCCGAGAAACCCACCTCTTTAGGGGTGGGAGGGATAGGAGCGGCAGTCTTTGACTGCCAATACAAACGAACCAAACTCACACAGAAAATGTTAAAATGTGAGACATGGAAAAGG
>Ga0209172_10002788_pt1 | contig 29301 bp, 20 predicted proteins | sample LarsenN4metaG_FD_184113 | JGI IMG/M metagenome (GOLD analysis project Ga0209172, IMG submission 184113) | Hot spring sediment bacterial and archeal communities from British Columbia, Canada, to study Microbial Dark Matter (Phase II) - Larsen... ... | reverse complement strand
CGATGACTGCATTGAGCGGCTCGACGGCCAGGCGCGCGGGATGGGCCTCGAACGCGTGCCGTGATGGGCCATTCCGGCCATACCTACTTTCGCGTGGCGCCGATGTTCGAGATAGGATTACCGCCATATGACTGGCTGAACCGGATCATCGCGATCGGCATCGGGAGGCGCACCAGAACACAGGTCGGCTACAGCGTGTATGCGGTCTTATAAGTAACTGGAACGATAGCGAGAGGGGTACACGATGCTGTACATGATTATCGAGAGTCTCAAGCATGGCGATCCGATGCCGGTGTACCGTCGTTTCCGCGATCGCGGGAGACTCGCACCGGACGGCCTGCAATACGTCTCAAGCTGGGTCACGTCGGACATGGCCAAGTGCTATCAACTCATGGAGTGCGAAGATCGGTGTCTGCTTGAGCAGTAGATCGCCAGCTGGAACGACCTCGTCGACTTTGAGGTGGTTCCCGTCATCACGTCGGCGGAAGCGGTCGAGCGAGGCGCATCACGGCTGTAGTTCGGGTGGGTCTAACCCCGTTGTACAGCGGACCGGAGGTCTCGCGCGGCTCGCCCTCTGGCCGCTGACCGCGGACGTGAAGCCAACCAATCACATCAAAGGGGAGGGAGACGATGGAGTTTCGATTGGACGAGGCGCTGTCTGTTCTTCGACATACGCCCAGCGCTTTGCGCGCCCTGCTGTTGGAACTTCCCGACACTTGGACCAAGGCGACGGAGGGCCCGGGTACCTGGAGTCCGTTCGACGTCGTCGGCCATCTGATTCACGGTGAGCGCACCAACTGGGTGCCGCGCCTTGAGCACATGCTCCGGTACAGCGAGACTGTGCCGTTTCCGGCATTTGATCGCGAGGCGATGTTCGCCGCCTCCAGAGGCCTCTCGCTGAGTGAGCTCCTCGATACCTTCGACCGCCTAAGGACGGAGAGCCTGAATCGTCTAGCCACCCTGGATCTGACCGACGCAGACCTGGCACGGCGTGGCAGGCACCCGGAGTTCGGTGTGGTGACGGTGGGTCAGCAGCTCGCGACATGGGTCGCGCATGACTTGAGCCACATTGCTCAAGTAGCTCGAGTCATGGCGAGGCAGTACTCAGAGGCAGTTGGTCCATGGCGGGCTTATCTGTCGATCCTCGGGCCCGCCGAACATGCGGCTGCACCTGATGCCGGCAATGCGGCAGGGTCCTCATCGGCTCAGCGTTAATCTAATGGCCACCATAGGTAAGCCGCGAGACGTTCGGCAGCGCGGCGCTTCGGGAGACAATTCGATCCAAACTTCCGATGGCAAAGGAGGGGGCGATCCACCTCACCGCCCGTGCCTGGGCTGCGCGAGGGCGCAAGCCATAGCCGCGGCCCAGGCACTCGCTCCAGTGAACACGGCACATTGCGCCGCGCCGTTGGCTTTGTGGATCAACGGTCGGTTCTACACAGCTGGTCCCAAGCCTGTTGAACTTCAGCGCGCACGTCGTCGAGCGAGCCGTCGTTGCGGATCACTACATGGGCGTGTTTGAGGCGTTCCTCGGTGGAAAGCTGGGCGGCGAGGCGGGCGCGCACCTGCTCGGGGGAGAGATGGCGCTGCTTCGCTAAACGCGCGATGACCACTCCTTCCGAAGCGACCACGACCCAGACATAATCCACCAACGGCGTCCAGTTGGCCTCGATTAACACGGCGGCTTCGATGACGATGGCGGGCACGCCGCCTTGCCTGCGCCGGTCGGCGATCAGCTCGGCCATGCGGTCGAACATTTTGGGATGGACGATGCGATTGAGGGTACGCAACGCCTCGGGGTCCGCGAAGACGAGTTTAGCCAGGGCTGGCCGATTGATCGTGCGGTCGGGGTTGAGAATCCCATCGCCAAAGCTAGCCACCAGCTCCCGCCAGGCCGGCATCTCCGGCAGATAAATTTGATGGCCCACCTTGTCGGCGTCGATCACCGCCGCCCCTAAATCCGCCAACATCTGCGTGACGGTGCTCTTGCCCGTACCGATGCCGCCGGTGAGGCCGATTACTGGAATATGTCCCGCCATTCATCGCTCCTACCATACGTATGGGCCTCGGAAGTTCGTGCGTCTTTCGCTCAGCACTCAGTCCTCAGCACTCAGCACTCTCTCTATGTCGTCAAGCCGCGGTAGATCTTCGGCAACAGTTGCGGCAGCCGCGCCACGTTCTCGATGACGATGAAATGGTCTTCGCCGCACATCTCAGGCAGGTAAGATTTGCCCTCCCGATCCACGGTAATACAGAAGGTGTGAACGCCTTTGCGCCGCGCCTCTTGCAGCGCCACCTTGGTATCCTGGATGCCGTAGTCCTTGCCACGTCGGTCCTTGCCATAGTCGAAGTCTTGCGGATAGCCATCGGACAACAGGATGAGCGTTTTGAGGCGAGCCGTCCGGCGCTGCAGCTTGTGAATCGCATGACGGATGGGCGGTCCCATGCGCGTACTGCGGTGGGGCTTCATGGCATCGATACGGCGCTTGACCTCATCCGCGTAGCGCTCCTCGACCTCTTTCACGATGAAGAACTCGACGTTGTCGCGGCCATACCCTGAGAAACCGTAGATGGCATACTCATCGCCGATCGACTCCAGCGCTTCCGCCATCACCACGAGCGCTTCTTTTTCCACATCGATGATGCGCTTGCTCTTGGGTTTTTGCTGATCGGCCACGAACGGCGGGGCATAGAAACCGTCGTCCTTCACGAAACCCGAGAAGCCCGAGCGTGGATCGCGCGGCGCTTGGCGGATGCCGAGCGCACCGAGCCTGGATGGCGGCTCGATGGGGTCATCGGTGGAGGCGCTGAGATCCACCAAGAACACCGTGGAGACTTCGCGCTCGCGCTTGTCGCGTTTGATATAGACCCGTTCGGGGGCGACGCCGGTGACTCGACGGTCGACCACGCCCTCGATGGCCGCGTCGATATCGATCTCCTCGCCGTGATCGCGGCGCTTGAGCTTCTTGAAGAGTTCGGGTTTGAGGAGCTGAAACTGTCTGCGGATCTGGCTGATCAGCGTCGCGTCCTCCTGTAGGACGTTGGCGACGAAGCCCTCTGCGTCGCCCTCGATGGCTTTTTCCCGCAACAGACACCAGCGTACGCGGTAATCGCGCATGAGGTAGTCCCACTCATCGTAGCGATAGACGACTTCGCTGCCTTCGAAATGCTGCAACTCCGCGCGCAGCAAATCGCGCACCCGATCGTAGTCGGTGGCCGGCGTGCGTGAGGGCTCTACACGGTCCACCAGCCCTTTGCCTTCGAGGTCGGAGACGAACAAACCCGTGGTGTCGTCGAGTTCGTCAGCGCTGCTGCCGCGGATATCGACATCGATCCCTTGCTCGAGCAACTCGCGCAGTACCTCCGGCGGAATCGGCATCGCCGCCTTCGACAATTGTTTCAGCTGGTCGCTGAGCTCTTGGATCTGGAGCTTGCGTTGGATGACCTCGGGCTGGAACTCCCCTTGGTGTGGCAGCGGCTCTGGGCTCTGATATGCCACTTCCTCTCCCGCTGGCAGCGACGGCATCATCTGACCGAAGGCGTCTAATGCCGCCTCTGGCGACCATGCATCGGCCACGGCGATGAACTCCTCATCGGCCGACACATTGCCCAGAGCATCGAGGCGCACATTGGGAAGCTGTTCCAGGAGGCGATAGACCTCGATCGCGCCAGCGGCGGCATCGTACACCGTGGCATCCGACTGCCGCACGCGCTTGACGACCCCGTGAAGGAAGCGGACCAGCGGTGTCAGCAGGCGCGGCAATCTGGCCGGCGGCGTGCCGGCGCTGCAGAGGTGAATCAAGGCCTCAAATACGGCATCCCATAACGGCCGCGCTGTGATCGGCGGTCGCGACGCTAGAGCGTCCTGGATCACGCGCTCGATGTCCGTGGCCAGTCCGCGATAGGTGTGGCACAGGCGGTAGTCGATGCGGCCATCTTCCAGGCAGTAAAAGAGATCGCGGGCGACGGCGGGGCGTGGAAACCCGGCGAAAAAGCGCTCAAAATCCGAGCGGAACGCTGGGGATGGCGTGGCCGAGGAGCGTGAGCGTTCTGGGGTGCCCTGTAGCCAGGAACCTAGCCCATGCTGACTTGTCAACTCATCGAGCCGAAACACGAAAGTGCCGAACTCCAAGTAGCCCGCCTGGTGTGCCGTCATCACGCGGTAGAGGGCGAAATTCTCTTGATGCGTCGGAAAGCGATCGATGCTCGTCGGCAGATAAATCGTCTCGCCATCGGTGGTGGGGAACTGTCGAAACCGGCTTTGAAAGGCCGATGGCAGCTCGGCCAGTGGGCGGACGCTGAGAGCCTTGCCGGTCAGGGCGGAGGCGTAGAGACGTAATACCCCCTGGACGTGTTGCAGGTAGACGATGCACGACAGAGCCGCCAACTGGGTCTGACAGGCCTGCGATTCGAGGGCGAAGTACGCCAGGCCGCCGTCGTGGTTGTCTCGCAGGATAGCCAGACCCTGCGTCACCCAGGCCTCGACATCCCGCAGCGTTAATTGCCGCAGGACGTCGAATAGGTGATCACCGAGCAGCGCGGCAGCCTCTGCATCCGCCAGCACCACACGCCACAACTGGCCGAGCAACAGCTCCTGCTCGGCTTCCGGGAGGCCTTGAAACAGACGGCCTATCGCCTTGAGCAAGCGGTCGAAGTACGACGGCGCGGTTTCCGCCACGCGCAGGGCCAGATCGAACAGGCGGCTGTGCAGACCAGGACGAACGGCGTGCAGCGCCACGGCTAGGGTGCTCAGGACATCACCCGTTGCGGCTGACATCCGGCGCGCCATGGTATGGGCCAATCTTAGGGCTTGCAGACGCGCCACGGGAGGGACGTTTTCGAGGCGTTCCACGCTGTGACGAAGGACTTCCAGTGCCGCGGCCTCGGCCGAGGTGGCCAACGTCTCCACCAACTCTAGCCACTCGCGAAACTCGCCCGGCCCGATCAACGACAGGGTCTCGGGACTGGCCTCGAAATAAGCTGCCGCCAGCCGGCCAGACCGTCCGACCTGGATGAGGCGCTCGCCAGCAGCCACCCAATCCGCGAGGCTGATGGGCCGATCATGCTCGACGAAACAGGCTGCTCCGCGTAGGAGTTCGATGCTCAGCTGGGGTGAGATGGCCAGTACGCGTTGCGTCGGTACCCTCAGGTAGATAAGGTCGTCGAGGTGAAGCCGGGCGAGGAATTGCGGGCTCAACTTGAAGTACCAGGCGGCACATTCCCAGCCTCGCCAGCCGCCCTGAGCCAGCGCCAAACCTTGCGCGGCCCACCGTGCGAAGGCCTCAGCCTGAAGGTATGTGGCCACGCGGGCGCTAACGGCTTGGAAGGCGTGGGCACATTCGTCCGAGATCGCTTGCAAACGCTGTGTCCAGGCCTCCATCGCGGCGATGTTCACATCGGGTTTTGGCTGTTGCTGAGGCTCATCTCGCATGGTGTAACGGTCGCAGGTCCTTGTGATAGACTGCACGCCATCAATACGCAGCGCGTCACACACCCCGCAGTCATCCTACCCCCTCAAGGGGTATAGGCGCCAGGATAAGGCCCCCTCTCCCGTTGGGAGAGGGCCGGGGTGAGGAAGGAGCGACCACTGGTGCCTCCCACCGCTCATCCTGTCACCTCTGCCCTCGCGGGGCGAGGGTTTGGTCGGGGATGAGATTGCGGCGTATGGAACAGAGGATAAAGCTTAAGGCAGGATCGTGGCGATGATCTCGTCCACGGCGCGTTGAGCTTCGAGGTCATCGGTAATGGCCTTGGTGATGGCGAGCTCGCAGGCGCGCCGCGGGGGAATCCCTTGCGTCACCAGCTGCCCAGCGTAGATCAGCAGACGCGTGCTGACCCCCTCTTCCAGTCCGTGGTCGCGCAGATGCCGTACTTTCTCGCCGATGCGCGCCAACTCGAGCGCCATCCCCTGATCCACGCCGCTCTCATGAGCGATGATCTCGGTTTCCAGCTCCCGTGGTGGATAGTCGAATTCGATCGCCACAAAGCGCTGCCGGGTGCTGTGCTTCAGGTCTTTGATGACGCTCTGATAGCCGGGGTTATACGAGATTACCAAGAGAAAATCGTCATGCGCTTGCAGGATCTCGCCGCGCTTTTCGAGGGGGAGGAGGCGTCGATGATCGGTCAGGGCATGGATAAGCACGGTGGTATCCTTCCGGGCTTCGACGATCTCATCCAGGTAGCAGATGGCGCCACTGCGCACGGCACGGGTTAGCGGACCGTCGATCCAGATGGTCTCATCGCCGCGCAGCAGATAGCGCCCCACCAGATCACTGGCGGTCAGGTCTTCATGGCACGACACGGTGATCAGCGGCAACCCCCGCGGATGGCCGTTAGGGGACGCCGCACCCTCTTGTGGGGCGGGCGGTGCGATGGAATCCCCAAGGTGGTAGGCCATATATTCTACAAAGCGTGTCTTGCCGCAACCGGTGGGCCCTTTGAGGAGCACGGGGAGGCGACATGTAAAGGCGGCGCGGAAGATGTCCACCTCATCGCCGACGGGCAGATAAAACGGTTCATGTTCGACGCGATATTCCTCGGCTGGGAACTCTCTCTGCATGCCATGCTCCGCTGCCAGCATATTATTGAACAGGGTCAAGGGGCATCCGGTTTCATCAGGCATCTGTCCGCCGACTAAGGCTGCGACAGGTCTTGCCTCACAGCGCATGCTTTCGCCCGACCGATCTGCACACCGCAACCCCGCCTCTTGACCTCGATGCGGATCAGCGGAAAGGGGGAGATCACTAACCGGGCGGACGCGGCCGATGCCGTGACGCATCGATCGATTGGTGGGTAGACGGCTAACGCAGACGGTTAACGGCACGGAAGCGTCCAGCCCGCAATTCCTCGACCAGCTCCGCTTCCGTACGCACACGGCGCGCCAATGCGGTGACGCAGCAGCCAAGGCCCAGTTCGGAGTGGGCATCGCTGCCGCCGATACCGCGCAGTCCCACATAGTCGCCGACCGCCACGGCCAGGCCGTTTTCTCGCTCTCCCGTCGCGCCATTGTAAACCTCGAGGCCATCGACGAGTTGCACGAGGGCACGATCGGCTGCTTCCTGGACGGTAAGCGTCGGCTTCGGTGCGTCCCAACGACCGTTCGTTTGAACAAAAGCTTTACGAAATGGATGGGCGGCGAACATGATCCCACCCACGTTGTCCACAACCTTGCGTAGCGTTTCGGCATAGATAATGCCAGAGACATATTCGCTCAGACCGTACACCAAGATGTGGCCCAGATCGGTGCTCACTTCCATACCGCAGAGGATAAGAAAGTCGTGCTCGCGACCGAGCTGACGAGCCAAGTCGATGTCCCAGCCGCGGTCATGCTCCGTCACCACCACGCCATCGAGGCCGCAGGCCTTACCCTTCTGGATCAACTCCAGCGGTGAGAGATTGCTGTCATAGGAGCCGACGTTCGTATGCACATGCATATCCAAAATCACCGGGACACCTCAAGAGGCAGATACGATCGCTCGGATGGGTCGACGGTTATCGATGTCTGGTCCTTTTCTACCATCGGTCAACAACGTGCGTCAATCGAAATTTCCACTCTCGGCGAGGATTTCCGGTGAGGGTGTCGTGACGTCCGCCAATTCCGCTAACCACCGGCAGCGCTGGGGCTGGCGCAGCTTCTTCAGAGCTTTCAACTCGATTTGGCGGATGCGCTCGCGGGTGAGCCCGAACTTCCGTCCGATTTCTTCCAAGGTGTAAGCCCGGCGCTGCCCGATGCCGAAGTGCAGGCTCAAGATACGACGTTCACGTGTGGTCAAATCCTTAAGCGCTCGGCGCACGGCTTGATCGCGTCGGCGCTCAGCCAACAGGTCGAAAGGCGGCATCGATGCGTCGTCCGGTAAGAGATCGCCCACCGTGCGTTCGCCGTCGGGGAGGGTCCAATCGAGCGACACCGGTGGTGTCGTCAGGTGGTCGATGTGCTCGATGCGCTCCTCCGGCACCCGCGCCACCTTTGCCAGCTCTTGGGGCGTCGGCGTATCCTCATAGATCTGCGTCCACGTCTGGCGCAAGCGCTGGACCCGGTTGATGGTGTCCGTCATATGGGCGGGGAGGCGAATCAGACGGCCATGATCACTGATCGCCCGGCTGACCGCCTGTTTGATCCACCAACTGGCATACGTGCCAAAGCGTACGCCACGCCGCCAATCGAAGCGATCGACCGCTTTCATCAGGCCGAGATTGCCTTCCTGGATGAGGTCGAGAAGGGACAAGCCGCGGCCGGAAAACTGTTTGGCGATGCTGACGACTAGCCGCAAGTTCGCCTGAATCATGTAAGCACGCGCTTCATCGGGCGTGAGCATCTGCGTCCAGTCGATATCCTGGATGGTCTGATCACGCGGTCCTGGAGGTGGACGATCGACCGCTAATGTGGATGTCTGGCGTTGGTGTCCCTCCTGGCCGGCTTCGATGCGCTGGGCCAACGCCACTTCTTCGGCCGGAGTCAAGCGGGCGAAAGCACCCATATCGGTTAAATAGCGGCGCACTAGGTCATCGTAATCTTGGCCTCCATCGCGGGGCTCCTGTGCCTCTGGCGCATCCGTCAGCACCGCCCAGGCGTGATCGGGGTCTTCATCGGCGAACATCGCTGCGTCTCGGCTCAACTTCAAAGCTTCGGCTTCCGTCCAGGGCTCCGTCTCACCAGGAAGTGGAGCGAGTGGGGTGGCGGTCATATCGTCTGTGGGCTCGGGTTGGGGGTCAAGCCAATGCAGAGCAGTCCTCGTGGCTGAGGGTTGGCGCTTAGGGTGGCGTTGGCCTGGTGCTTTGCGAGCCATTTGAGATTTCGATCGCACGAACCCTTACCTCCCTTGATCGAATGGGTGTCCGCTGTCTGGCATCTGACATCGCCATGCTCAGCGCAGGCGTCGCGGTACAGCTAAATCTGGGCGCGGGCCAGGCTCCGGTTTGACGCGCTCATCGTCATTGGACCGTCGTTAGGCAGCTAGCAGCCCGCTGGCAACTGCCGCTCGGTAGGAATATTCCTGGATATCCCTATTCCAGGCTAAATGTAGTCCGTCATCGTAACTTATGCAACTAAAAAGTTTCCGAAGTTAAAAAAAAGGCGTTGACCCTCTCTCCTTTGATGAGTACAATGGAATCAGCAGTAGGTTGGCAATAGAATATAGCTGGTGGAGGATAGGGGGGATGGCCAACCAGAAGGAGCTCGGGGTTGCGCTCAACACCCGCCAGCAAATCCTTGAGTTATTGAAGCGAAGCGGCGCCGGTCGGACTGCGGATGAGTTGGCTCAGCGCTTAGGGATTTCCGCCGTGGCTGTGCGCAAGCATCTCACCGCGTTAGAGCGCGATCGCCTCATCTCCGCCGAGTTGCAGCGCCGGCCGATGGGTCGGCCAACGTATCTGTATCATCCCACCGCCCAAGCCCAAGAACTCTTTCCCAACGATTACGCCAATCTCGCCACGAACATCTTGGAACTCATTCGGCGCCTGGATGGCGATCGCAAAGTCGATGCCCTTTTCCATCAACGGGCCGAGGCTCTTGCGGCGGAGCTCGCCGCGCGGGTCCAAGGCGGGACGTTACACGAACGTCTGCAGCAGGTCGCCCAGGTTCTTGAAGAACAGGGCTACATGCCGGAGATCCGGAAGCTCGAAGATGATCGAGAGCAATATCTGCTCACGCAGTACCACTGCCCGATCTTCCAGGTTGCCAAGACCTTTCAGCAGGCCTGCACCTGTGAATTAGATGTCCTCCTCAAATTGCTCCGGGCCAACGTGGAACGCTGCGACCATCGTATGATGGGACATCCACAGTGCTCATACCTTATCACGATGCCAGCAGCAAATATGAACGCTGGGCCATGTGCTTCCCAGGGGACATGAGATCACAGAGGAAGGCAGCGACCATGGCGATCATCACAATTGCGCGTCAGATGGGTAGCTTGGGCAATGAGATTGCGACGGACGTGGCGCAACGTTTGAAGTATACGCTGGTGGATCAGGCCAAACTCCAAGAGGCGGCGGAGGCTTATGGCCTGCTGAAATCGGAGTTGGAGGAGGTGCACGAGAAGCGCCCGACGTTGGTGACGCGCTATCTGACCATGCGACATCGCGCCTATCTGGACATGCTTCAGACGATCATCTACAGCTATGCCAGGCAGGACGACGTCGTCCTGCTCGGGCGTGGAGCCACGGTGTTGCTGAGCGATGTCCCGAGTGCTTTGCACGTGAACATCTTCGCGCCTTTTGAGCGGCGTGTTGAAGTCGTCATGGCAGAGGAACGACTCACGCGGCCGCTGGCGGAGCAACTGGTGCGGGAAAGCGATCAAGACCGGGCCGGTTACATGAAGTACCTCTTCGACCGCGATTGGATGGATCCCTTGTTGTACGATCTCATGCTCAACACGGGATCCGTGACGCGCCAGCATGCCTGTGATCTGATTGTCGAAGCGGCGCATGCGAAAGAATTGCTTGAAGCCCACGACCGCTCGCTGGAGATTCTCGACCACCACATCCTGATCCGTAAGGTGGAGGAGGCGCTGTTGCGCGCGAAGCAAGTCAATCCACGCCATATCTCCGTAGCGGTGACGACCTCAGGCGTCCTCAAGCTCAGCGGCATCGTCAACAGCGAGAAGGAGAAGTTGGCGGCTGAGGCCGTCGTGCGAGAGGTGCCCGGGGTCAAGGATGTGGACAACGATCTGTATGTCACCATCGCCCCGCTCGATCATCTCGACTTCGTGTAGGTTATGGCCTCGCCAACCAGCGCTGCACGGCCTGTAGAACCGACGAGACGTCAGGCCATCCCCACTCTTGCCCACCTGCTTCGCCCGTCTTGCCCCGCACAATCGTGACGCAGTCACCACGCGGCCCCCAGATCTCAGGATCGGTGGGGCCGAAGATCGCCACTGTGGGCCGCCCTAACGCCGCGGCCAAGTGGGTCAATCCCGAATCGTTGCCGATGAAGACCGCCGCATAGGCGATCAAGGCGGCCGTCGGTAGGAGCGACCAGTTCTCCGCCCGAAGAGGTGGCGCCCGCCGGAGGAGAAAGCGAAGCTCGGTGGCTGTCGTCTCTTCAGCATAGCCGGTCACAATGATGGGGATCACGCCTGCCTGCTCTGCTAGCGCTTCGATCACAGCGGCGACGTTAACGAGCGGCCAGCGCTTGGCAGCACTACCGCTGCCGGGATGTAGCACCACGAGTCGATCGCTTTGCAGGTCGAGGCGATGCTCGGTGAAAAAGGGCTGTACCAGCGCCAGTTCGGCGGCGGTTAATGGCAGCCGCGGCGTGACCGGCAGTGACGACACGCCCAACTGAGCGGTGAGTTGCAGGGCGAAATCCGCCGCATGAAGGCGCGGCGGGGGCGGCGGGGGAAAGGGCGACTGGCTCAACACCAGGCCAGCCCCCAGCCGGCGCAGATTCGCCGCGAAAAGCCCCTCTGGGTCCGGGCGGTAGGACAAAATGGTGTCGTAGGTTCCGAACAACGCGGCGAGGCCTTCTGGAAGCGCGACGCCGTCGCAAAATAGCAGATGCATGCCGGGCTGTTCGATCGAGTGGATGTGGTTGACAAGGCCTCGGCCTCGTACCCAGGCCCACCGCCCGGGGTATCCCATGACGTCGATGCGCGCTTGGGGAAACGCCGTGCGCAAGGCCGTCAATGTCGGGAGCATCAGCAGGCAATCGCCCAGGGCGCCAGCGCGAATCACCAGCAGACGCTGGGTTGCACCAGTGGGTGCCATGCGTCATCCTCCATCCGCGTCGTCCTCTCCCCGGAGGCGACCGACGCTTGTCTGATCCAGTGTGATGCCTCGGGTGCAGAGGTGTGGCCTATGGTGAGGGTTGTGGCACAGCTTGCAGTTGCAGGATGCCATTTGTAAGCATACAATACCGTGGCATATCGATCCACCGATGGTGAACCGTATGCACCATAACAGCGGTGATATGGCAGATATGCCGGATTCGATGCAGCCCGCCAAACCTCCCAACGCCAGGCCTGGCCTCTTTGTGGATGTCGTCCCGCTTGGCCCCATTCCGGACCTGCTGACCTACGCCCTGCCACCTGAATGGCCCGGCACGGTCACCCCGGGGATGCGCGTCCTGGTCCCCCTGGGTAAACGCCTCGTCACCGGATGCGTCGTGGCCTTGCGCCAAACCCCACCCCAAGACGCCACGCCCAAGAGCGTGGCAGACGTTCTGGACGACCAGCCCGCCCTCACTCCCGAACTCCTCACCTTGACCCAGTGGATGGCGAGCTACTATGTCGCCACCTGGGGGGAGACGTTGCGGGCTGCGCTGCCCCGAGCCTTGCAGACCGAGAGCGTGCCACTCGTCACGCTCACCCCCGACGGCCAGCAGGCCTCGACCGGGGCGCAGCGGACGCCGCTCGAAGGACGTATCCTCGCACTGCTCGACCAGCATCATAGCGTGACGTTCAAGCAACTCCAACGGCAGATCCTCGCTCCAGGATTACGCGCCGCTGTGCAACGCTTAGCGACGGAGGGGATGGTGCGCTTATCACTGCGGGTCGCCTCGCCGAAACTGCGGACCCCCGTGGAAACGGTCTTCGCACTGTCCGTGTCGCCGGATGAAGCCAAAGCGGCCATGCAAACGTTAGAGCGCCGGGCACCGCAGCAAGCCGCCCTTCTGCGCCGTCTCTTGCATCTGGGAACAGCGTCGACCGCCGAGCTACGGCGGCACCTCCCCAATGCCACGCAGCTCGCCAAAGCATTAGAAGAAAAAGGCCTCCTCAAGCGGGGCCAACGGGAACGCACAGCGACCCTGGCCTGGCGCACGGAAGAGGCCTTCCTCGATGAGCCCGACGTCGTCCTCAACGCCGCCCAAGACGCCGCCCTCCAGCAGATCGGTCAGCTTTTGCAACGAGGGGCTTTCGCCTCCGTGTTGCTGCATGGCGTCACCGGCAGCGGGAAGACCGAGGTCTACATGCGGGCGATAGCCGCGGTGTTGGCCCAGGGGAAACAAGCGATCTATCTGGTGCCGGAAATCGCGCTGACGCCGCAACTGCTCGCTCGCTTGCACGCCCGCTTCGGGCAGGCCGTCGCCGTGCTCCACAGCCGTCAAGCCCGCGGCGAGCGCCTGGATGAATGGTCGCGGTTGCACAAACAACAGGCGGCGATCGCCATTGGTCCCCGTTCCGCGGTGTTTGCCCCGCTGCAACGGGTGGGATTGATCGTCGTCGATGAGGAGCATGATCCTTCCTATAAGCAGGAAGAGGCACCACGCTATCTGGCGCGCGACGTGGCCATCATGCGAGCCAAGCTGTCGCATGCCGTGGTCATCCTCGGTTCGGCGACCCCTTCGCTCGAGTCGTTCGCCAACGCGCGGGCGAAGCGCTACCGCTATCTGCATCTGCCCGACCGCGTGCGCACTAAAGACCTGCCCCACGTCGTCCTCGTCGATCTTCGGCAGGAGGGAAATCGCGCCGGCCAGGGTGAGGTTCTGTCGCATCCGCTACGTCAGGCCATCGCGGCTCGTCTGACGCGTGGCGAGCAAGCGCTGCTGTTCTTAAATCGGCGCGGGTACGCCACCTTTGTCCAGTGTCACGACTGCGGTTTTATCTGTCAGTGCCCACGCTGCAGCGTCACCCTCACCTTTCACATCGACGACCGTCTGCTCAAGTGCCATTACTGTCAATTCAGCAGTCTTCCGCCCGAAACGTGCCCGACCTGTCAAGGCACCAGGGTGGAATATTTCGGCACAGGCACGCAAAAGGTCGAACGTGAGGTACGGCGAATCTTCACTCGAGCTCGGGTGGCACGCTTGGATCGTGATGCCACCGGCGGGCGGCACGCCTATCAGGAGATTTTAGAGCGGCTGGCGCGGGGTGAAATCGACATTTTGATCGGCACACAGATGATCACCAAGGGGCACGATTTTCCACGCATCACGCTGGTGGGAGTCGTCTCGGCCGACGTCACCCTCGGGCTGCCCGATTTCCGGGCGGCGGAGCGGACGTTTCAATTACTCACCCAGGTGGCAGGACGGGCGGGGCGCGGCGAGACGCCCGGCGAGGTGATTGTACAGACCTTTGCGCCGCAACACTATGCCATTCAACGGGCGCAAACTCATGATTTTTTGGGATTTTTCGCCGAAGAAATGATGTATCGCCGCCGCATGGGCTATCCGCCCGCCACGCGGTTGGCGGCGCTGCGCTTTGACGGGCGTGACCTCCAGGCCGTTGAACAGTTTTGCCACGCCTTTACGGCCCTCTTACGCCCCTATGTCCGTCAAAGCGAGGGCGTGACGCTCCTCGGTCCCGCCCCGGCCGTGTTGGCCAAGCTCAACAACCGTTACCGTTGGCACCTGCTGATCAAGGCTCCCACGGCCAAGCGATTACACGACGTGATCGGCCAGGGGCTGAGCGCCCTGAGGCAGGCGGCCATTCCCCGCGGCGGCGTGCGCTTGGCGATCGATGTAGATCCCTTGAATTTGCTGTAAGGGTGAACCCCACGCCCTGCACGCATGTCCTTCCCTGACAAGCAGCAAAGCCATCGACCTCCCCAAGCAGCTCAATCGACCCCCTCAAAGGCGGCGGCCGCGATCGGTTCGCCCGCATCCACTGGGTAGCGCTTAGGGGTGGGAAATTGCCCCCAGAGCATGGCTTGGATGCGCTCGATCAGCGGCGGCAAGCTCGCTGGGTTGCGGGCTTCGATGGCCACCGCGTCGTAGAGCCGACAGAGATTCTGCGTCAACGTTGGCGCCACCTTATCCTGTTTATTGAAGACGATCAGCACGGGCGTTTGGTCAAAGCCTAACTCCTTCAACAAGCCCTCAACGGTGGCCATCTGCTCCTCGTAATGCGGATGGCTGACATCCACCACATGTAACAGCAAGTCGGCGCTGCGTAACTCCTCCAGCGTGGCGCGAAAGGCGGCGATCAGCTCCTTCGGCAGATGGCGGATGAAGCCCACGGTGTCGGTGACGATGACCTCCCGATCCTCGGGAAAGCGCAAGCGCCGGCTCATGGGATCGAGCGTGGCAAAGGGTTGATCGGCCGCGAACGCCTGGCTATTCGTGAGCGAATTCAGGAGGGTCGTTTTGCCGGCGTTGGTGTAGCCGACGATGGAGATCACCGGCATTTCCTTGCGTTCGCGCAAGGCCCGTTTTTGGCGACGTCCGCCGCGCAAAGCCTCGATCTGGGCCTCGAGGCGATGGATGCGCTCGCGCACGCGGCGCCGTTGGATTTCAAACGTCGTCTCGCCAGGGCCACGGGCGCCGATGCCACCGGTCAAGCGCGACAACCCAGATTCCTTCGTCCGCAGCCGTGGCAGGAGATATTTCAACTGCGCCAACTCCACCTGGATTTTGCCATCGCGGCTGGAAGCGCGTTTGGCGAAGATGTCCAGGATCAGTTGCGTGCGATCGATGACCTTGAGATCAGTGGCCTCGCTGATCGAACGCGCCTGCGTCGGCGTCAGTTCTTGGTCGAAGACGATCAGCTCCGCCCCCAGTTGCAGCGACTTGATGACGAGCTCGCGCAGTTTACCGCGTCCGAGCAGGTACTTGGGATCGATCTGTTGGCGCAGCTGCACGGCGGCGTCAAGCACGACGATGTTGGCGGCTCGGGCGAGCTCGGCGAGCTCGTGCAGCGATTCCTCGGCGCTGAGACGATCGCGCATCACCACACTCATCAAGATCGCCCGGTCGCGTGTATCGCCCAACTCCCGCACACCTTGCACCCGCGCGAATTCCTCCTCGAGGGAGTGTACGAGCCGGAGGAAATTCATCTCGAGCTGAGAGGGTGGGCGCGGGGGCAAGATCTCCCACTGCTTGCCGTCGGCGTTGGTCGGCAGTAAGTGGGCACAATGCACCGAGCCCGGTAGGCCATCGGGCTGCACTTCGATGGCCACCATCATGTCGAGGCGGAGGATGGCCAAATCGTTGAGGTCGTCTTTGTTGAGCGGTTCGGGACCGAGGTGGGTGTGCAGGCACCGCAGCCCCTGGAGACGTCCCAAGCCCTGACGGACGCGCTCGAGAGGCGGAATCTCGAGACTGCGGGCGTCGCCCACCATGACCGATTCCACCGTGCCATGGCGGCTGACCAAGAGACCGAGCTGGCGTTTGATTTCATGCGAGAGTTCGGTGAGGTTGCGCGCCAAATCTTGGGAGATGACGCGTTCGGGCGGGAGACGACGACGGTAGAGATGTTCGAGGCGCCGGAGCTGTCCCGGCTTCAAACCCGTAACATGGCCGTAGATACGCGTTTGAACTCACCTGCCTTTCGTTGAATATGGATGTATGTTAGGCAGCCGCGGATCGGTCAGGAGAGCAGCTAGCGATGCGTTGCCTCTCTCCCCATGATCGCTGAACGGCGAACCTCTGTACCCTAGTAACCAGCGACGCACCAATTTACGTCTATTTGCTACTTTACTGCAAAGTCTTGGCGAAATCAATGCGAAGCCACGTTTCGACCGACCCATCGGGTGCATATGGCATCCTGAATGGGGTATTCCGCCGCTGGTTTTCCCACTAGGTCTGATTGCAGTCCCTACCGCCGTTGCGACACCTTGGGATCCAATACGTCGCGCAGGCCATCCCCGAGCAGGTTGCAGCCCAACACGGCCAGGGCGATGGCGGCGCCGGGGAAAATCGCATACGTGGGGGCCAGCCGGAGGAACGGCTGCGCCTCCTTCAGCATGGAACCCCAGCTGGGATGCGGCGGCTGCATGCCGAGCCCGAGATAGCTCAGCCCGGCCTCGGCCAGGATGGCGTTGGGAAAACTGATGGTCGCCTGCACCAAGAGGGGGGAGACGGCGTTCGGCAGGAAATGGCGCCACACCACCTCACCTTCGGTGGCGCCAAGGGCGCGCGCCGCCGCCACGAAGTCGCGTTCGCGCAGGACGAGCAAATTGGCGCGCAGCAGCCGCGCGAACACCGGCACGTTGACGATGCCGATGGCCACCATGCTGGTGGACAGGCCGGGCCCGAACACCGAGGTGATCAGTAACGCCAACAAAATGGCGGGGAAGCCATAGAGGGCATCCATGCCACGCATCAGCACCTCGTCAGCCCACCGGCCGGCATAGCCAGCGACCACCCCCAGGACGACGCCAACCACCAGACCGATCCCGACGGCGATGATACCTACCGTCATCGAGACCGTCGCGCCGCGCATGATACGGCTCAGCAGGTCGCGGCCATAGTGATCGGTGCCGAACCAGTGGGCGGCGGCGGGCCGTTGCAGGCGATCGGCGATGTTCATCGCCAGCGGGTCATAGGGAGTGTAGAACAGACTCGTCAGCGCGGTCAACAGCAGACCAACCGTCAACACCAAGCCGATCACAAGACTGCGGTGGGTGAACGATTTGCGCCACCCCGGTCGTCGCAGCGGAGCCAGCTCGGTGGCGACGATCTCAGTCGTACCGGATGCGGGGGTCAAGCCAGCCATAGAGGATATCCACGGCGAAATTGATGCTGACGATGATGGTCGCTAGAAACAAGACCACGCCTTGCACCACCGGTAAATCGCGGGCGCTGATCGCCCCTAACACCAGACGCCCCAGCCCTGGCAGGTAGAAGACGTTTTCGATGATGATGCTGCCCGCTAGCAGATGCCCCAGTTGCAGCCCCAGCAGGGTGACGATGGTGATCAGGGCGTTCTTCAGGGCGTGTTTATACAGCACGAGGCGATCGCTGAGGCCCTTGCTGCGAGCGGTCTGCACATAGTCCTCGCGCAGCACTTCGAGCATGGCCGAGCGGGTGGTGCGGGCGAGGACGGCCACCTGCACCAGGCTCAAGGCGATGGCCGGCAACAACAATGAACGCAGCGCCCCGACGGGATCGTCGACCCACGAGGTGAAACCGCCGGCAGGGAACCAGCCCAGATACACGGAGAAGAGGAGGATCAGGAGGATGCCAGCCCAGAACGAAGGGACGGCGATGCCGAGCTGGGAGAAGATCATCGTGCCGACGTCGCCGCAGCCGCGATGGTGCGAGGCCGCTATTATACCCAATGGGATGCCAGCTAGCACGGTGAAGCCGATGGCCAACCCAGCTAAGGGAAACGTCACCGCGAGCCGGCTGACGATCAACTGTCCAACCGGCACATCATATTGAATCGACACCCCTAAATTGCCGGTGATGGCACGGCGTAGCCAGTGGGCATATTGGCGCGGCAGCGGCTGGTCGAGACCGAGCTTGGCTCGCAGCACTGCCAGTGCCTCAGGGTTCCCCTCCGTCCCCATGATGATCTCGGCGGGATCGCCGGGAAGCACGTTGATGAGTGCGAAGGAGAGCAAAGACACGAAAAACAGGGTCACCACAAAGGCGATGGCCCGTCGTACCAGATAACGGCGCATAACCCTTACTTCGACTTATAGACCCGCGTGACATCGATGGCCGGGATCGGGAGGTTGGTCCACCAATTGTGCACTGTCTTTTGCATGCCGACCAGATATGGACCGTTATAGAGAAACACGTTGACGGCGTCCTCGGCGATGAGCCGTTGTACTTCTCCATAAATCGCCCTGCGTTTGGCATCATCCAGCGTTGCGTCGGCCTCCTTGATCAGCGCTCGCAGCGTCCGATTGTCATAGCGGAAGTAATACTGCGCATTGGCATAGATGCCGATATCGAATGGTTCAGCATGGCCCATGACCGTCATATCGTAATCCGCCTGACGATAGATCCGCGCCAGCCACTGCCCCCACTCGAGGATCTCGATTTTCGCTTTGAGCCCCACCTTGGCTAATTGGCCGGCGATGATCTCGCCAGCGCGGCGGTAGGCCATATAGGGTTCCGCTAAGCGCAGCACGAACTCGAACCCTTGTGGATAGCCGGCCTCGGCGAGCAGCTGCTCGGCCTTGTGCGGGTCGTACTCATAGAGATGGTTGAGATCGACGTAGTAGGGATTCAGTGGGTCCATGTGCGAGCCGATGGGCTTGGCCATGCCGAAGACTGCGCCTTTGATCACCTCATCGCGGTTGATGGCATAGGTGATGGCCTTGCGCACCCGGATATCGGAGAAAGGCGGCTTGCCGTTATTCATGGCGACGATGACATCGGTGGTCGTGAGACCCTCGATGACCTGAAACGCCGGGTCGGCCTTCAATTCGATGGCGCTCTCCGGACTCAGCCCCACACCGATGACATCCACATCGCCGGCGCGCAAAGCCGCCAACTGCGCACTAGGATCCTGAATGAAGCGGAACACCACTCTATCGAGATACGGCACGCCCGGCTCGTAGTAGTCCTTGAACTTCGCCAAGGAGATGCGATCACCCCGCACCCATTCGACGAACTGAAAGGGGCCGGTGCCGATCGGATGGCTCTTCAGTCGTTCCACCTCCTCTTTGGCGATGATGGCTGAATTCGCCCGTGCCAAATTGAAGACGAACATGGCATCGGGCTTGGCCAGGCCGATGCGCACGGTGCGGGCGTCGATGACCTCGATGTCTCGAATGCTCTCATAATAGTTCCGGTGTGGATGCCCGGTTTGAGGATCGAGATTGCGCTCCAGGGTGAATTTGACATCGTCGGCCGTCAATGGGCGCCCATTGTGAAATTTGACTCCCTGGCGCAGGGTGAACGTGTACTCCATGCCATCGATCGAGACCACGTAGCGCTCTGCCAACGCCCGTACGATCTCCCCTTGCATGTTCAGCTTAACGAGCCCTTCGAGGAGGTTGTTATAGACGATGCGGGCGATCGCTGCCGCCGGGCTGGTGGTAGGGTCCAGCCCTGGTGGCTCATCGGGTACTGCAATCGTCAGCGTTCCTCCAGGGGTTGGTGGTGTGGGCATGGCCGCCCAGCTATGCCTGTCACACCACCCAACGGCGAGGCCAAACATCAGCAGACCCACAAGCCATCTTCGCCATCGCATGCCATCCATCTCCTTCGCCAACGGCCGCTGACCAGCCATGTCGCACACGGCCTTGGAAGATCGCCCACGCATTCCTGCTTGCCTTTCCAAACTATAGCCAAATCCGAGTGCGGGGTAAAGGGCGTGGGGCCACGCCGACCGAGGGGGCCGCGACCACGCACCCGGTTGAAAAAAGTGCAAAAACATGTAACGCGCCTGCAATATTTGCAAGAACACGCAGGCATCGAGGCCTTGTCGCTGGTCGATCGTTGTTGTTACTGAGGCCGTCTGACTCAGGACAGCTCAACGGCGATTCCTCCGGTGACCATCGCTGATTACCCTCTTCTGTCTTGACTTTTCAAGGTCAGAGTGAAAAACTTCCGCCCTCACAGGCGGCGTACACGTGGACATGCTGGTGCTTCAGTGTGTCACAGAAGTCCGGTACGGTAGCACGATCATCCCGGGCATGAAAGTTGAATAATTCCCGATACACAGCTTGACCTGCCAAGCGAAAGGACAGCTTCGATGTGGGATCTGCTAATTCAGCGGGCGCGAGTAGTCGACGGCAGCGGGGCTCCGTCCTTTATCGCTGACGTTGCCATCTGTGGCGACAGTATTGCCCAGGTGGGCGCTGAAGAGGAGCGACAGGCACGGACCCTTATCGATGGCACCGGCTTGATTGCGGCGCCCGGCTTCATCGATCTCCATACCCACTCCGATTACACGCTCCTGGTGAATCCGCTGGCCGAGAGTAAGGTTCGTCAGGGGGTGACGACCGAGGTCATCGGCAACTGCGGGATCTCTCCAGCACCGCTGGGTGAGGAGGGCTATCCCATCGTGCGCGCTCGCATGGCCCAGCAGTACCAGCTGGATGTCACCTGGCGGAGCTTCGGTGGCTACTTGGCGGAGCTGGCCGAGGGCGGTGTGGCGGTGAACGTCGTGCCGCTTGTCGGCCATGGCACCTTACGTAGCGCGGTCATGGGGTATGCGCAGAGACCGCCTAGCGCCAGCGAGCTGGAGCGGATGCAAGGCTTGCTCGCCGACGCCATGGATGAGGGCGCCTTCGGTCTGTCGACGGGTCTGGTCTATGCCCCGGGCTGTTATGCCGACACGGATGAGATCGTCGCCTTGGCCAAGGTCGTGGCGCGAGCGGGCGGCCTGTACGCCTCGCACATTCGGGGTGAAAGCGACACCGTGCTCGAAGCGGCCCGGGAAGCGATTGCTGTCGGCGAGCGGGCAGGAGTGGCGGTGCAGATCAGCCATTTGAAGACCGCCGGCTATACGAATTGGCACAAGACTCCAGCCCTGCTGGAGTTGCTGGACCAAGCGCGGGTCGATGGTCTCGACGTCACCGGCGACGTGTATCCATATACCGCCGGTGCGACTTCGCTGGGGGCATTACTGCCCCCCTGGGTGCATGAGGGTGGCTTGGCGCAATTGCTGCCCCGGTTGCGGGATCCATCGGTGCGGGAGCGGATTCGTCGGGACATCGAGCATGGCCTCGATGGCTGGTGGAATCCGGCGCGCGCCGCCGGCTGGGCTGGCATTCAGATCAGTCGGGCTGCACATCACCGCTCTTATCAGGGCTTACGCCTCAACGAGGTGGCCGCTCTGCGCCGGCAAGATCCACTCGATACCGCCCTGGATCTGCTGTTGGCTGAGGAAGGTAATGCGGGTGTCGTACTGTTCATGATGGACGAAGCACAGGTGCAGGCAATTTTGCGGCATGATCGAGTAATGATTGGCTCGGATGCCGGTGCGACTGCGCCATACGGGAAACTCGGGCAAGGGCATCCCCATCCACGTGCCTACGGGACGTTCCCCCGTGTCCTTGGCACGTATGTGCGCGAGCTGGGCCTGATTTCTCTTGAAGAAGCGATTCATCGCATGACCGGGCTGGCCGCTTGGCGGCTTGGCCTGCACGATCGCGGGCTGATTCGTGCCGGCTACAAGGCCGATGTGGTGCTCTTCGATGCGCAACGGGTTGAGGATCGCGCCACCTACGATGCACCACACCGCTATCCGTCCGGTATCGAGTGGGTCATCGTCAATGGCCAGATCGTTTTGCGTCACGGCGAACGCTTGCCGATGCTGCCCGGCCGTATCCTGATGCGGCAGAGGGCCTCCGGCAGAGTATGACCTCGGCTCAGGAAGGTTGACCCGTCGTACCACTGAGGCGAGGTGGCCATGTCGCTCTCGCAGTATGCAGACAACCAGTGAAGCCCGCCGGTTCCCCCCGTATCGTGCTTAAGGCTCCTGGCAGTCCTTGAAACGTGTTAAAGCGTCGACCGGTGAACGGTGCCAGCTTGGTGTGCGTGGTGCCGACTCCCTCTTGGTGCGCCTGTGACCCCTGAACCAGTCGATGAGCTTGGGCCGTTGCCTGGTAGAGGATGGAAACGAACGATGCCTTCAGACGGTGTGGAATCGGCGGGTGAGGCCGCCAGCGTTGAACATGTGCGTGTCGAGGTGCGCGGCAAATTTTTGTGGCTGGGGACCACGAAATTCTTCATGCGCGGCGTCTCCTATGGCCCCTTTCAGCCAGATGCTATGGGAAGCCCGTTTCCCAGTGCAGAGCAAATCCAGCAGGATTTCGCGCTCATGCGCCAAGCGGGCATCAATACGATTCGCACGTATGATGTCCCTCCCCAGCGCCTGCTCGACTTGGCGTTGCAGTGGAACATCCGGGTGTTAGTTGGCATTCCATGGGCGCAGCACATCTGCTTTCTCGACGATCGTCAGGTGATGCGCAGCATTCGCACGAGCATCTCGCGTGCCGTCAGGTTCTGCAACGGCCATCCAAGCATTCTCGCTTACATCATCGGCAATGAGATTCCGTCGCCAATCGTGCGTTGGCATGGGCCGCGCAAGGTCAGCCAGTTCCTGGCGCAACTGTATGACACCGCCAAGGCGCTCGATCCGCTTGCCTTGGTGACCTACGCTAACTATCCGTCCACGGAATATCTGGCGACCGATTTCGTCGATGTCTATGCCTGTAATGTCTATCTCCACGACGAAACGGCGTATCGTCGCTACGTGGCCAGGCTGCACAACGTTGCCGGCGAGAAACCGCTGATATTGAGCGAGTTCGGCATGGATGCCATCCGGGCCGGCGAGGAACATCAGGCAGAAACGCTCGCCTGGCAAGTACATACCGCCTTCGAGATGGGTGCCGCTGGTACCGTCGTGTTCACGTGGACCGACGATTGGTTCACGGGCGGCTATCAAATCACCGATTGGGCGTTCGGGCTGGTGCAGGCCGATCGCACCCCCCGCAAGGCCTATTATGCCGTGCAAGCCGCATATCAGGCGCCGTGCCCGCCGCTTCCCGAAGATGCGCCGAAGATCTCCGTCGTGGTGTGCGCTTATAACGCCGAGCCGACCATGCGCGAGTGCTTAGAGTCGCTCACCAAGCTGGCCTATCCGAGCTATGAAGCCATCATCGTCGATGATGGGTCGCGCGATCGCACCGGGGCGATCGCCGATGAATACCCACAATTCAAAGTCATCCACCAGCCGAACCGTGGCCTCAGCGTGGCACGCAATGTCGGCATGACAGCGGCGACCGGCGAGATCATCGCCTACCTCGATTCCGATGCCATGGCTGATCCCGACTGGCTCACGTATTTGGCTTGGAAATTCAAAACGTCTCAGCATGTCGGCGTTGGCGGTCCGAATCTGCCCCCGCCCGAGGGCGACTGGACCGCCAACTGCGTAGCGTCGGCACCTGGGTCACCAACGCACATCTTGCTCGACGACGAAATCGCCGAGCATATTCCCGGCTGCAACATGGCGTTTCGTAAACAGGCCTTGGTCGAGGTAGGTGGCTTCGATCCGACCTATACGGCGGCCGGGGATGATGTGGATATCTGTTGGCGGCTGCAGGATCTCGGCTACACCATCGGTTTCAGTCCGGCCGCCATCGTCTGGCATCATCGACGCAAAACCGTGAAGTCCTACCTCAAACAGCAAATGGGCTATGGGAAGGCGGAGGCCATGCTCTTCCGCAAGCACCCTGGGAAATTCAATACCCTCGGGACAGCCAAGTGGGCGGGACGAATCTATGGCGGTATTCGCACGGGCCTAGCGCTCTCCCGGGGATGTATCTATTATGGCGTCTTTGGCTCGGGCCTGTTCCAGCGGGTTTATCATTCCCCGAACTCCTGGTTAGCCGATTTTCCGCTGTCGCTGGAGTGGAATATCCTGACCGCCCTGTTGTTGCTGGGCGGTGTTCTGTCGCCGCTCTTCCTGATCGCCGGGCTGTTGAGCGGTTTGATGTCCGTCTGGTCCGTCATCCGGCAGATAGTGGCCACGGACGTCCCCGTCTCGCAACATCGCTGGCTCGCATATTTGCTCGTGGGAGGCTTGCAGTACATACAACCGATTGCCCGTGGATGGGCGCGCGTGCGACGCCTCCTCGTCGAGCATGCGCAGCGAACGCGCTGCGGTGGCTGGCGCACGGTCATCTGGGGGGTGATGCGACAACCTTGGCGGCGCCATATAACCTTAGCGTACTGGACAGAGAGCGGCATTGAGAAAAGCGCCTTGCTGCACCCGTTACTCCAACACTTACGCGCTGCGGGGTATCCGGCGCTAAACGACACCGGCTGGAAACCTTGGGACCTAGCCATCGATGGGCATCCGTGGGCGCACATACCCATCGAGGTGGTCCTCGAAAACCATGGGGGAACCAAGCGTCTGGCACGCATCAGGATCTCTTGGCACTTCACCCCCCTATCGCGGGGGGTCTTATGGGTGGGGGCTGGTCTGCTGGGGCTCGGCGTGTTGGAGGCACAGCCCTGGCTGGTTGGCACCGCTGGTGTCATCCTGCCGGTCGGCGTCCTACAGGTGGCGTATCAGAGTGCTTCGGTGATCCAGCAGGCGTGTCGAGTGGTCAAAGATGTGGCGGCGCAATTAGGGCTCATCCCACTGCTCGCTCGGAATGGGCGTCGTGTCTAGTACCATGATCGGCCTCTGTCTGCGTATCATGGCCTATTTCCTGGCCCATTGGCACCTGCTCGTGGTCGGCCTCATGTTGACCGGCCTCGGCATCGGTACAGAGCTGCTCAAGCCTTGGCCGCTGAAGTTCATCATCGACACTATCCTGAGCGATGAGGCGCCGACGGGCGGTATCGATCAAGCGATCCTGGCGCTGTTCGCCCATGATAAATCGGTGCTGTTGCCGGTCCTATGCCTGGGGATCTTGGTCGTCTACCTCTGCGCCGGCAGCCTGAACTTGGTGAGCAAATATCTGCTGGTCAAGATCAGTCTGCGCGTGCTTACCCAAGTGCGCTGTGATCTCTTCCGCCATCTGCAGCGCTTATCGTTCCGATTTCACGACCGGAACCGCGTCGGGGATTCACTCTACACCCTGAATACCAATATTTATGCCATTCAGGGGATCTTCACCGACGGTTTCATGCCGGTTCTAGAGGCCAGTGTCACCGTGATCGGCATGGTCGTCATCATGTTGCGTCTGGATTGGCAACTCACATTGCTGTCGATCGCCACCGTACCAGCGCAGGTGCTGATCACCAAATATTACGCCGATCGCATCCGCCAGGCTTCGAGCGATTTCCACTCGGCCGAAGGCAGCGTTAGCGCCTCGGCTGAGGGCACGCTGTCATCGGTGCGCTTGGTGCAGGCCTTCGGCCGTGAGGATTATGAGGCCGAGAAATTCACCCGGATGTGCCAGCACAGCTACGCGACGAACCTGCGCCTGACCATGACGCAGCTCTGGTCCGGCGTGGTCGTCAGCGGCGTGACGGCGGTGAGTCTCGGCAGCGTCACCTACGTCGGTGCTTCGCACGCTTTCGACGGGCAGATTTCCACCGGCGAGTTGATCGTGTTTCTGGCATATTTGCAGATGCTGTATACGCCGTTGCAAACCCTCAGCTATTCATCGTGGTCGGTGGGGTGGGCGGTGGCAGGAGCACAACGCGTCTTCGCGATCTTAGATACGCCGGAGGACATTACGGATGCCCCGGGGGCCCTGGTGCTGAAGCGCGTTAAAGGAGATCTCGAATTCCGCGATGTGGGGTTCGCCTACGAAGCGGAGCGTCCGGTCTTGACGCACTTGAGCCTCAACGTCAGGGCCGGTGACACGGTAGCCGTCATCGGCACCAGCGGCGTCGGCAAGACCACGTTATTGAGTTTGATCCTGCGCTTTTACGATCCGACCGAAGGCGCTATTTTTCTTGACGGCCACGACATCCGCAGCATTCAGTTGCGCAGCCTGCGAGAACACATCAGCATCGTGCTCCAAGATACCCTCTTATTGGGCTCGACGATCGAAGAGAACATCGCCTATGGGCGACTGACCGCCTCGTTTGAGGAGATCGTCGCGGCGTCCAAAGCGGCCGGCGCCCACGCGTTCATCATGGGTTTACCGCAGGGCTACAAGACGGAGGTTGGCGAACGGGGCGTGCGTCTGTCAGTCGGTCAACGGCAGCGTATCGCCATCGCTCGGGCCTTCCTCAAGGATGCGCCTATTCTGATTCTCGATGAGCCCACGTCGGCCCTCGATCTGCAGACCGAGGCTGCGGTGGTCGAAAGCCTCGAGCACCTGATGCGTGGCCGCACCACCTTCATCGTAACGCACCGGCTGTCGTTGGCCAGGAAAGCTACCAAAGTGGTGGCGCTCAACCCCGGCTCGCTCCTCATCGCGAAGTCACTAGATGACCTCCTCCAACGCGGTGCGTTGTATCAAGAGGTGTACGATCTACAGCCGTCGATGGAACCGCACACGGTCCAGGGCAATCCTTCGTCAGTGTGAGTTGCTACCATGAATGAGCATCGGTTAGAGGCACCGCTCGAAGACCGCTCAGGTGCGATGATGTATCTGTCGATCATCATTCCCGCCTATAACGAAGAACAGCGGATCGGCAAAAGTTTGCAGGCGATCGTCGCCTATCTTCAACAGCAGCCCTATGCTGCCGAGGTCATCGTCGTCGACGATGGGTCGCGCGATGGCACCATCGATGCCGTGGCCCCTTTCGGCGGCGGCAGGCCGCCGGTGTATGTGCGGCGCAATAGCCAAAACCGCGGCAAGGGCTTCAGCGTACGGCATGGGTTCACGCAAGCACGCGGCGCCTACCTGTTGTTTTGCGATGCCGATCTCTCGACGCCGATCGCGGAAGTGGAGAAGCTCCTGGCGGCGTTGCAAGAGCCGGCAGAGATTGCCATCGGCTCGCGCGCCCTGCCGGAATCGCGCGTCGAGGTCCATCAGCCCTGGTATCGCGAGTCCATGGGACGCCTGTTCAATCGTTTCGTGCAAGTGTTGGCTGTGCCGGGCATTCGCGACACACAGTGCGGTTTTAAATGCTTTCGGCGCGAGGCGGCTCTGGAGATCTGCCGGCGCATGACCAGGGAGCGCTTTGGGTTCGATGTGGAAATGCTGTATCTCGCGCGCCGATTAGGGTATCGCGTGCGCGAAGTGCCGGTGATCTGGCGTAATTCGCCGGAAAGTCGGGTGCACATTCTGCGCGATTCGCTATCGATGCTCGGTGATCTGCTGCGCATTCGCTGGGATGATGTGCGCGGTCGCTACGATCGCTGACGGTGGTAATGGATCAAACTCCTCGGGGATGTGCCCGGTAAAGATCTGTCGGGGGACCCTTGCATGACCTCGGAATTGCGCGTCATCGTGACCGGGCTGATCGCTCAGTATCCGCTAGGCGGGGTGACGTGGGATTATTTCCAATATGTCCTCGGGTTAGCACGTCTTGGCCATGATGTCTATTATATTGAAGACACTGGCCAGTGGCCCTACAACCCCCAGGAGGGGGGCGTCAGCAAAGGCTGTGAGTTCAACGTGGCTTATCTGGCTGAGATCATGGAACGCTATGGGCTTGGCGAGCGCTGGGCCTACCGCTTTCCTTGGCAGTCGCAATGGTTTGGCCTTTCGGAGGCGAAGCGAGGTGAGGTGGTCCGGACCGCCGACCTCCTGATCAACATCTCCGGCACGCTGGAGCGTCCGGAGGAGTATCGCCAGGCCCGCCGCATGGTGTATATCGACTCTGATCCGGTCTTCACCCAGGTCAAATTAGCCCGCGGGCAGAGCGATTTCCGCAAATGGATCGATCTCCATGATGTCCAGTTCAGCTTCGGCGAGTGTCTGTCGCCGGCCGTCCCCGTTACCGGCCATCAGTGGCATCCTACGCGGCAGCCCATCGTGTTATCGGAGTGGCATGCTGAGGCACCCTATCGCGACGTGTTCACGACCGTGATGAACTGGACCAGCTACAAGCCCGTGGTCTATGGCAACCAAAGCTACGGTCAGAAAGACATCGAGTTCATGCGCTTCTGCGATCTCCCCAGACTGGTTGCCCCGACGGCACTCGAGATCGCCGTCAACACCGGCAAGACACGGCGGACACCGCGGGCGCTGCTGGCACACCGGGGCTGGCGTGTGGTCGATCCGGCGCAGGCGTGTCCCGATTTCGACAGCTACCGCCGCTATGTCGAAACGTCGAAGGCGGAATGGAGCGTTGCCAAGAACGGCTATGTCATAGGACAACCCGGCTGGTTCAGCTGCCGCTCGGCTTGTTATCTCGCCGCAGGACGGCCCGTGGTCGTGCAGGATACCGGCTTTGGCAGCGTGCTCCCCGTCGGCGAGGGACTCCTATCGTTCAGGACGCTCGCGGAAGCAGTGGCGGCCATTAAGGAGGTCGAAGCGCATTACGACCGCCATGCCAAGGCGGCACGGGCGATCGCTGCGGCGTATTTCGACGCCGCAGCGGTATTAACGCGGCTGATCGAAGACGCGCTGCGTTGATGCGCTGGAAGGCGTGCGGAGGCAGGGGGAAAAGGCATGCAGGTGGGCAAGCCGAAGGTCATTGTGGTGCTGGGGATCATGGGCTGTATCCCGGTGGCGGGAACAGGCGTGGCTTGGAACACGATCCAACATCTAGTGGGACTCCGTCGCTTGGGGTATGACGTATACTACGTCGAAGCCACCGGCGTGTGGCCTTTTAACACCATCGAAGACGACTGTACCTTTCCCGTCAGCTACATCAGCACTGTGCTCAGCCGCTTCGGCTTCCAGGATCGTTGGGCCTATGTCGCCGCCCACAGCGACAACCGTTGCTACGGCCTATCAGAGACTCGGGTGAGAGAGCTCTATGCCCGCGCCGACGCCATCATCAACCTGTTCGGCGGTACCGTCCTGCGCGACGAGCACATGGTCTGCCCGATGCGGATCTATCTTGAAACCGACCCGGTGGTACACCAAATCCGCATCGCCAACGGTGAGCGCAAGTATATCGAGCTCGTCGGCGCCCATACGGCGCTGTTCTCCTGGGGGATGAATTACGGCGCGCCGGATTGCAGGGTGCCGCTCGAGTGCTTCACCTATCACCCCACTCGTGCCCCGGTGGTGCTCGATTACTGGGAGGCTCCGTACCATCCAGCGGCCAGACGCTTCACCACCGTGGCGCATTGGGATCAGTCGGTGAAAGACCTGGTGTACCGAGGTGAGGTGTATTCGTGGAGCAAGCACCGCGAATTTTTGAAAGTGCTTGAC
>Ga0209172_10002787_pt1 | contig 29313 bp, 21 predicted proteins | sample LarsenN4metaG_FD_184113 | JGI IMG/M metagenome (GOLD analysis project Ga0209172, IMG submission 184113) | Hot spring sediment bacterial and archeal communities from British Columbia, Canada, to study Microbial Dark Matter (Phase II) - Larsen... ... | reverse complement strand
CCATACGGCTCGTATCTATCAGATTGTGCTCAATCAGGCCGACCCACTCGCTCGCGAATTGGGCACAGGGCTGGCGGCTCTATTGGCCCAAGAGCATATTGCCATTACTTTGGGCCAAACTTAGGTAGTTAACAGACAAAACAATCTTGAGAATTAAGATGCAATTTTCGAGGACGCGAAGCGGGCACGCCCACGTGCCGACTGCGAAGCGTGCCGCACGTGGGCGTGCTGGCTCCTCAAATTTGGATCTGAATATTGCTGCCAGGAAAAAGAGCCTCAGTTCTCGGTTGAGGCTCTTTTTGTATATAGTGGGTCAAGCAGGCATAACGAACACCTGTTCGTTTGATATTGCGAAGAGCTAAAACTATCAGTATAATCTATTCAATTAGGTTATCGGAAAGGGGTAATAAAATGGTAACTACCGATCAAATTATGCGTGAACAACTGCTGGCAGCACTGCGCGGCGGCCATGCCCACATGGAGTTTGACGAGGCAGTAGCCGACTTTTCCCCAAATTATATTAATGACAAACCACCCAACATTCCCTATACCCCCTGGCATCTGCTTGAACATCTGCGGATTGCTCAATGGGACATTCTGGAATTTATCCGCAACCCAAACCACATTTCGCCCGATTGGCCTGCCGGCTACTGGCCTGCCCCAGAAGCAGAGGCCACAGCAGCCCAATGGCAGCAAACCATCGCTGCGTTTCGAGCCGACCTCAAGGCTCTGGAAGAATTAGCCGCCAATCCGGCCACCGACCTCTTTGCTCCGCTGCCTCAGGGGTTGCCCTACACCATTTTCCGGGAGATCATGGTTGTCGCCAATCACAACTCCTACCACATCGGCGAGTTTGCTATTTTGCGACAGGTGATGAACACCTGGAAGTAGGCAGTATGGAGTAGGGGACCTTACTTTCTACTTCTTATCCCCTGCTCTTGATTTGAGTTAACTTAAGGCATCTTTGCTTATGTCGCTCTCTACGCTTTTGAACACTTGGCGCAATACACCCAGCATTGCCGCCAACATCACCGCCTGGCGGACCTTCCCCGCCCGGCCCGGTCAATTTGTCCCTTTCCCGGCTGACCTCCACCCGGCTCTCGTCGCGGCTTTACAATCTCGCGGCATTGAAGCGATCTACACTCACCAGGCGGCGGCCTGGCAATATGTTCAGGCAGGCCGGCACCCGGTCATCGTTAGCGGCACCGCCAGCGGCAAAACTCTTTGCTACAATCTGCCTATCCTTGACCGCCTCCTCCACACCCCCGAAGCCCGCGCGCTCTATCTTTTCCCCACCAAAGCTTTGGCCCAGGATCAGGCCGAGGCGCTGCGGCAATTAGTCAGTAATCAGAGGTCAGTGAGCAGTAATCAGAAAAAAGAAATAAGAAATAAGAAATTAGAGCAAAGTGCTTCTCAATCATCAATCATCAATCTCCAATCTCTAATCTCCACTTACGATGGCGACACGCCCACCTCCACCCGCTCCGCTATCCGGCAGAACGCTCGCCTGGTCATCACCAATCCCGACATGCTCCACGCCGGCATTTTGCCCCACCACACCCGCTGGGCCGACTTTTTCCGCCGGCTTCAGTTTGTAGTTATTGACGAGATGCACGTCTATCGCGGCGTGTTTGGCTCGCATGTCGCCAACGTTTTGCGCCGTCTCAAACGAGTGGCCCGCTTTTACGGCGCAGCGCCCCAATTCATCCTCACCTCCGCCACCCTCGCCAACCCCGCCGAACTGGCCGAGCGGCTGATTGAAGAACCTATCGCCCTGGTAGATGAAGACGGCGCGGCCAGAGGCGTCAAACACTTTGTCATTTACAATCCCCCTATCGTAGATTACGACCTGGGCCTGCGCCGCAGCGCCCTGCAAGAAACGGTCCGCTTGAGTGGAGAACTGCTCAGTCACAACATCCAAACCCTCATTTTCGGTCGGGCGCGGCGCTCGGTGGAAATGATCCTGAAATATCTAAAGGATGAAGGCGGAACGCTTCGCGTGAAGGATGAAAAAGAAAGTTCCGCCTTCATCCTTCATCCTTCATCCTTTGAAGTGAGGGCTTACCGCAGCGGCTACCTGCCGCGCCAGCGCCGGGAAATCGAGCGGGGGCTGCGTGAAGGCCAGGTGCGGGCCGTAGTGGCGACCACAGCCCTGGAACTGGGCATTGACATCGGCGGGCTGGACGCGGCCGTGCTGGCCGGGTATCCGGGAACTATTGCCGGAACGTGGCAACAGGCCGGGCGGGCCGGACGCCAGCAGGAAGACTCGCTGGCGCTGCTGATTGCTTCGGCCAATCCGCTGGACCAATTTCTGGCCCATCACCCCGACTACTTTTTCGAGCGTTCGCCCGAACAGGCCCTCATCAACCCCGATAACCTGCTCATTCTGCTCCAGCACTTGCGCTGCGCCGCCTTTGAGCTGCCCTTCCGACGAGGGGAAGGCTTTGGCCGGGTGGATGCGGCCCTGCTGGCCGAATTTCTGCAATTTTTGCAGACCAGCGGCGAACTGCATGCTTCGGGTGAAACTTTTTTCTGGATGGCCGACCGTTATCCCGCCGAAGACGTCTCACTGCGCAGCGCCTCACCGGCGCGGGTCTTGCTTCAGGTTGAGACGGCTGACGGCTTGACCACCATCGGCGAGGTTGATGGGGCCAGCGCCCCCTGGATGGTCCACCCCCAGGCTATCTATTTGCATGAGGGTCAAAGCTATCTGGTCGAAGCACTTGACCTGGAACAAAACCTGGCCCGCCTACGGCCCTCGCAGGCTGACTATTACACTGAGCCAAAGCGCGAAACAACGGTGCAACTGGTTGCCACATCCAGTACCGCCCCTGTGCCGGGCGCAGCCAAAGCCTTTGGCGAAATCATGGTGACAACCCAAGTGGTCGGCTATCGCCAGCGGCGCTGGTTTAGCAACGAGCCGTTGGGCGAAGGCGAACTCAGCCTGCCCCCCGCCGAATTACAGACTACCGGCTACTGGCTGGCCTTGGCCGAAGCGACCGTCGAGCAGTTGCGCGTCCAGGGCCTGTGGAGCAATGATCCCAACGATTACGGCCCCAATTGGGCCGGCCAGCGCCGGGCTGCCCGCGCCCGTGATGGCTATTGCTGCCAGATGTGCGGCCTGCCGGAACGCGGACGGGAACATGATGTGCATCATAAAATTCCGTTTCGGACCTTTGCTTCTTACGAACCGGCCAACCAATTGTCCAATCTGATCACCCTCTGCCGCTCCTGCCACCGTCGAGCCGAAACCGCCGTGCGGGTCCGCAGCGGGCTGGGCGGGCTGGCCTTTGCCCTCAGCCACCTGGCCCCTTTGTTTTTGATGTGCGACGCCAACGATGTGGCCGTGCATCACGATCCGCAATCGCCGCTGGCCGAGGGGCAACCGGCGGTGGTTATTTATGAAACCACGCCAGGCGGACTGGGTTTCAGCGAACGGTTGTTTGACCTGCACGCCGACCTCATGGGCCACGCCCACGGGCTGGTCGCCGCCTGCGGCTGCGCCGACGGCTGCCCTTCGTGCGTTGGCCCCGGCGGGGAGGAGGGACGCGGCGGCAAACGGGAGGCGCTGGCGATTTTGGAGAAATTGGTTTAAATTGGCAAGCACAGCCCACTTCGTCTACAATCAAGGGGAGTACCGAATTTGCACCCAAAGGAAACCCATTATCATGAACTTTGAACAAGCATTGGCTCACTTCATCCCCCAAATTGAGGCGGAGATGCGCCGGCTGATGGCTCCGCCCGCCGGAGACCTCAACCCGTTTTATGGTATGATGCACTACCATCTCGGCTGGCTGGACGAGTCGTTCAAGCCCACCCAAGGGACCCAGGGCAAGTTGCTGCGACCCATTTTTACCTTGCTATGTTGCCGGGCCGCGGGCGGCCAGCCCGAAAAAGCATTAACAGCGGCAGCAGCAGTCGAACTGATCCACAACTTCTCCCTGGTTCACGACGACATTGAGGACAACAGCCGCACCCGGCGCGGCCGGGCCACCGTTTGGGCCATCTGGGGTGAGCCGCAGGCAATCAACGCCGGGGACGGTTTGTTTGTGCTGGCGCGGCACGCGCTGCTAAAACTGCGGGAGCAGAACATCGCGCTGCCCACCATCTTTGAGGCCATAGACCGCCTCGACCAGACCTGCCTGGCCTTGTGCCAGGGCCAATATTTTGATATGAGCTTCGAGCAGACCTTACAGGTGGACCTGGCCGATTATCTAAAAATGATCGAAGGCAAAACGGCGGCCCTGCTGGCCTGTTCCGGCTACCTGGGCGGACTGATTGCTACGGGCGACCGGAGCCAGGCCGAACTTTTCTGGCAGTTGGGCCGGGCCTTGGGCCTGGCGTTTCAAATTCACGACGATCTGCTGGGCATTTGGGGCCAGGAGGTCGTCACCGGCAAACCCGCCGCCGACGACCTGCGCCGCCGCAAGAAATCGCTGCCGGTGGTCTTTGCTCTGCAAGCCGACCAGCCCCAGGCTGCCCGCTTCAAAGAAATCTACAGCGCCGCCAGCATGAGTGAAGACGATGTCGCCGAGGCCGTAAGTCTTTTAGAGGCACTGGGAGCCAAAAGTTATGCCGAAGGCCAGGCCAGAGCCTACGTCGAAAGCGCCAAGTCGGCCCTGCAAGCCATCGAAGCGCCGCCGGAGCAGAAATTAAGCCTGGAACAGATGGCTCACTTTTTGATCGAGCGGGTGCATTAAACAACCGTCTATGACAGGAGATTGGAGATTGGGGATTGGCTGAATCTCTAATCTCTAATCTCCAATCTCCAAAACGTCAGTCGGCGGTCAAGGAATTTCGGATGCTCACTCTGTCCGACAAACTTAAATCGCTGGGAGTTAAGCTGGGGGCGCGGGATTTGCTGCGTCCTGAGCCAGACGAAGGGCCGCCCTCTGAGCCGCGCGAGGGGACTTATGCCATCGAGCAGGTGGTGCCGGGCCGGGTGCAGCCCACCGAATTGGGCGATGCCTTTGTCGTCGAAACCATCTACACCCCGGAGTACCGGCACGGCCACATGGGACTGCGCACCACGGCCTCGCTGCATATGATGGCCGAGTGGGCCGGCGAGCAGCGCCTGGCCGGCTGCGAGTCGCCGGGGCTGGTTTTTCTGGATACCGAAACCAGCGGGCTGGCGGGCGGCGCAGGCACTTACGCCTTTCTGATTGGCGCGGGCCGGTTTGAGGGCGACCATTTTCGCCTGCTTCAATTTTTTATGCGCGATCCGGCGGAGGAGCCGGCTCAACTGGCCGCGCTGACCGAATTTTTGCAACCCTGTGAAGCCCTGGTCACGTTCAACGGCAAATCGTTTGATGTACCGCTGCTCAACAGCCGCTACACCGTCCACGGGCGGGCGACGCCGCTGACCGCGCCAGCGCACCTTGACTTGCTCCACCTGGCCCGGCGTTTGTGGCGGGATCGTCTGCCCAGCCGCGCCCTGGGCCAGTTAGAAATCCACATTCTGGGGGCCAATCGCAGCCCTGAAGATGTCCCCGGTTGGCTCATCCCGCAACTTTATTTTGACTACCTGAGCAGCGGCGACGCCCGCCCGCTCAAAGGCGTCTTTTATCACAACGCGATGGATGTGGTGGCTATGGCCGCGCTGCTGACCCACATGGCCCATCTGCTAAACGACCCTCAGAACACCGCCCTTGAACACGGCCTGGATGTGGTCGCCCTGGCGAAATTGTTTGAAGATTTGGGCCGGCTGGAAGCGGCGGTACAATTATATGAACGGGGACTGGCTTACAGCAATCTGCCGGAAGAGAGCTACTGGGACACCCAGCGGCGCTTGTCGCTGGCGCAGCGCCGGCAGGGCGATCTGGCCGGGGCATTAAATACGTGGCGGCTGGCAGCGGAGGGGCGGCAAATTTATGCCCATGTCGAGCTGGCCAAATATTACGAGCATCAGGCCCGCGACTACCGCGAAGCGGTCCGCTGGACTCAAGCCGCGCTCAACTTACTCAACACACCCACCTTTCCGCGCTACGAGCGCCGCCTCTGGCTGGCCGATTTGCAGCACCGGCTGGCCCGATTGCAAAGGAAGTTAGACAGGTAGCAAGACAGGGTAGCAAGGTAGCAGGTCGCAAAGTCGCAGGGTTGAAGGTTACTACGGGCAAATTTATTGGCTACTGACATCTGACTACTGACTACTATTTTAAGGGGGATAACGTTATGGGCTTTCGTTTTCATAAAAGTATCGGTTTGGGTAAATTTCTGCGGCTGAATATCAGCAAAAGTGGCATCGGCTTTAGCGCCGGGCTGCCGGGCTTACGTATCAGCACCGGGCCGCAGGGGGCTTATTTTACGGCGGGGCTGCCGGGCACAGGATTGAGCTACCGCAAAAAACTCAATACGGCCAGGGGAGATCGCTCGACCGCTTCGGCGAAAACCAAAACCGCCGAGACAAAAACAGACGTACCCAGCCCCGGTTTTTTTGCGCCCCGGCACGAAAAAGAGCTGGCTAAGGGCCTTGAGGTGTATGAAGCCGGTCAAGCCGACGAAGCCCTGGAACATTTCCTGGCCGCCGCTGACGACGAACCTGGCGCAGCAATTCTGGCGGCCACGATCCTGGCCGAGCGCGAAGACGGCAGCGAATTTAAAGCCATCGAGCTGCTGGAAAAGGTGGTCCAGAGCGACGGCGAATTTCCGACGCCGTTGATGGAGAAATACCTGGCCGGGACCGAGATAGAAATCAATATCACCCCGCGCGTGACCGTAGCCGTGCCGGTGGACGGGTTGGCCGCCACCCTGCTGCTGGTGGAGCTGTACCAGTCCACCCGGCGTGTCCGCGAGGCTATCGCTTTGCTGGAGGAGCTGGTCGAATTGGCTGAGCAGCCGGTGCTGGTTTTATCGCTGTGCGAATTGTACGCCAGCCGGGAAATTTGGGACGGCATCATCGAGCGCGCCCAGGGGTTCGAGCCGGTGGATGATGTGACGGTGGAAATTGCCATTTACTATGGCCGGGCCATGCAGGAGAAGGAGCTGCACGATGCCGCCATCAGCGTTTTCAGCAAAGCGCTAAGCAAGAAGAAAGGCCGCCACCCGGACCTGCTCAATGAAGCGGCCTACTGGCGAGCCATCTCTTATCAGGCCCAGGGCAAACACAGCCAGGCCCGCAAAGAGTTTGAAAAACTGTACGCCGAAGCGCCCAACTATCGGGATGTGGCGCAGCGGTTGGCGGATTTTTCGGTGAGATGATGGCTGAACACCGCTTTAAACCGGGAGAAAAATGTAAGGTTAGCCTATCTTATGAAGCTGTTTATCCAGACCCTCTCATCGTCAAAGCAGGAGAAAAATTGAGCGTGGGCCAAAATGATACCCAGTGGCCCTATTGGGTCTGGTGTACTAAGCAAGAGGGCAAAAGCGGCTGGATGCCGGAAAGCTACCTTGACCGTACCGGCAGCCAGGGTGTGGCTCGCCGCGACTACGACGCGACCGAGCTTTCGGCCAGCGCCGGTGAGATACTGGTAGTTGGCTACGAGGAAAGCGGCTGGATTTGGTGTACCAATCGCCACGGCCAGAGCGGTTGGATACCGCTCGATAACATCGTCGAGGCGCAGCGTGATTGATCCTCCCCAAAAGCAAATAGTCCGGAATTTTTGTCAGGATCAGGAGACTTTTTTATTTCTTTCAATAGCCCGTTAGGGTAATTACTCCTCAGTAAGGCATAATCCTTATGGCTCTTATAAACCCCTAGTTAGGTTTATAAGAATTGTCAGAAATTCACCTCTTTGTTATTCCAAAAATCACTCAATTTGATATAGGTTTCGCTACCTACTGGCGCTACAATGCAACCATCAAAGTTCGACAATTATTTAGCGACTATATTTTAAGGAGGACTCTATGATTCCAGTTGGCGATACCGAACTTCGGGGCGGGACACCCGGCTTTGTGACCATTACCCTGATCGTCATCAACGTCATTGTCTTTTTGTTTGAGGCGATGATGAGCACGCCGGAGTTGGAGAATTTTATCCGCAATTTTGGGGTGATCCCGGCAGAAATTATGCAGGGCAATCAGTTGGGCACGCTGCTGACCTCAATGTTTCTGCATGGGGGCTGGCTGCATCTGATCAGCAATATGCTCTTTTTGTGGGTTTTTGGGGATAACATCGAGGCAGTGCTGGGGAAAGTAATGTACCTGGTGTTCTATCTGGCCGGCGGGCTGGCCGCGTCGCTGCTGCACATCCTGATAGACCCCGCCAGCACCATTCCCAGCGTCGGCGCGAGCGGGGCAATTGCTGCTGTGTTGGGCGCTTATGTGGTGATGTTCCCCCAATCGCGAGTCAAATTATTGGTTCTCGGCCGGATGGGAGCCGGGATGACCCGCGTCACCGCGCTGGTGTTTTTGGGCATCTGGTTTATTACCCAGCTTTTTAGCGGTATTGCCAGCCTGGGCGTCGAAACGGCACAAACAGGTGGCGTGGCCTTCTGGGCCCACATCGGCGGCTTTGTGTTTGGGTTACTGATTGGGTTCTTGTTCAGAGGCCGGGCCGGGCGACTGCCTATGATTGAGTCCGCCTAGCGCTCTAAACCCTTATGCCGAGCCGAATAGAACGGCTCAGCCCTAAACTTTATAACCTGGAGTGCAGACTTATACTTAACACGGGCGCAATTTGCGCTTTTGGCAGGACATTGAAATGTCCTGCTGATAGGGCTAAACCCGTTAAAACGGGTTCATTGACTGGGCGGTGAGTGCGTTTCAACGCACTTTCTATACCAGCCGATGATTTCAATCATTGGCCTCAAAAACGCAATTTGTGGCTGCGCGCAGTATAAGTCTGCACTCCAGCGGAGAGTCCATCTCAAGGGTGGACTCTTTTATACTCTGACTCGCACCGGACGGCGGAAGAAAATATCGGACCTAGCCCCGGTGTTGACTTCCTGGGCCGACTTGGGCCACAAGCCGGGAACTGTGTAGCCACACTTAGGACAGTTGCCTTCGTCCGTCAGGTGGTAGCCCAGGATAACATAACCGTAGCGCTCAATGAGCAAGGTTTGGCAGCCGGGGCAATAGGTATTCTCCCAATTGCCGACCTCGCCGGGACGGTTGCCGGCGTAGACAAAATGCAGGCCGGCCTCGGCCCCAATTTCGGCGGCCCGGATGAGGGTGGCCGCGCTGGTGTTGTCGGGGTCGGTCATTTTGTAATCCTTGTGGAAGGCGGTCACATGCCAGGGAATATCGGGCGACACCCCGGCGATAAAACGGGCGGCCTCCCACAACTCCTCGTTGGAGTCGTTGAAGCCGGGAATGACCAGGGTCAGCACTTCCAGCCAGAAACCGCGCTTGTACAGTTCCTCAATCGTCCACAACACATGTTTGACCTGCCCGCCTAAGGCCCGGTAATTCTTCTGCTGCATGGACTTCAAATCCACTTTGTAGCAGTCGGTGTAAGGTTTGATGTAATCAAGCGCCTCCGGGGTAGCGTTGCCGTTGGAGACAAAGCCGGTCAGCAGCCCGGCGGCTTTGGCCTGCTTGAAAATCTCCATAGACCACTCGGCGGTGATGAGCGGCTCGTTATAGCTGCTGACCACCAGCCGCGCGCCGGTGCGTTGGGCGGTTTTTATCAGGTCGGCGGGGGTGAAATGAGTCGGCATGACTCCGGCGGCAGAGTCACGCAAAGCCTGGGAAGTGACCCAATTCTGGCAGTAGCCGCAGTGAAAGTCGCAGCCGAGCATGCCAAAGGTCAAGGCGTTGCTGCCGGGCAGGACGTGGAAATAAGGTTTTTTCTCCACCGGGTCGCTCTGCACGCCGGCCGCATAGCCATAAGGGACACGCAGCGTACCACCCTCGTTGTAACGAACCTGGCAAATGCCGCGCTGGCCGGGGAAGATCAAGCAGCGATGGCCGCAGGCAAAACAGCGCAGCTTGTCGTTTTCTAATTTTTCATACAATTCACCCTCGATGGTGGCCGCATCGAGAGCGTCTTGCAAGGTAATGGTTGCCATAAAAAACACCTCTTTCTCACCAGATATTTTACCCTGCCGGAAAGAGGTGTCAACGGGATATGTGATGCGTGAAACGTGATGCGTGATAGGCTTCTCACGCATCACGCATCATCTGTCCTCTAACGGTATCCACTCTCGATTCTTTGGCCCAACATAAACCGACTGCGGGCGAATGATACGTTTAAGCTGCTGCTGCTCGAAGCAGTGGGCAATCCAGCCAGCCACCCGGCCAATGGCGAAGGTGGGGGTGAACAAATCGGTGGTCAAATCGAGGCCGTGTAACAGCAGCGCGGTGTAAAACTCGACGTTGGTTTGTAGGTTGCGGCCCGGTTTGTACTCGGCCAGCAGGGCGACGGCGGTTTGCTCGACCTGGCGGGAAAGTTGGTAAAGGGCCTGATGGCCGTTGCCTTGAAACATTTGGGCCGCTGCCGCCGACAAAACTTCAGCGCGCGGGTCGCGCACTTTGTAAATGCGGTGGCCAAAACCCATCAGCCGCTCGCCGCGTTCCAGTTTATCCCGCAGGTAAGCTTCAGCCCGGTCTGCCTCGCCGATTTGAAACACCATATCCAGGGCGGGGCCGGGCGCGCCGCCGTGCAGCGGCCCTTTCAAAGCGCCCAACGCCCCCACCACCGCCGAAATCAGGTCCGATTGAGTGGAGATAATCACCCGCGCGGTAAAGGTCGAGGCGTTCATGCCATGATCCACCACTGTGTTGAGGTAAGTTTCCAGACCGCGCACGTGCTCAGGGCTGGGGGTCCGGCCAAAGCGCATAAACAGATAGTTGGCGGCGTGGCCCAAATCGGGCCGGGGGGCAAGGGGTTCCTCACCCTGCAACAGCCGCCCATAGGCGGCGATGATGGTGGGAAAAGAGGCCACCAGGGTCAAAGCCTGCTGCTCCGGGTCAGCCGGCCCCGGCAAACTGAGAGTTCCGGCGGCCATACGCAGAGCGTCAATGGCGGCGACTCGCTGGGCTGCTGCCGTCCGCAGCAAATCGAGCGTGGCGGGGAGCAGGTCTCTTCGAGCGGCCAGGGCGGCGCTGAAGGACATCAATTCCTGGGCGTCGGGCAGCCGGTCGTGCCACAATAAATAAACTGTTTCTTCAAAAGTAGCCCGGCCGGCCAGCTCCTCGACCGGAAAGCCGGCAATAATCAGTTCGCCGGCCTGGCCGTCTACACTGCTCAGCCGGGTTTCAGCAGCGACAACGCCTTCCAGGCCCGTTACCAATTTTGTGGGTGCGAGTGTTTCAGTCATAACTTTTTGACTCCTATTGTAAACCAGGAACTGAAGGAACGGAGGGAACTAAAGGAGCTAAGTTCCCCTAGTTCCCTCAGTTCCTTCTCTTTATACCGCCAAAAGCAGCAAAACAACTATTTTTGTGTAAAATTTCCACTTTGTCGAAGCCGACCGTTCGCAGCAGGTCAAGCTGAAACATCAACGGGCGCGGTGTGTCTTCTTCAGCAATATAGCCAAATACTTGCTCTCGATAACTTTCGTCTTTGAAGCGAGTCAGGTAATCGCCGTAGCGCGTCCACATCAAGAGTTGAATCGCCGGGGTGGAATGTTGGATCAGATCAGAAATCCACAGTGAGCCACCCGGTTTGAGGGCAGTATAACAGCGGCGAAAAACCATTTCCCATTCCGAATCTTCGCGCAGGTGGTGAAACACGGCGGCAGCCACAATGACGTCGAATTGGGCCTCCCCCAGTTCAAGCTCCCGGATATCGGCTTGAATGGGCGTAATTTGGCCCAATGTAGCCGGCCTGATGCGCTCGACCGCACGTTCCAGCATGGGCCGGCTCAAATCCACCAGGGTGACATCCAGGTGGGGTAATAATTGCAGCAGTTTGAGGGTGTAGTTGCCAGCGCCGCAGCCGATGTCGAGGGCGCTGGTGGCCTGGGGACTAATCGCCGCAGCAGCCTGGGTGATCAGTTCCAGCACCAGCGGCGCATCAATGGTGGCCGATTGGCCGGTTTCTAAATTGGAAAATCGCTCCACGTCGGCGTCAAAGCGCCGCCGAATTTGGTCTACGGTGGATTTCATAACATCCTTTCGAAAAATAGAATAGTGGTCAGTAATCAGTAGTCGGTAGCCGGAATAATAGTCCCATTATAAATTAACTCATACAATGTTGTCAATATTGATTATAAAATCAATATATAGTAAAATAAAAATATCTCTCAGTAGTCAATAGATGATCACACTTCGATCTGACTACTGGCTACTAACTACTCCCTTCAGGAGGAATGAAAATGAGCCGAACTCAATATTTTACCGCTCAGCAAGCGGCCCACGAATTGGGCATCGCCTTGCCTACCTTGTATGCCTACGTCAGCCGGGGGTTGATTCGCTCCGAGGTGGCCGACAGCAGCAAGCGGACCCGGCGCTACCGGGCTGAGGATGTGCAGAAATTGAAGGAACGGCAGGCGCAGCGGCGCGACCCGGCCAAAGTGGCCGAGAGCGCCTTGCATTGGGGCGCGCCGGTGCTGGAATCGGCCATCACCCTGGTAGCAGACAACCGGTTGTACTATCGGGGTTATGATGCGCTGGAGTTGGCGTCTCGTTGTACGGTTGAGCAGGTGGCGACTTTAATCTGGACCGGGGAACTGGTCAGCGACCCGGCAGCTATGTTTGGCTCTGCCTGGAGTCCGCTGCCGCCGCGCTGTCAGGAGGTGCAGGAGCGTTTGACAGGCGTGCCAGCGATAGAAGCCTTTCAGGTTTTGTTACCGCTGGCCGCAGTGGATGATTTGGCTGCCTACGATTTACGCCCGCCGGTGGTCGCCCAAACGGGGGTACGAATCGTGCGCCTGTTGGCAACCATCGCCGCGGGCGACTCGGCTGGCGATACCCTCAGCCAGCGCCTGGGGCAGGGCTGGGCGCAAAATAGCCCCCAGACGGCCGGCTTAATCAACAGCGCCTTGATCTTGTGCGCTGACCACGAACTCAACGTCTCTTCTTTTACCGCCCGCTGCGTGGCTTCGGCCGGTTCGACGCCCTATCAGGTGGTGCAAGCGGGTCTGGCAGCTTTGCAGGGAGTCAAACATGGCCGAATGACAGACCGGGTCGAAGCGTTTTTACGCGAAGCCGGTTCGCCCACCGGCATCCCAGCCGCTATCGCCGGTTATCTGCGCCGGGGTGAGGCGATTCCCGGCTTTGGGCATCCCCTCTACCCTGCCGGTGATCCGCGCGGCCGATTACTGCTGGACCAAACCGCCGCTGCTTTCCCCAATTCCCCGATCCTGGCTTTGATTCAAGCTGTCGCCGCGGCCGTTTTTGAACTGATGGGGGAACATCCCACCGTTGATTTTGGCCTGGTGGCGCTGGCCCAAACGCTCAATTTGCCGCCCGGTGGAGCCATCACCCTGTTTGCCCTGGGCCGAACCATCGGCTGGATTGGACATGCTATCGAGCAGTACCAGCTTGATCGGATCATCCGGCCTCGCGCTCAGTACATCGGCAAACAGCCGGTGGAGTTTTGAAAACTTAGCGGTTATATTTCCACCGACTCGCCCGGCTGTAACACTTTCACCTTTGTTGCCGTTTCAGCCTCGACGCGTTTGGCCCAGGCGTTGCCATCCTGGGCAATGAGCGGCCAGGTGTTGTAATGGGTCGGCACAGCCAGTTTGGGGTTGATCAACTTGACTGCGCGTAAGGCGTCGTCCGGCCCCATGGTAAAATTATCGCCAATGGGCAGGATCAGCAAATCAATGCCTTCTTCGCCGTAGAGACGCATGGTTTCAAAAAGGCCGGTATCGCAGGTGAGGTAAACTTTTTTGCCGGCGGCGGTAATGAGAAAGCCGGCCGGGTTGCCGCCGCCGCTGCCGTCGGGCAGGCCGGAGCCGTGGTGGGCGATGGTCAATTTAACGTAACCAAAATCATAGTTGAAGCCGCCGCCGATGTGGTGGGGATGCGTTTTATCCGCAGCCACTCCCTGGCCTTGCAGCCAGTTGACAATCTCAAAGTTCGAGATAACCGTCGCGCCGGTGCGTTTGGCCACGCTCACCAAATCTTCGATGTGGTCAAAGTGGCCGTGCGACACCAGGATATAATCCGTCTGTACGGCGTCGGCCTTGAGCGGAGCGGCCGGGTTGCTGGTAAAAAAGGGATCAATGATCAACCGTTTGCCGCCAATTTCCAGGGCATGCGTGCCATGTCCAAGCCAGGTATATTTAATTGCCATTGTTTATCTCTCCTCACTGATAAGATAAAATATGAAACGTGAAACGTGATGCGTGATACGTGAGGATTTTAGGCAAAAAACCCTCACGCACCACATAACACGCACCACATTAAGAAGTATAGCAAACAAATTTACCCCTTGTCAATTATCGGCCAGGTGAGAAACCTATTTTACCCCCAAAGTATCATTTACAATTTCTCACAGGGAGATTACGATAATTTCGTAGTCAACCCGGTCTATCATCTGGTTGACAACGTAGACATAGGCAATTCCAAGAAAATAAAACATCAATTCTTGTGGTGCGTAGTGCATGGTGTATTTACGTTACGCACTACGCACCACGCACCACGTCCTTGAAGGATTTAAATCTTGGAACTGCTATAAGGTACCACTTATGAGTTTCAATTTTTTGTCTATGATCTGGCTTGGTTTATCGGCGCTGGCGATGCTCACCGGCATCTCGACCTTTTTAGGCGCTGTGGCCGTGGCCGGCTGGTGGTTGGCCCGCTGGCTGGGGCTGCTCCCGGCCCACAACCGATTGAGCTTCACGGTTGAGCGGCTTCTGGCTCACTTTCGGCAAAGCAAGGCCTCGCCCCACCTGCGCAAGTGGTACACCTGGGAATTTCCCACCCGGCCCGGCCTCAGCCGCCGGCTGCCCGGCTCGCGCTTTTTCACCGAGCTGTGGGTCAACCGGCAGCGCTATATTCATTACCAAGGGCGACCCCGCCAGTTGAGTCCCAACCACTTTGACTCTTACGTTACCCTCTCGACCCCAGAAATCGAGATGCTGGCGGGCCAACTGGCGCAGTTGGGCCAGAACCAGCAGTTAAGCGCCTACGAGCAGTTGTGCAACACCCTGGCCTTTGTTCAGCAAAATATCCGCTACACCGACGACCTCTGTTTGGAGACGGGCCGGTTGATTGAGTACCCCAAGTATCCCCTGGAAACCCTGGTGGAGAAAAAAGGCGATTGCGAGGACCAGTCTATTCTGGCGGCGGCGCTGCTGGCGGCGATGGGCTACGAGGTGGCGCTGCTGATCCTGCCCATCCACGTGGCCCTGGGTGTGGCCGGTTTTGATAACCGGCCCGGCAGTCGAGTGGTTCACCGGGCCAACGGCGTGCGCTATCTCTATACCGAAACCACCGCTGCCAACTGGCTCCCCGGCGAAGTGCCCCTGGAATTTCGCGGCTATCTGTCCAGCGGTCAGTTTGAGGTGCTGCCGGTAAAATCAAACAATTCCCTCACCCGGCCGTGACGCATCTCCCATACATGAGTGGCAATCCGCTGAATGAAAGCCCGGTCGTGGACAACGGCCAGAATCGTGCCGGGGAACTGGTTGAGCGCCGCTTCAAACCGCTCGCGGCTGGGGATGTCGAGGTGGTTGACCGGCTCATCCAGCAGCAAAAAGTTGCAGCCCTGGGCCACCAGCAGCGCCAGCATCAGCCGCGCCCGCTCGCCGTAGCTGAGGCTGCCAATGGGGATAAAGGCATCATCCCCGGCGAAAAGGAAGAAGTGCAGAAAGCTGCGGATTTCGGTTTGGTCCATGTTGACCGCCACCGCTCGGATGGTGTCATAGGGGGTGCTGGCCGGGTCGAGCTGTTCCTGTTCCTGGGCAAAATAGCCCAATTTGACCCCCGCGCCCAGGCGAATCTGGCCAGTTGTCGGCTCCAATTCCCCGGTGATGAGTCGCAGCAGGGTGGTTTTACCTTCGCCGTTGGGGCCGATGAGGGCGACCCGCTGACCGTGGGTGAGGGTCTGGTTAACCTCACTGAACAACCGCCGCCCTCCAAAAGCCATGCTCACATTTTCCAGGCTCAACACCTGGCGCGCCCCACCACTATCCCCCGCGAAGTTTAGCTTGAGCTGCCACTGGCGGCCTGGTTTATCCACCCGGTCTTCGGTCAATAACTTTTCCACCCGCTGTTCGATCTGCTTGGCCCGGCCTACGGTTGCCACACTGCGCCCGGCAAAAAAATGTTTGGCAAATTTGTCGTTGTCCCGGTCGGTTTTGCCGCCCCGCTTGAATTTAGCCAGACCGCGCAGTTGGCGGGCGGTATTTTGCAAGCGCAGAATTTCGGCCTGCTGGTCGCTGTAAGCCTGCCACTGCGTTTCGATTTCACGGGCCAGGGTGTCGGTGTAGAAGGTGTAGTTGCCGGGAAAGTCGCGCAAGGTGTGGCTGACCGGATCAAGCACCAGGGTACGGGTGGTGGTCGCATCCAAAAAGGCCCGGTCGTGGGAGACAATCAGGGCCGCGCCGTCGTAACGTTCCAGCCAGCCCTCCAGCCAGATGAGAGCATCCAAATCCAGGTGGTTGGTCGGCTCGTCGAGCAGGAGCAGGCGCGGCTGCTGGATGAGCAGTCCGGCCAAACCCAGCCGAGTTTTCTGCCCGCCGCTTAACAGTTCCACCGGCAGGCCGCGAGGGATATCGGCCAGATTTAGGCCGGTCAAGACCGCTTCCAACCGAGCCTCCACTTCGTAGCCACCCGCGGCCTCGAAGCGGGTCTCGGCCTCGGTGTAGGCGGCGGTTAAAGCCACCAGATCGTCGCCGGGTGGTGCGGCGGCCATCGCGGCGGCAACCTGCTGCATTTCAGCCCAGGCCCGGCTGTGTTCGGCGGTAACGCGGGCGAGACTCTGCTGCATTGTTTCGCCCGGCTCAAACACCAACGCCTGGGTCAGATAACCGACCGACAGTCCCGGCGGATCGAAGCGGACCTGGCCGCTGTCAGGTGACTCCAGCCCCGTGATAATCCGCAGCAGGGTTGTTTTGCCGCTGCCGTTCGGTCCCACCAGGCCGACCCGCTCGCCCGAATTGACGATAAAAGAAATATCGGTCAGGATGGTCTCCGGGCCGTAACTTTTGGATATGTTTGAGATATGAAGCATAGTCGCTCCTAAATTCTTAAAAACTGCTATGAATAATTCAACTTATAGGTTAACAACAGTACCCCGCTCTGATAGATCTTGGAGTCAACCAGGGACAAGGCTACTTTTTTGGTACTTTGCCCAAAAAGCCTGACCCCGCTGCCGTAGATGATCGGGTTAAGCTTGATTTTTAACTCGTCAATCAATTCATGCTCCAGCAGAAAAGCGGCAAAAGCACCGCCGCCGCACAGGTAAATATCCGTGCCCTCACCTTGCTTTAACTGTTTGACAAAATCCAGTTGATTCTCGGCAATGATTTCAAGCTGCTGATCCGGCTCGGAGTCAAAACGGAGGGTTCTGGAGAAGACATAATTCTTCATCCAGGGATAGCCGGTCTGCCCCGGCTGGAGTCCGCCGAATTTTATACCCCATTCATAGGTGGTTCGACCCATCAGGACAGTATCGTAAGCTTTGAGGCTTTCGATATAGTCGGTTACATGCTCCCCTTCAGCCAAAAACCCTTCAATAGAGCCATCCTCGTGCGAAATATAATTGTCGAGCGTGGTGGCGACATGATAACTCAGCTTTCTCATTTTGATTTTCCTTTCGATCTCTCTAATTTTAGCCCAGCGGGAAGACCAGGGAGACCCGCTTGGGAAACAATGCCTTGAGCAACAGGGTTGGCTCCTCGTCGGCGTAGCAATCAGGGAAGGCGTAGCACAATTCGTCCAGGGAGCGGTGGCCGAAGAGAAGCTGCAAGAAAACCAGCGGCGGAAATTCTGCGCCGTCCCAGTGGTGGTCGCTGTCGGGCGGGGACCAATGGACCGCTTCAACCAGGCGTCCCTGCTCAAAGGCCAGGCGCAGACCATCCCGGAAGAAACTGATTTTTAGTTCGCCGCTGTAGCCGCTCATCACCGAGCCGGCCAGCCGTTTTTCCAGGACCGGAGCGATGTGCCGGATGAAACCGGGCAGGTCGGCCACGCGGATATACCAGGCATACGGTTTTTGGAATGGCCCCAGTTTGGCGGCCAGGGTTTCGTAAACCGGATGCTCCAGGCCCAAAGAAAAGCGCAGGGTGGTTATTGGCTTTGGCTCAATCCCGGCCTGGGGCTGATAAGCCTGGGCTTGCATTTTCAAAGCGCGGGTTACGGTGGGGAGCACCGCGTGGAGCGAGATGCCTTCGGCCACCACGACTTCCCACACGATTAGCCGCTCATGCCAGGGATGGGCCGAAGTCGAATAATAACCGATGACCCGACCCTCAGAATTGAGAATGCAGTTAACACAAAGTTTTTGAATCGAGTCCTGGCTGTGCCCATTCAAATCGTAATGCCAGCGATTTTCGTCAATCTGGGTAGTGACCAGCCTGCCGGCACATTGGCGCTCGTAGAGTTCCATCAAAATCGGGATGTCGGCTGCGTTGGCGGGACGAATCTGGAACGGCTCAGACTCACCATCTTTCAAATCCGGCACATCTGTCAGGTTCAAGTGACGCGCTCCCCCCAGAGGCAGCGCATATTCATAGCCAAACTGACGATAGAACCAGGGAATGCCAGTAATCCCTTGAACCGAATGCCCCTGAGAAGCGCTTAGGGTGTGAATCGCTTCAAAAATAGCCCGCACCAGTCCTCGGCGGCGGTAGGCCGGATCGGTCACAACCAGTTCGGGTCGCCCCACCCCAAAAGGAATATCCTCATAACGCCAGACTTGGGGGATCAGAACCATTGAGCTGACAATTTGCCCCGTATGCGTATCTTCGACGACAATAAAATCCTCGACGGCGGTGGTGGGGTGACGGCCCGACATCAGGTCTCTGGTCCAATCTGCCAATATTTGGGGCGACTCGTCTGGGTCCGCCAGGATGCGACCGTTCAAATCAGCCACGGCCTCCGTATCGGCAGAAGCTGCCCGTCGGAGAAGCAGCCCATCGCCCAGGGGACGAGGTAAACTTAAAACGTTATTTAATGAGGTCATTACAAATCTCCCAATTTTTGATAGAGTTTCTGATCAAGCCCATGTCATTTCGAGACCGAAGGTCGAGAAATCTCCAGAGCGCAAGATGTAAAAGTAAGGTATCGGGGATTTCTCCCTACGGTCGAAATGACATGGCTGAGTAATTACGTTTCAGAAGTAACAAAAAAGCCGCGAGATAATTCGCGGCTTGGGCTGGGGTGATGCCTTTGGAAAAGCAGCACACCTGGTCGAGAAAAACAAAAAGCCGCGAGGTGTAGTGCGCTCGCGGCTCGATAGTTAATTCAAAGCTAACTCAGGAGTCAACAGGCGCACTACGGCAAGGCATAGGGGCAAAACCGCCTCTATTAGCCAAGATAATCGTAGCCGCCGTCATGAACATGGAATGCGCCTCTCCGTTTGAGTCAGTTATCAGTGGTTAGTAATCAGTGGCTAGTGAACAGTTAAACTGATGACTGTTCACTGGTTACTGTGCGGCCATTATACCCTGAGTTGCCGGATTTTGTCAATCATCTTTTTGTTGTATTTGGCGGTCTAGCGGTTGTACTGTACCTGCCGGCCCAGCATCCAGGTAAAAATGGTTTCGACGCCGGCAATGAGCAGGACGAAGAAGATATCTATGACAAGGGTAATAACAAAGGCAGAAAGGAGATAGGCCATCAGCATCAAGCCGAAATTTTGCAGTTCCAGAGGCATAGTGGGGTTGAGGCCAAACCCTAGGGCCAACCCCAGGGTCAAACCCAAATAGATGAGGACCGTTCGCCACGACTCCCGGTCAGAGGCGCTGGGCAACATCGCATTGGAAATGGCAAAAATAAGGTACAGCCAGAGCCAAACATCGGGAACAAGCAGGAGCCGGGCCACCGCTTCGATAATCTGTTCCACATCGCCACTGTTAAAAGCGGTCCCCAGCCGACCCAAGTTCAACAAGCCCTGCCCAATCAACAGTACTGCCAGGGTGCCAAAAATCAAGGGGGCCAGGCCAATCAAGCTGTGGCGGAAAGGGTCGCTCAGTTCCACCTGCACCGACCCCATCTGTAGTTCGCCGCCTTTTTTCATTTGCGGCCAGAGGGAAAACCGGCCGGTTTTGACCCCCAACAAAAATGCTGTGAGCCAGTGACTCAGCTCGTGCAGTAGTGTACCGGGCAAAAACAGCACCCAAAAGAGCCACATCGCCACCCGCGGGTTGCCGGTGAGCAGAAAAGCAACCCCCTGAACGTGGGCCGTTATCCAGCGTTTCAGGGGGTACATTAAGAGAAAGGATACAATGAGCCAGAAAAGAATAGACCAACCGGACATGAAAGTAAGAGAGATTGGAGATTAATTCATTCTAATCTCCAATCTCTAATCTCCGCTTTTATCCTCTAACCTTCACCAAAGCCCCTTTAACCAGGGCCACAAAACTTTCTGTTTTTAAGCTGGCCCCGCCGACCAGCGCGCCGTCAATATCGGGTTGGGACATGTAGGCTTCGACATTATCGGGCTTGACGCTGCCGCCGTACTGAATGCGGATCTGTTGGGCAACATCTTCATTATACATCTCGGCAATAGCGCCCCGAATGCTCAAGCCGATGATACTGTTGGCAGTGGCCGGGTCGGCGTTTTTGCCGGTGCCGATAGCCCAGATGGGTTCATAGGCCACGATGACTCTGGCCGCATCTTCGGCAGAGAGGCCGGCAAAGGCGGCTTTGACCTGCCCACCCACAAAGGCAGCGGTTTCGCCCGCTTCATTTTGGGCCAAATTTTCGCCAACACAGACAATCGGGATGAGGTGATGGCTCAACGCGGCTTTGATTTTTTTATTGACCCCCTCATCCGTTTCACCAAAAAATTGGCGGCGCTCGGAGTGGCCGAGAATCACATAATCACACAACCCATCCAGCATCAGCGGTGAGATTTCGCCGGTAAAGGCTCCTTGCTCCTCCCAATACATATTTTGCGCCCCCAGACCAAGCTTACTTGCAGCAATCACCCCCTCGACTGCGCCTAAAGCGGTAAAGGGTGGGCAGAGCACAATATCTACCCCGTTTATATCAACAGTAGCCTCACGAATTTCATGGGCCAACTGCACCGCCTCGGCCAGAGTCTTGTGCATCTTCCAGTTTCCGGCAATAATGGGTGTTCGCATGTTTAAAATTATCTCCTTGATTAACTTAGCGCGTAACACAGCAACAAGGTCGCAGGGTGGCAATGCGCAACCTGATTATACTACGACTTTACGACTGGCTACTCTATTGCTATCTTACCACATTCGGGGGCGCTTGGCAATGATAAAAAAGGAGTAGGAAGTAAGGAGTAGGGAGTAGGGGAAGAAGATAGAGGATAGAGGATTGAAGATAGATCTTGTTATGCTTCTCGTCCATCCTCTATCTTCTATCTTCCAACTTCTTTCCACTCCCTTACTCCCTACTACCTACTCCTTACTCCTGTTTACAGGTCTGCTTTTAATTTTTCAGCGGCGGAGCGGGTCATTCCGGGCACGGTCAGCAGCTCTTCAATGCTGGCTTCGCGAATGGCATCGAGCGAGCCAAATTTTTTGAGCAAGGCCCGACGGCGTTTGGGGCCGATGCCCTCAATCTCATCCAGGCTGGAATGAACCGCACTTTTGCCACGCAGATTGCGATGGTAGGTCAGGCCAAAGCGGTGAGCCTCGTCGCGGACGCGCTGGATTAGAAAAAGGGCCTGGGAATGGCGCGGCAGGATGACCGGCTCTGAAATATCGGGCAAAAAAATTTCTTCTTCGCGTTTAGCCAAACCGATAATAGCGACAGCGTCACGCAGTTCATACTCGTCCAGCACTTCCAGGGCGGCGTTGAGCTGTCCTTTGCCGCCGTCAATAATCACCAAATCGGGGATAAGCGCCCACGAATTCGCTTCTTCTAACTTCAATCCTCCATCTTCTATCTTCTGTTCACGGTAACCTTCATCCGACATGCGTTTGAAGCGGCGGCGCAGCATTTCCTGCATGCTGGCAAAGTCATCCTGGCCCTTTACTGATTGAATTTTGAAGCGGCGATAATCGCTTTTGCGCGGGACGCCTTTTTGAAACACCACCATCGAGCCAACCGTGTTGGTGCCTTGCAGGGTGCTGATGTCGTAACACTCGATGCGCAAGGGCGGCTCCGGCAGGTCGAGGGCCTGTTGCAGCTCGGCCAACCCTTCGGTTTGCTTGCTTTCGTCGGCGGCCCATCGAGCCCGCAGGTGGGCCAGGGTTTCGGCGGCGTTTTGGGCCACCATTTCCAGGAGTTCTTTTTGCTGGCCCTGACGCGGCACCTTGAGGGTAACATCGGCCCCGCGCTTGCTTTTTAACCAATCCCGGATTATCATGAGTTCGTCCACTTCTTCCGGCAGCAAAATTTCCGGGGGGATGGTGGAAGCCTGATCATAAAATTGTTTCAGGAACGAGGTCATAATTTCGGCGTTGGCCTCGTCAGCAGTACCTTCCAAGACAAAGTAGTCTCGCCCTACTAATTTTCCCCCTCGAATAAAGAAGACCTGCACACATGCGTCGCCGTTGGCGCGGGCAAAGGCGATCACGTCTTCGTCAGCGGTCTCAGCATTAACCACCTTCTGTTTTTCCACAATTTGGTCAATGGCCCGGATTTGGTCACGCAGTTGAGCGGCCCGCTCAAAATCCAGTCCAGTTGAGGCTGCTTCCATTTGGCGGCGCAAGTCGGCTATGACCGGCTCGGTGTTGCCGCCCAAAAAGTCGCACAGGTTATCAATGATCTGGCGATATTCGGCTTGGTTGACCGCGCCAATGCAGGGCGCAGCGCAGCGGCCAATGTGATAATACAGGCAGGCGCGTTCGTCTTTGCCGTCAATGATTCGGGTACAGGTTAAATAAGGGAAGATTTTGCGAACCAGGTCCAGGGTTTGGTAGGCTGCCCAGGCCGCCGTGTATGGCCCAAAATAGCGCGCCCCATCGTTGATGAGGCGGCGGGTAGTGGTTACCCGTGGAAAGGGGTCTTGCCAATGTACTTTAATGTAAGGATAGCGCTTGTCATCTTTTAAGCGCACGTTGTAGCGCGGCTGGTGTTTTTTGATGAGGGTATTTTCCAGCAGCAGCGCTTCCAATTCACTTTCGGCAATAATAAATTCAACATCGGCAATTTCTTCAACCAGCCGGCGAGTTTTAGGGCTGCTGAAGCTGGCCGATTTATGAAAGTAGGAGCGCACCCGGTTTTTTAGATTGACGGCTTTGCCAACGTAAATTACTTTGCCCTGCGCGTTTTTGTGCAGGTAAACGCCGGGCTTGCCCGGTAGATTTTTTAGGATTTGCTCGATTCTTTCTGAGACCATAGCTTAAATTTTACCACAAAGTTAGCCCAGTGGCATGTTGGTACTAATATACCATAGGCCCATTAGCCAACTTTCTTTATACTGCATGGAACTGTATTTACGCAATCTTTACACCTAAATTCCAGCCAAGTCAATCGAAACGTCATGAGGAGGTAGTTGTAGTCCTCAACGCCTTAGCCGTGGGTGCGGCTAAAAACAATGAGGCAGGCCATGAAAAAGCATATTCGCCTGGTCCTCTGGGCAACGATCTTGGGAGGGATCGCTAGCCTGTGGATTTTGGTCCATGCCCAAGCTCAAAGTAATGAGCAAGGGGGAGGACGAATTGATGCCTTTACCTTTTATATTCCTTACCTCACCGATATATTAGATGACCAATTTAATACAGGCCAATCAACCACTGATCTGACCAATGTTGATATTGAAACCATTATCTCAATTGCCGTTCAGCGAGAAGGTACCATTATTTATTATGATGAGTGGGAAGATGGTCTGGAACCTGATTTAACCAGACCCATTCAACCCACGACCAAAATATGGGGAGACGGCAGCCCTAATAATAATGGTCCTACTGAAACAGTACATGGGCTACCCAATGACGATTTATTGCGAGAGGGCACAGTTATTACCTTACGCAATATAGTAGATTTGCCTCGAGATCAGGCTGATTTTTTCTTTGATGGGAGCGATCTGCTGACTGCAATAGGGGGTCCGATTGCGGTAAGTTTGACCTTTTGGACAGCGCCACCCGGTCCCGGCATTTTGTTCGCAGACGCCTGGGAACTCTACCCTACTAATCGGTGGGGCAGAAATTACCGTATTCCCATTGGCGAGAATTTGGCCGGGAATGGCCCCAATCAACGGCTCGGTTTTGAGGTAGTCGGCTTGAATGTGCAGGCTGTTTCAAATAATACTGAAGTTCGTATTGATGCCGATGCTAACGGTGATTTTGAAACTACTGTAACTCTAAATCAGGGTGAACAGTTCAACAGGCTGGGTACAAGATCCGGTATTGGGCCGGATAGTGTCTTGGTGGGAGCCAGGGTTGAGGCTTCGGAGCCGGTGCAAGTTCACCTGTTTACAGCCTACCCCAATAGCACTTATGAAGCACGGGGTTACACCCTTGTACCATTGGACCAATGGTCAAACGATTACCTGGCCCCGCGCAGTTCTGATGGTGATTTTTGGCTTTACAATCCCGATGATGAGGAACTAGAGATTCAGGTGGAAACAACCCTTACCAATCCAACTACAATCACCATTCCGTCAAACAGTACGGTCAAGTACCCTGAAAGTGGGTTAATGGAGGCCACCGGTACCCGTTTTAGCTCTACTGATGGGCGAGCTTTCTCTGGTTTGGCTGCATTTGACGAGGCTGATGCTCAAGATTGGGGACATGTCCTGTTGCCTTTTAATCGTCTGGCAACCCAAACGCTGATCGGTTTAGGGCTGGGTAACAATAATCAACCCCCTGATAATGATCAAAATCGAATTTATGTTACCGCCGTTGAGGAAACAACCCTCACAGTGATTTACAGTAATGGCGCCAGACGCGATTTTGAGGTCTCCCCGCTAGAAGAAGTAGATATTGTTGACCCAGACAACCATGATATGACCGGCGCCTTTTTGTTTACCAGTAATGAAGTTCCCTTTGCCACCGTTTGGGGCCAGGACCAGGATGCCGACCCGGCTCTACCTTCCATTGACGCCGGAACCGGTATTGTGCCACTCCCGGCGCTGCTCTTGCAAAAAACGTTTGCCATCTCCGAAGATGTTGATTGTACCGGTTCGGTAACGGTAGGGGATAGTATCCAATTCAGACTACATTATTTTAATGAAACTGCTAACTCGGTGCGAAATATTTTTCTTTCAGATACACTGCCGGGAACTGTGGTCTATGTGCCGAATACTACGCTTTTAAACGGAGCGCCTATTCCAGACAGTGGTACAACTCCTTTCCCCTTTGATGAAGGCGGCTACCATGTGGGTGATCTGGGCGCTTTTGGCGCCGGGAGCGCTACCTTTGAGGTCCGCATCAGCGATGGCGCAAGCCCTATTGTCAATCAAGCTGAGGTTCGTTCTGAAGATTTGCCACAAAGTTCAGACTCGGTTATTGTATTTACCCCTACCCAAACGAACGCCCCGCTTTACCAAATAGATTTAAGGGTGATTGACCCGGCTGATGGCCTGGTATCAGGTGGACAGGTGGTTACATTCAGTCTAGTTGTTACCAATACCGGCAGTGAAACCATCACCTCATTTCCTTTACGCACCACCTTTGAAATACAGTATCTCACTTTTCAAAACGCAGCACCGCCGCCTGATGGAGTAGATGCGGGCCAAATTAGTTGGAATGACTTGACCAGCTCTTTTGGCGATTTAGCTCCCAGCGCTGCCATGAATTTAACGGTTAATTGGGCCGTCCTTGAAAACTTGCCCCCCACTGCTATCGAAACGAGCCTTCGGACTATCGGCTCCGGAGGAACACTTAGTGATGGCACAATTTTACCTGCTTGCAGTGATGTTGCTGTATTAAGCATTGAACCGGCTCAAATCCCAACCCCTTCACCTACCTCTACCCCCCTTCCAACCTCTACCGCCATTTCTGAACCACCTGATACTCCGACCCCACCGCCGCCCTCCACACCTGCGGGAACCCCTATTGCAGTGAATATTCCTGCGCCCACTTCTACCGTTTTTCCGGTCAACCTTTTGCCGGAGACGGGGAGACGTGAAACGCCGGGGGCTTGGGGTATGGGTTGGAGTGGGCTGTTTTTTGGAGTAGCTATTGCCGTAATCTGTTGGTTTTGGCGCAACTCTCAATTACGGAATTAGTTTATTCTTAAAAATTATCCGATTTGGTTACATTGCCAGCAACTCTGTTTATTCTCCATCCCGAATCTTAAAAAAAGAATTAAGGGTTTAACTTACGGCTCTTTTGGCTTTGGTCGTTAGAGGTCAGCTCCCCTAGCTGTTCTCTGGGCAACTAGACCCAATACTTTTCAAATAAGGCCGTAGCATAGGGCCTTGTGCCCGCTCACAAGGGGCTAAACTACGTTATTTGAAAAGTATTGCGACTAGACCTGCTTTGCCGTAGTATCAGTAGATCCAATTTTTCACCGTAGCGGGCGCATCCCTAGGCGTCAGCGGGCGATTAGACCTACTTTGCCGTAACGTAGACATATTTCCATTACAAAAATATATAAATGAGGGTAACTATGCGCACAATAAACAGATTAATACAAACCTTCCTGGCCCAGATTTTGCTTTGCTGAGGCTAAACAAAACCTGGATTGACGACCTCACCTATGGATTCCCTTTGGGCCTGGCAGTCGGAATGCCACCTGATTAAAGCTGTGCTACTGTCGGGCCTTAACCTTTGGCCGCTCTGGCCAAACAAAAGAACCGTCAACTTGATTATTACTGTAGTGTAAAACCACAAGGAACAGTATCATGAAGATAAAAAGTCACCTCTACTGGATAACCGTTTTGACACTGATAGGGCTTTTGGGCGGTATAGGCTTGCTTGTTCAAAGCAAGGCCGATGAGCCAGATTCTAAACCTAACACCCAGGTATTTTTGCCGTTTGTTACAACAGGTAATAGTGCTACAAACTCCACTGACATAACATTCAAGCACATTGATATTGCCCAGAGCGCCGCCGGTGGGGGTCGAATTGATGCTTTTACCTTCTTCATTCCTTATGCCACCGAGGCCGCCGCGGCCCAGTTCGACGCCGGCTCAGACGATAGAGACATAACATCTAACCTACCTATTTCCACAACTATCTCAATTGCCGTTAATCGGGATGGCAGTATCGTTTATTATGATCAATGGGAAGATACGTTTGAAGGAGATCTCACGTTTCCAACTCAGACGACGACTTTGGTTTGGGGAGATGGGGATCCGGCTAATAATACAACCGGCTTGCCCCCCGGAGTTCAACTCCTGGGTATACCTGCCAGCGATATTCTCACCTCTGGGACGATTATAACCCTGCGCAATACTGTCCCCTCTATATCGGCAGCACGGGGTACCCCTCCCACCATCTTTTTTGATGGGGGGGATATGTTGACCTCAACAGGAGGCGCGCTTGCTGTCAGCACCTCTTTTTGGACGGCCCCCCCCGGTCCGGGCATCTTATACACCGACGCCTGGGAATTATATCCCACCAATCGCTGGGGCCTGGAATACATTACCGCTATTGGTCAGAATGTAACAAGAAATGGGCCGGGCAATGAGGGTGAATTTGAGGTCGTTGGATTGAATATCCAGGCCGTAGAGAATGATACCCTGGTAGAAATAGATTCAAATGCCGATGGCGTCTTTGATCACGGCGACAATCCTGGAGACCTTGATCTACCAGACACAACGCTAGACATGGGGGAACAACTCAGTCTGCTGAACGGTGTTCTGGCAGGTACCCATGTCCGCGCCTCGGCTCCGGTCCAGGCCCATCTTTTCGCCTCCGATCCCGATAGCACTTGGGATGCACGTGGTTATACCCTGGTTCCGTTTGATCAATGGACCAATGATTACCTGGCGCCGCGCGCCTCCGACGGCGATTTCTGGCTTTACAACCCCAGCCCTACCAACCCTTTGACCATCACGGTCCAATCCATAACAAATACCACCACGCTGAATGTTCCGCCCAATAGTACCGTGAGATATCCTGTTGATCCTACCCCTCCTATTATTACTGACGCCGATATGAGCGGCGCGACAGGGCTGCGCTTTACCTCCAACGGACCGGTTTTTTACGGGATGGCAGCGCTTGATGCGACCGATGCGCAAGACTGGGGTTACGATGTTTTGCCTGTTGCTAATCTAACCAGCCAAACATTAATTAGTTTGGGCGTGGGCAACAATAACATCTTCTCTCAGGGTTGTCCTTCAAATATCAATGATCCGAATAATAATGGTCGCGAGATGCGCATATATGTAACCGCTCTCACGGCCACTAACCTTTTTGTAGATGTCAATAATGATGGCACCCCAGACGAGGTAGATATCACCGGGGATGGCATAGCCGACCCCTATCCAGGAGCGGGGATTGGCTATCCTCTTATACCACTTCAAGAAATGTCTATTATGGACCCAAGCGACTGTAATATGACCGGCGCCTTTTTATTTACCAGGGACAGCACACCCTTCGCCGCTGTCTGGGGCCAGGATGCCAGCGCCAGTCTTGCGCTGCCCTCCATTGACGCCGGGACCACCATTGTGCCTTTACGCTCGTTAGCTATCCAAAAAACCTTCAGCCTCTTGACCGACCTTGATTGCAGCGGCAGCATCAGCCTGGGTGATGGGGTACGCTTCCAGCTAGAGACCTTTAATGACTCGGCCACGCTTCTTAACAGCGTGATTGTTTCAGATACACTGCCGTCTGCTCTGACCTATATCCCCGATACTACTATCGAAGATGGCCAGCTAGTACCGGATAACAGTAGCGGTTCAGCCTATCCGTTGGATGGGAATGGTCTTAATACCGGCCAACTTGACCAATTTAGCAGCAGTACCCTCACCTATGATGCTACGGTCAACAATGCCGGTGCGGTTATTATCAATCAGGCCAATGCCCGTACGTCCTCTTTACCGCTACAAGCAGACGCCGTAACTATTTTTGTTCCGGTCGGCAGCCCCATCCCGCTTTTACAAATTACCCAAACCCTGATTGATCCGGTCAGCGGGCCGGTTGATCCTGGCCAGGTAGTTACCTTCAGCCTGACGATTACTAACACCGGCGGTACCACCATCACCACTTTACCTTTGGAAGAGGCTTATAACTCTAGCCATTTAACCTTCCTCAATGCGGTTCCAACCCCTGACATCACCTCCACAGGAGTGATTACCTGGGATGATTTAACTACAATCTCCGGCCCGCTTCCACCCAACACATCCTTTAGCTTAACGCTCAGTTATACAGTAAATCAAATTCCGGCCGGGACCAATAATACTGCCCTTACCTCAACCATCAGAAACGCTTTCCGGCAGAACAGCCCTGTCCCCTTAACTTGTAGTAACGAAGCCAGTCTGGCGTTTGCTGCCCCCCCTGC
>Ga0209172_10002785_pt1 | contig 29343 bp, 26 predicted proteins | sample LarsenN4metaG_FD_184113 | JGI IMG/M metagenome (GOLD analysis project Ga0209172, IMG submission 184113) | Hot spring sediment bacterial and archeal communities from British Columbia, Canada, to study Microbial Dark Matter (Phase II) - Larsen... ... | reverse complement strand
GATCGCGGAGAGGCGGCGGCGGGGCGGCGCGCCGACCTGAATGTCCTGCGCGATATCGCGGATCCCCGGCCGGAGATTGTCATCGCGGGAGGGTGGGTTGTGATCCGCGACGGAAAGCCAGCAGTCGCGCCGCCGGCAGCCGCGTGGGATCAGACTGTGTGGGGTCAGACCGGATGGGATCAAGCCGGGTGGGCGCAGGTCTTCGCGCCGGTGCACCTCCCACGCCTCGCCCCCGCAGTCTTCGCACCGCGCGAGGGGATCCCGGTTTGCCGGTTGGTCAACGATGTGATCACCGAACCCACCGATGCGCCGGCCGGGCCCTCCGTGTCCGCGGGCACGCTCCTCGCCGCTCTGGTAGATCGTGGCGGACGCTGGATCACTCGGTGCCGGCTCGCCGGGTACGCGGACCGACTGGGCGGGCTGGCCAGCACCGTCAACACCGCCTTCGACCTGCTCGTCGTGGGGAATAGTCCTGCGGACATGGCCGCGGCCGTCGCCCGCGTGGCCGATCTCGGAGGAGGCCTGGCAATTGTCGAAGACGGGCGAGAATTGCTGGCGCTGCCCCTGGATCTCGGGGGCGCATTCTCGTCACGCCCGTGGGCCGAAGTGGTAGCGGCCAACCGCCGTTTCAATGCCTTGCTGCGGGACCGGGGCTATCGCTTCGGGGATCCGCTGTTCAGCCTGATGTTCCTGGCCTTCGACTCTCTGCCCTGGATCCGCCTCACCAGCCGCGGCGTCTGGGACGTGCGCCGCCGCCGCGTGCTCGCCCCGTCTGTCCCTCTGTAGGACCGCGAGCCGGACGGATCGCCCGCAACTGGGGTCCGGATCGAGCTACCTGGCTTCCTGGAGCTGCAGGCGGCTGCGGATGGTCCCGAGCGGACCCACCTCGATCGGCACGCCGTCGCGGTAGGCGATGAACTGGTTGGCCATGGGCGAGAGGCGGCCGCCGGGAAGAACGATCCCAACCAAGTTTAGAGGATCGGCGCTGCCCACGAGCACCAGTTCACCGGTCGCCGGGGAACGGCGAACGGCACGCAGCGCGTCCACCGCTTCCGGCAGCGCGTACTGCTCGCCGAGGAAGCCGGCGACGAAGCGCCCGCCGCGGATCTCGCCCCGGGCCTCCAGGCGGCGGCAGATTCCCAGCAGCACCCGCCAGGGCGGGATGTTGTTCTCGCGCGCCAGCAGATCGCGGAAGACGACGCCGTAGCGGCGCAGCAGTTGCCGGGCGATGAACTCGGTGCGCTCCGCCGGGGGCGGCACCTCTCCCTCCCCGACGCCCCACAGCGCCCAGCGGCCGACCGGCATCAACCGCTGCGGAATGCGCCCGCCCCGGATCGCGTGCAGCCTGCGCCGGGGCGCGCGGCGCTTGACCTCGGGCTGCAGCAGGACGCGCAGGCCGGCGATGCCGTCGCCGGTGACCAGCCCCCGCGCGACGAGTTCCCAGAGCGCGTCCTCCACGGCGGCGGGCACGTGCCCCGTCCCACGGGCGATCTCATTCAAGAATGAGGCGCCGCGTTGCGCCAGGTAGGCGGCGACGTCGCGCGCTTCGCGCGAAAGACCTTCGACCTCGGCCCACTTCCCCGCGCCGCCGTGGAGCAGAAAGGCCAGATCCTCCCGCAGTAGAAACGCCAGAGGCGCCTGCCGGGTCGGAGCCTGACGTGCGCGGCGCGGCCGGTCGCCGTTCCCATTGCCATCTTCCTCAGCGGGTTCGCGGTGGGAGAGCCGGCCCCAGGCCACCAGGCCGCTCAGGCAAAGGTGCTCAAGGTCCGCCGGGTCGTAGCGGGCGACGCGCGCCGGGAGCACCCCTTGCTCCCAGGCGGGCGCGGGCAACTCCAGACCCTGCAGCTGCCCGATCACGGTGACCAGCCCCTCGCGCCCGTGCAGCTGCGTCCCGGGAGCCAAGTGCTGCCAGCGCAGCAGAAAGCGGATCAGGTCCGCCGTCGTCACCGGCTCGATCTCGCGGCGCAGCCGGCCGAGCGTCAGGCGGTGGATGCGCGCCAGCAGACGCCGCTCGCACCACTCGACCTCATCCTCGGGAGTCTCCCGAGTGAACCTCCCGCGCAGGACCACGCCGCGACCCTCGAGCACGGCCAGCGCAATCTCGACCGCGGATGCCGATAGACCGATGCGGGAGGCAAGCGCCCCCGCGGTGGTGGGGCCGATCGCTTCGAGCCACCCCTCCACCACGGCCACGGCGGCGGTGTCTTCCGTGTACTCGCGCACGCCGGACGGCGGCGCCAGCGGCGGAGCATATTCCACTGATCCGAGCAGCGCCTGCACCAGACCGGTGCGCTCCGCCGCGACGAGCGCCCGGTGCGCGCGGTCTGGTCCGGTCCACGACGCCATCGCGGCTCGTCCGTCCGCCAGGAGCCGGTCAGCAAACGTCTGCCACGGCTCAGCATCAGCCACGGGCAGCATACCGACGCTCAGCAGGAAATCGTGCAGTTCGTCGGCGTCTCGGACATCGGGCCAGGCCTGGCTGCGGGCCAGGGCGATGGCCTCCGGGTCGAGGGCTCCCCACCCTCCGGCCAGGTCGGTGTCGGTCCGCCTGAGCGACACCGCTCGCGCCCGCCGCTCCTCCAGGGGCGCATCATCGAGGAAGGCGTAGGGGTTGGCGTTGAGGATTTCGTGAGACATGAGCGAGGGGGCCGGTGTCTCCACGGTCACGGTCCTGATCTCGCCCCGCTCGACGGCCTCCATGATGCTCCGCAGACCGTCGATGTCCATGGCCTCGCGCAGGCAGTTCTGCAGCGTCTCGTTCACCAGCGGATGGTCGGGCGGGGTGATGGGACCGGCGTGATTGTCCTGGCAGGCCACCTGGTCCGGGAAGACGGCGGCGAGCAGGTCGTCGGCCCGCATGCGCTGCCACGGCATCGGCACCTTGCGGCCGCGCTCGAAGCGGAGGATGGCCAGCGCCCGCGACGCGTTCCAGCGCCAGCGGTTGACAAACATGGGCGCGGGCAGGAGAGCCTGGATCAGGTCCTCCTCGAGCGTGGGCAGCCGGATGAAGCCGAAGACGCTGTCCAGGGGGAAGGAGTGCTGCTCGCCCAGCGACAGAACGATCCCGTCGTCGGTGGCCGCCGCCTGCAATTCGAAATCGAAGGTCAGGCAGAAGCGCTTGCGCAGGGCGAAGCCCCAGGCGCGGTTGATGCGACCCCCAAACGGCGTGTGCAGAACCAGCTGCATCCCGCCGGCCTCGTCGAAGAAGCGCTCCGCCACCACCGTCTGCTGCGTGGGCACCGCGCCCAGGACCATCGCGGTCGCGCCGATGTAGGCCAGGATCTGCTCCGCGCCGGGGCGGGGCACCCCGGTTTCATCAACGAGCCAATTGATTGCCTCCACGGGACGGTCCAGGCGCGCGGCGACCTCCGCCCGCAGGTCGGAGACGGCGCGGGAGAGTTCCGCCGAGCGGGCCGGCGCCTCCCCGATCCAGAATGGAATCGTGGGCTTCTGACCGTGCGCGTCCTCCACGCGCAGGCGGCCCCGCTCCACCCGTTTGATGCGCCAGGCCCGGTTGCCCAGCAGGAAGACATCGCCGGCCATGGACTCGACGGCGAAGTCCTCGTTGACGCGGCCGACGAAAATCCCGGCCGGTTCCTCGATGACGTCGTAGTCGGCGACATCCGGAATCGCCCCGCCCGAGGTGATGGCCGCCAGCCGCGCTCCCCGCCGCGCCCGCACCATGCCGTGGACGCGATCCCGGTGCAGGTAGGCGGAGCGCCGGCCCCGCCCGGTGGCGATGCCCTCGCTCAGCATCTCCAGGACATCTTCAAATTCGGTGCGCGTCAGGTTACGAAACGGGTGCCCTCGGCGCACCAGCGCCCACAGGTCGGCCTCGCTGATCTCGCTGGAGGCAGCGATGGCCACCATCTGCTGGGCCAGAATGTCCAACGGCTTCTCGGGGATCAGGATGCGGTCGAGGTCCCCCGCGCGAACGGCGCGCACGGCTGCGGCGCACTGCACCAGGTCGTCGCGCGTCAGGGGAAAGAGGATGCCCTTCGGCGTCGCTTCCAACCAGTGTCCCGACCGGCCCACCCGCTGCAGGAGCGTGGAGAGCAGCCGCGGGGCCCCGATGTGGCAGACCAGATTGACGTGGCCGATATCGATCCCCAGTTCCAGGGAGGCCGTGGCCACGACCACCGGGACCTCGGCGTGCTTCAGCTTCTGCTCCGCCCCCAGGCGGGACTCGCGGGAGAGGCTGCCGTGGTGGGCCTCGACCTTGTCCTTGCCCAGCCGTTCGCTCAACTGGTGGGCGACGCGCTCCACCTGCCGGCGCGTGTTCACGAAGACGAGGGTCGTCCGGTGGGCCCGAACCTCAGCGACGATCCGGTCGTAGATCTCGGCCCAGAGTTCATGGGTGGCGATCGGGCCCAGTTCCTGGTCGGGGATGGCTAAGCTCAGGTCCAGTTCCCGGCGGTGGCCGATGTCCACGACGGCGCAGTCCGGCTCCCCGCCGTCCTGCTGACGGCCGGTGCCCACCAGGAGCGCGGCGATCTCCGCGATGGGCTTCTGGGTGGCGCTGAGCCCGATGCGCTGCAGCGGCCGCTCCGCCAGCGCGTCCAGCCGCTCCAGAGAGAGGGCCAGGTGCGAGCCGCGCTTGTCGCCGGCCACGGCGTGAATCTCGTCGACGATGACCGTCTCCGCGGTGCGCAGGAAGTCGCGGCTGCCGGACGCCGTCAGGAGGATGAAGAGCGACTCCGGCGTGGTGATGAGAATGTGGGGGGGCCGGCGCCGCATCCGCTCGCGCTCCCGCGCCGGCGTATCGCCCGTGCGGACCGCGACCCGGAGTTCGGGGAGCGCCAGCCCCGCGCGGTCGGCCCGCTCGCGGATCTCCCGGAGCGGCTGCTGAAGGTTCTTCTCGATGTCGTTGCCGAGCGCCCGCAACGGAGAGATGTAAACCACCTGCGTGCGGTCGGCCAGTGCGCCCGCGAGACCCTGCTCCACCAGCCGGTTGATCGACCAGAGGAAGGCCGCGAGCGTCTTGCCCGAACCTGTGGGTGCGGCGATCAGGGTGTGCCGGCCCGCGGCAATCTCCCGCCACCCCGCGTGCTGCGGCGCCGTGGGCGCACCGAAGCGGTCGGTGAACCAGCCGGCGACGAGGGGATGAAAGGCGACGTCGGTCATTGGGGAACCCGCGATGGGGCCATTATACGCCCGTGCGGCGTTCCCGGCGCCAGTAGAGTACCCGCAAGACTGGCCAAAGGAGCCGATCCATAGGATGAACCCGATGTTTGAGAGCAGCAAATCCGGTATGCTGCTGGGGGATCCATGGCCGCCGAATCCACCGACGTGCGCCTGGCCCGTCTGGAGGGGGCCTTTGAGCAGATCAGCCTGCGTCTCTCGGCCATCGAGAGCAGGCTTGAGCAGATGGATACGCGCCTGGACGGCCGAATTCCCGACTGGAAGTGGAGCTAGGTGGTCGTGTTACCCGCCTCGAGGGGAAAGTCGAGCGCCAGTTCTACTGGATGATCGGGCTGATCATCATCGCGATCCTCGTCCCGATCGGCCTCCGCTTCGTTCCTCTGCCGTAACGCCAGCGCAGGCTGTCAGCCCCGCTCCCACTCCCCTACCGGCACATCCCAATGGGTGCGGCCCGGCAACTTGATGGAGATGTGGCACATGGGCCCTTCGGCGGTCGCCCCGTGCCAGTGCCAGAGGCCGCGGGGAATGACCGCGAACTCCCCCGTCTCGACGGTGCGGCGCTCGGCCTCCGTCACGAGCAGGCAGCGGCCGGAGACGACCTGCAGGACCTGGTTCGACTCGTGCGTGTGCGGCCGGGTGCGCGCCCCCCGCTCGAAGAAGACGGCCACCAGCTCCGACTCTTCACCGTCGCGGTCCGGCTGGTACAGTTCCTGCATGTGCACCGTGCCCTGAAAATACTCGGGGTTCGCTGGCGGGCGGGCCCGGGCGCGGTCGACGCGTGTCGGCGCGGGGAGGACTCCCGTCGGTTCTAGCCTCCCGCCTCGCCGTAGCGTTCCTTCAGGGCGTGGACGACCGCCGGGTCGGCGAGGGTCGTCGTGTCGCCCAGGACGCGGCCTTCCGCGATGTCCCGCAGCAGCCGGCGCATGATCTTACCGCTGCGGGTCTTGGGAAGTTCCGCGGTGAACAGGATCGTGTCGGGACGGGCCAGTGCACCAATCTTGCGCACCACGTGCTGTTTCAGGGTCTCCATCAGTTCCTCCATCACGGTGCGTCCTTCCTTGAGCGTGACGAACGCGGCGATCGCCTGGCCCTTGACCTCGTGGCTGACGCCGACCACGGCCGCCTCGGCCACCGCCGGGTGGTCCACCAGCGCCGACTCCACTTCGTAGGTGCCGATCCGGTGCCCGGCGACGTTGATGACGTCGTCCACGCGGCCGAGCAGCCAGAAGTCGCCGTCCTCGTCTCGCTTCGCCCCATCCCCGGTCAGGTAGAGGCCGGGGAAGGCATCCCAGTACTGGCGCTGGTAGCGCTCCGGATCGCCGTAGATCCCGCGCAGCATGGCCGGCCAGGGGCGGGTGAGGACGAGATAGCCGCCTTCGTTGGGCCCGACGGGACGTCCCTTGGCGTCGACGATCTCGGCGCCGACGCCGGGAAAGGGCCGCGTGGCCGAGCCGGGCTTGAGCGTCGTGATCCCGGGCAGCGGGGTGATCAGGATCATGCCGGTCTCCGTCTGCCACCAGGTATCCACGATCGGGACGCGCCCGCCGCCGATGTGGGTGCGGTACCAGATCCAGGCCTCGGGGTTGATGGGCTCCCCGACGGTGCCCAGCAACCGGAGTGAGGAGAGGTCGTGGCGCTCGGGGTAGGCCGGCCCCCACTTCATGAAGGTGCGGATCGCCGTCGGCGCCGTGTACAGGATCGTGACCCGCTCGCGCTCCACGATGGCCCAGAAACGGTCCTTGTCCGGAAAGTCCGGGCTACCCTCGTACATCACCGTCGTCGCGCCGTTGGCCAGCGGTCCGTAGACAATGTAGGAGTGGCCGGTGACCCAGCCGATGTCGGCGGTGCACCAGAAAATGTCCTCGTCCTTCAGGTCAAAGATCCATTGCGTCGTCAGATAGGTGCCCACCATGTACCCGCCGGTGGTGTGCATCACGCCCTTGGGCTTCCCCGTCGTCCCGCTGGTGTAGAGGATGTAGAGCAGGTCCTCACTGTCCATCTCCTCGGGCGGGCAGTCGGCCGGCGCCCGGGCCAGGAGATCGTCCCACCAGTGGTCGCGCCCGTCCTGCCAGGCCATGCCGGCGGCCTCGCCCACGCGCTGCACGACCACGACGTGCTCGATGGACGGGGTCCCGGCCGCGGCCTCGTCGGCGTTGCGCTTGAGCGGCACGACCTGCCCCCGCCGCCACCCGCCGTCCGCGGTCACCAGCACCTTTGCCTGCGCGTCGGTGATGCGGTCCCGCAGCGCCTCCGCGCTGAACCCGCCGAAGATCACGGTGTGCGGCGCGCCGATGCGGGCGCAGGCCAGCATGGCGATGGGCAGTTCCGGGATCATCGGCAGGTAGAGCGCGACGCGGTCGCCGCGCTGGACCCCCAGGGCCCGGAGGGCATTGGCGCACCGGCCGACCTCCCGGTGCAATTCCTCGTACGTGAGGGTGCGGCGGTCCCCGGGCTCTCCTTCCCAGAGGATCGCCGCCTTCGTGCGGCGGGTCGGCAGGTGGCGGTCCAGGCAGTTGTAGGCCAGGTTGGTCCGCCCGCCGACAAACCACTCCGCGTGGGGCGGCCGCCACTCCAGCACCTTGCTCCAGGGGCGGAACCAGTGCAACTCGCCGGCGGCGCGCGCCCAGAACCCCTCGGGATCCCGCTCGGCCTCGGCGTACACCCCGGGATCAGCCACGGTGGCGGCGCCGCGGAATTCCTCCGAGGGCGGAAACCGGCGGCCCTCCAGTAACAGCGCCTCAATCGTGCGCTCGCTCACGGCGGATCCCTCCGACTCGGTCGTGTCCGGGGTTCCCCGTAGATTCGCCGGGGGGGCCGGTCTCCTCCTCGCTGGCAGGGATGCCCCCGCTTCCCGCATAACTGAAAGGCGGTGTGATCCCCGCCCGGTTCGAATATCACGCGCCAACCACGGTGGATGAGGCGCTGCGCCTCCTGCAGGCTCACGGGAGGGAGGCCAGGCTGCTCGCCGGAGGCCACAGCCTGCTGCCGTTGATGCGCTTCCGGCTGGCCACTCCCGCGCACCTGATCGACCTGGGACGGATCCCCGACCTGCGGTTCATCCGGGCGCAGGGCGAGACGGTCGCGGTCGGCGCCATGACCACCCACTGGGTGATCGAATCTTCAGAGCTGCTGCGTGCGCGGGTCCCCCTCCTCCCGCAAACCGCCGCGCAGATCGGTGACCTGCAGGTCCGCAATCTGGGCACGATCGGCGGCAGCCTGGCCCACGCCGACCCCGCCGCCGACTACTCCGCCGCCGTTCTGGCGCTCGACGCCGAGATGATTGCCCTGGGGCCGCAGGGACGCCGGACGATTCCCGCGGCCGATTTCTTTACGGGTGTCTACGCCACCGCGCTTGCGCCCAACGAGATTCTGCTGGAGGTGGACATCCCGCGGACACCCGCGGGTACTGGATCGGCGTATGCCAAATTCCCGCATCCGGCCTCGGGCTTCGCCGTCGTGGGCGTCGCCGCTGTCGTGACCGTGGACGCGCAGGGCCGCTGCACACGGGCCCGCCTGGGTCTGACCGGGGTGGCGCCCGTCCCCTATCGCGCCCGTGCGGTGGAAGACCGCCTGACCGGGCAGTTGCTCAGCGATGAGACGACTGCCGCCGCCGCGGAGGCTGCCGCCGACGGGGTGGAGGTCAACGCGGACATCTTCGCGCCGGCGGACTACCGGCGGCACCTGGCCAGGGTCTTCACGCGGCGGGCCGTCCAGCAGGCGCGCGACGGCGCCGGCCGCTAACCGGCGGCTACGCGCGAAGCGAAAGCGCCCGGCGCAACCGGCGCGCAGGGCTGGCCGCGGCGGCCAGCGGCGCCGGCCGGATACTCAGCCCCACGCGGTAGAGGGTGTACGGCGGCAGGTCGATCGTTTCGGAGTGCACGACGGTCGCATCGTGGGCGATGGGACTGGTCCAGGCGGAGAGGCGAAAGGCCAGCCCCTCGGGCAACGGCCGGGGGAAGAGGACCAGGGCGCCACGGTCGCTCACATTCTGCGTGACCCCCCACAGTTCGCGCCCGTCGAGTTCGATCCGCACGGGGAGGTGCCAGCGCGAGCGCGGCATCCGGCGCCGTTCCGGCTGCCAGCCCCCCGCCCCCCAAACATCCATCGGCCGGCCTGCCTCCAGCATGAACTTGCGCTGGGCGAAGAGGATGACGAAGGTGGCCAGGAAGTCGCGCGTCTCCGGGTGCAGGCCGCGCAGGCGCAGACCCACGTGGAGGCCGTTGGGCGTCTCGCGCTGGAAGACCACGTCGCCGTCCAGCCCGATGCGGTCGTCGAACCAGAGGAACTGGATCCAGGCGCGGTGGGCTTCGAAGGGGCGCTGCGGAACCAGCAGCCCGGCGCCCTCCTCATGGATGTCCGCCAGCACGCCGATTCCCGTGTCGCCCTCCTCGCTGGCATAGCGGACGGGCACGGCCACCGGCACGCGGTACAGGCCCCGCCGTTCGACCTTGCGCAGGGCAAACCAGACCGCCCAGGTGGCCAGCCAGACATGCCAGGTGGCCCAGAAAATCATGCTGACATAGCCCAGGGGATTAGGATCGACCCCCTGGACGAACCGCAGCGTCCCCGAGTAGACCCCCGCATCGTTCAGGACAAAGACAGCGAGCACAGGTACCAGGACCCGCCAGGGCTGCCGGTTCGACGGGACGGGGGGCGCGAACTCCTGGTCGCCCGCGCGCCCGAAGAGCAGGGCGGCGGTGCTCTTGATGTACGTGTAGAACCGGACCATGGTGTAGTGCTCGTTCAGCAGCGCCATCCCGTGCCCGCGGCAGGCCAGCTTGTAGGCCAGGAGCAGCAGACCATGGGCCAGGACGACCCGGAGGACGAGCGCCGGGTCGAGCCCGCGGACCGGCAGAATCCCGGCCAGGAGATAGATGGCCGGCGTGACGTAGTAGATGAGCTTCTGGAAGCCGTCGAAGTACCGCCCGATGGTGGCCAGGTAGCACAGCCGCTGCGCCAGAGTAAGACCGGGCAGCGTGAGCGGGTTGGCGTAGCGCAGCACCTGCATCGCTCCGCGCCCCCAGCGCAGCCGCTGGGCGTGGTAGGGACCGGCCGTGACCGGGGCCAGGCCGTAGGCCAGAACCTCGTCGTGGTAGACGGACCGCCAGCCCCGCGCGTGCAGGCGGAGGGATGTGTGCAGTTCGGTCGTGACGGTCTCCCGGGCGAACCCGCCCACGTCCTCCAGGGCCCCCCGCCGGAAGCTGGCGCACGATCCGGACGCGACGGCCGCCCCCCAGGCATCCTTCCCGGGCTGGATCACCCGGAAGAAGAGGGTCTGGTCGTGCCACGTCCGGCGCGATTCCACATCAAAGCGATGCTGGTAGGAGTCGACGTTGTAGAAGTCCTCCGACGTCTGCACGAAGGCCACACGCTCGTCCTGAAAGTAGCCCAGTGTCCGGTGCAGGAACTCGGGCATGGGGACATGGTCCGCGTCAAAGATGGCGATGAACTCGGCCGTGGTCTGCGACAGGGCCTGGTTCAGCGTCTCCGCCTTCCCCTGGGCGTGCGGGTCGGCCAGGTAGGTGCAGCCCAGCTCGCGGGCCAGCTGCGCGATCTCGCGACGGTTGCCGTCGTCCACAACGTACGTCCCGTGCGGATAGCGCACGGCCTGCGCGCCGAGCACGGCCCGCCGCACCATCCAGGCGGGTTCATCCCTGGTGGTGATGAAGATATCCGCGGCCAGCCCCGCCACCGGCTCGGGGGCTTCGCGACGCCGGGGACGCCAGACCATGAAGAAGAAGAGCGCGGCGGCGACCAGGCCGTAGACTTCCGCGGCCCACACCGGGACGGCGAGCCACAGGGCGTCCGGGTTGAGCGTGAACGCGGCGCGCCAGACCAGGTAGGCCACGCCCACGGCGAGGGCGACCACCGAGGCGACCTGGCTGATCCAGTCGGGCAGGCGGGTGCGCTTCGAGTCCACCAGCGAATCATCTGCCCAAAGCGGCGGGGCGCCAGTCCGGCCGGTGGCCGCCCGGGCGTGCTGAGCGTGGTAGCCGCGTTACAACCCGGCGGGATCGACCCGGCGGAGCTCGTGGCGCAAGGCTTCTTCCAGCGTGGGGTGGTGGAAGACAAAGCCTGAGGCCGCTAGTTTCGCCGGATGGATGCGCTGCCCACCTAAGATTTCTTGGCCGAACTCCCCCATCACCAGGCGGATGAGCGGGCTGGGGGCGACGAAGAGGGCGGGCCGCCGCAGGACTTTCGCCAGAATCCGCGTGAATTCGGCATTCGTCACCGTATGCGGCGCGACGAGGTTGACGGGACCGTGCAGATTCTCCACGGTCAGCAGGTGATACACCGCGGCCAGCCAGTCCTCCAGCGCGATCCAGGGGACATACTGACGCCCGCTGCCCAGCCGTCCTCCCAGCCCCAGCCGGAAGATCAGGAGCAACGGGGCCAGGTAGCCCCCCGACCCGCTCAACACGTTGCCGCTGCGCGCGTGCACGACCCGGATCCCCGCCCGGCGCGCTGGATCCGCTGCCGCCTCCCAGTCCACGCAGAGACGGGCCAGGAAGGACGATCCCGCCGGACTCCCTTCCTCCAGCACCTCCGCCCCGCGGCCTCCGTAGTAGCCGCTGGCGGACTGGGCGATCAGGACCCGCGGCCGGCGGGACAGCCCGGCCAGGCTGGCCGACAGGAGGTACGTGCCCCTGACGCGGCTGTCGTAGATGCGCGCCTTCTTCGCCGCCGTCCAGCGCACAGCGGCAATGCGCTCTCCGGCCAGATGCACGGCCGCATCGATCCCCTCCAGCGCTCCCGTGTCAACCGTCCCTGCCGCCGGATCCCATCGCACCTCATCCGTCTCCCGTACGGGTCGCCGGACCAGCCGCACCACGCGGTATCCGTGGCGCTGCAGAAACGGCGTCAGGGCTCCGCCCAGGAGACCGCCGGCGCCGGAGATCAGGACGGTGGCCACCCGACTACCGCGCTGGAGAGAGCCCCCGGCGCTGGAGGGCGGCGGCCAGCATGGGCCGAAAGTCGCCGGCGTTTCCGCAGGTGCGCCGGTAGGGCTTGTCCGCGGCCGCGTTGCGCGCGGCGTGGAAGTCCGCCATAACCACCTCCCAGGATGCTACCCCGGAGAGCCAGCGGTGCAGCGCCTCCGCCAGCAGGACCGCATGCGTGCTCCCCTGCTCGATCCCCCGTCCCGACCAGGGGTCCTGGATCAGGCCGGCATCCCCGACCAGGACCCAGCCGGGGCCGTAGGGGACGCGCCTGTAGCAGGGGATGTCTCCGGCCCCGTAGAGTCTGCCCACCCACTCCGCCTTCGCCAGCCGGGGTGCCAGGGTCGGACGCGCGCGCAGGCGTTCCAGGAACAGGCGCCGGCCGTCTCGCTTCCACGCCGGGAACTCCGCGATGGGCACGGAGACGGCCAGCAGCGTCAAGCGGTTGTCGCAGGGGAAGACGTAGACGAGTTCGTTGCCCCGGTAGTGATGCTCCGCCGCCGGTGGATCCTGCGGGAGGAGGCCCACGAAGTACCCGTAGTACATCGCGCGCCGCACAGACGCGGCCTGCTCCACGGCCGGCGCCACCGCCCGCGCCACGAACGAACGGAACCCGTCCGCGCCAACGATGACGCGGGCGGTCGCCTCGTGCTCGCTCCCGGCGTGCCGGAAGCGGACCCCGGCGACTCGCCCCTCGTCGCGTACGAGGGTGTGCACCGTGGCACCCTCCAGGAGTTGGACCGTGGGTTCCCGGCGAAGCCGCCGGACCAGGATGTCATCGAGGACGATCCGGCGGATGCACAGGACGTAGTTGAACCCGGCGCCGCCCTCCACCGGCTCGGTGAAGACGTGCCCGTCCACGTCGTTGAACAGGTTCACCAGAGGCGGCGCACCCGCGTCGAGCACCTCCTCCAGCACGCCCACCCGCCGGAATGCCATCAGGGCGGGGGCGCGGAAGAAGTGCGTGGAGAGCGTGTCGCTGGGGAAGGTGGCCCGGTCCAGCACCAGCACGCGCCAGCCCGCTTCCCCCAGCAGCGCCGCGGTGAGGCTGCCGGCGATGCGCGCACCGACGACAATGGCATCGTAGTCAGGCGTGCTCATCGTAGGCTGCGCCGGACTTTGACACCCGTGGCGGCGACTCCTACCAGCCGGGGACGCAGGGGGCGCCGCGCGGCGAAGCGAAAGACCCCACAGAGGTACTGTGCGTGGCCGACCTGGCTGCTGTCTGCAAAGTCTGTGGCACACCGCTTTCGGGGATTCGGGCGATTCCGCCCCGCGTGCTGCGCGGGGTGCGGCGGAGTGGGAAGAACCCCAACGTCTGCAACGTCTGCAGTTTGAAGATGATCAAGGGCGAGATCGCGGAGATTACCGTGCTGTTCGCTGATGTGCGGGGATTCACGGGGCTGACCACGGAGCTGGGGCCCATGCGCACGAAGGAGTTGCTCGATGAGTACTTCCAGACCGTGAGCCAGATTCTGTTTGCCAAGGACGCCATGGTGGATCACTTCATCGGCGATGCGGTCATGGCGTTCTTCAACATGCCCATCGTGCGCCCGGACCACGTCGCCCAGGCGGTGGCCGGGGGCCGGGAGATTCTCCAGGCCGTGGAACACCTGAACGCGCACTGGCGCCTCCCCGAGCCGGTCGGCGTCGGCGTCGGGATCAACACGGGGTTTGCCGTGGTCGGCACCGTGGGTTCCACGGATCCGAAGGACTACACGGCGATCGGCGACGCGGTGAATATTGCCGCCCGGCTGCAGGGCCAAGCGGCCGCCGGGGAGATCCTGGTCAGCGCGGAGGCCTACCGGCAGGTGGAGACGGCTTTTCCCCACGCGCCGGCGCGCCAGCTCGAATTGAAGGGAATCAAAGATCCGGTCACCGCCTACAGCCTCCGCTGAAGCGGACCGGACCTGATCAATGGTATCCCTCGACAACGTCCGCACGGGCTGGCACCTCTTCAGCCGCCTGCCGTGGTTTCTCCGCCACCCGCTGACCGCCGACGTGGCGGAGCGCGTGCTGCGGCGGCGTCTGCAGACCCGCACCGCGATGTTCCTGCACAATGCGCGGGTGATCTACCAGGAGTCCCGTCATCCCGCCCGGACGCTCCTGCTGCAGGCCGGATGCACGTATGCGGACCTGGAACGGATGGTACGGTCCAGCGGCCTGGAGGAGACTCTGCAGACGCTGTTTCGTCGGGGCGTCTACCTGACCGTCGGTGAGTTCAAGGGCCGCGAGGCGACGGAACGCTCCGGACGCGCGCTGAACGTTCAGCCGGCCCTGCTGTTGAACCCCGTCTCGGCCTTCCACATCCCTGCCGGTAGCAGCGGAAGCCGCGGCGCGAGTACCCTGGCGCCCATTGACCTGGCGTTCATCAGCGGCTGTGCCGTCGACACCTGCCTCTGGCTGGCAGCCCGCGGCGGGGGCGAGTGGGTGAAAGCGTTGTGGGAGACCCCGCGCGGGGGAGGGTTGTTCCGGCTGCTCAAGTACGCCAGCTTCGGGCGGCCGCCTCGAGGATGGTTCTCCCAGATCCAGACGACCCGCCAGGAACTCCAGGCCCGTTACCGCTGGAGCATGCACGCGGTGGGCTGGGCAAGCCGGTTGGCCGGGCGACGGCTCCCGGCGCCGGCGTACGCCCCCTTGGACGATCCTCTCCCCCTGGCCCGCTGGCTCGCCGGCATTGTACGGTCGGGAGAGACGGTCCATCTGTTCACGTTTCCCAGCTCGGCTGTGCGCCTCGCGGGCGCAGCGCAAGACGCCGGCATCGAGCTGGCCGGCGTCCGGTTTCTGCTGGGCGGCGAACCCGTCACCGCTGCCCGCCTTCAGGCCATCCGGGCTACCGGTGCGGACGGCGTTTCCCGGTATGGCACCATCGAGACGGGGCCCATTGGGTACGGCTGCCTTGCCCCGGACGCGCCCGACGACGTTCATCTCCTCGACGACCTGCACGCTCTCATTCAGGTGGCACCCCAGGAGGCTCGTCCCGGCCTACCCCCGGGAGCCCTGCTCGTCACGTCGCTGCACGCCCGGGCGCCGTTCCTGTTTCTGAACGTCTCGATGGGAGACCAGGCGGTCGTCGACCGACGGCGCTGCGGGTGTCCGGCCGAGGAGATCGGCTGGACGACGCACCTGCGCGGGATTCGCAGTTTCGAGAAGTTGACCACCGGCGGCATGACCCTGCTGGACACCGACGTGATCCGCGTTCTCGAAGATGTGCTGCCCTCCCGCTTCGGCGGCGCGCCCACCGACTATCAACTGCTGGAGGAGGATGGCGCAGACGGCCAGCCCCGGCTGCGGCTGCTGGTGCACCCGCTGGTCGGACCCGTGGACTCCCGGCACTTGGCGGACGCCTTTCTGGCCGCCCTGGGCGCAACCGCCGGCAGCCACCTGACCCGCTGGTACCGTCTGGGCTGGTTCACGGTTGAGCGGCAGATCCCGCGCGTGACCGGTTCGGGAAAGATCCTGCATCTGGTTGGGCGACCGCCCGCATAAACAGGCAGGGAGCATCTGCGTCGCTAACGAAGGAAGCGGCGCGCTGGGCGGCTCGTCAGTGCCTGCGCGCACAGACGCGTGGAAGAACCCGAACCGCTTTACGTCGATTGCCGCACCTGCGGGTCGGCCGTGCCCACGGGGTTGCGCCTCACGATCCAGATCTACGAACTTGATCCGGAGGAGGGGCGCGAGTTGACCTGTCCCAACTGCGGAACGAGGGACACCTACACCAAAGCCACCTTCCACATCCTGAGTACGACCATCATCCGCTAGGGCACCCTCCAAGAAACGGCCTTCCTAGCGCCAGGGAGACCGCTCCCAGTTGTCGCGGGCGCCCTCCGCCGGCAGCCAGGTCGGCAGCGGCATGAGCAGCCGGCGCGACAGCGACGCCACATACGGCTCATACATCCGCCGGAGCTCCTCCAGCCGAGGCGGGACCGCTCCGCCCTCGCCGGCGGGGAAGCCGTCTTCCCGCAGCCACGCCCTGAGCCTGGCCAGATCCGCGGCCGGAAGCCGGTCGGCCTCAGGAGCCCGGGGCGGAGCCTCCAGCACCTGACAGAGGTCCACCACGGTGTGGCGGGCCATGGCGAAGGTCAGCCAGGCCGCGCGGCGGGGTCCGGCGGCGATGCCCGCCAGCACCAGCGCACTCACATCGAGCACGACCGTGAGGCCGGCCAGCCACGACTGGTTGCCGTGCTGGGAGCGGAAGTAGGCCAGGATGGGATAGGAGAGGTGATTCTCCAGCACTTCCGCGCACCAGGCTTCCCACTGCTGCAGAAAGCCGGTGATCTCCCCGCCGCCGCTGTCCCGGCCGAGCCGCCAGAGCAGCGCGCCGGCGGAGGGCGGGGATCCCGCCCATTCGTCCAGTTGCGTGATCAAGACCTCGCGGCGCGCAAACGCCTGGTAGAGCACCGGCAGATAGCCGATCACGAGCGCGAGGAATCCAAAGCCGACGCCGGCCTCCGTCACGGTCACGAACCGGGCGGCCCAGGTGCGCGGTGTAACGTCGCCCAATCCCAGCGTGAAGAAGGTGGTCCCGCTCATGTACAGGTCGCTCAGGAACCCGACGGGATGCTCAAGATCGACGAGCAGCGATCCGAGTCCCCACTGCACCAGGGCGAAGCCCACGACCAGGCCGACGGCCCAGGTGGCCAGCACCAGGAGCAGGATCAGGGGCCCGTAGTATCCGAGAACCGTTTCGCGGCGGGCGCCGGCGGGCAGGCGCCGACCGATCCGCATCCAGACCCGCCAGGTGAACCGGACGACGAGCCGGACCAGCCGGAGCCGGCGGGCCACCCGGCGCGGCAGCACGACGGCCTCGAACCCGTCCCAGAGGATGCTGAGGATGAGCAGGACTCCCGCGGCCAGGACGAGCGCCCTCATGGACGTGATTATAACGAAGTCAGCCCCGACCGCCGGCCGGGGCTGACCCTGCCCGAACCCGACCCGGTCCTACTCGGCTTCCCGCTCCACTTCCAGCGTGTAGTCGCTGGCCAGGGCCGCAAACGCGCCGATGGCCGCCAGGATCGGCGCCGCCAGCACGCCCACCGCGGCCACCGTCAGCGGGATCTCCATGACGACCCGGTCGCCGTCGCGGATGATCAACTTGCGCACGTTGCCTTCGTGGACCAGTTTCTTCACGGTCTCCACGAGCCTGTCGCCCGTGAGCTGGATCTTCTCCCGCACCTTCAACTCACCCATTGCCGTTCACGCTCCTCTCCCGCCGGACGCACAGGCCCGGCCGCTCAGATGTTGAAGTAGCGGACGATCCGCACCAGGCCGGCGTAGATCAGGATCGTCGGCCACAGCCGCCAGATCACGTCCCAGTCGATCCCGAAGAAGCCGAGGTTGGCGACCAGGATCACCAGGCCGAGGATGATCAGGATGACTCCGGGGCTCCGCCACATTCGGCCTACCTCCCGCGGACTTCCAATTCGCCTACGCCCAGGGCTGCCCGGATCTCCAGACGCGCGGCGGCGGTCTCCCAGGCCGCGTTGACGTATTCGTCGTCGCTGACCTGCCGGAATCCCGGGACGATCAGTCGGCGTGTCGCTCCCCGGCTGACCCGGAGGCGCACTCCCATCCCCGGCGCGATGATCAGCATGCGCCCGACGCCGCCGCGCACGTCCAGCTGGGTCGTCCCGCGGGCGGCGCCGGTGAAGTCCAGGACGAACTCCCCCACCCCCGCCCGCACTTCCACAACCGGCACCTCCGCATAGCCGAGCCCCAGCGCTTCGAACCGCCCGACCCCGCCGCGCAGCTCCAGGCGCTCCAGCCGGGCCGGACCCGGGCCGACCGCGACGCGGATGTCGCCGGCGCCCGCGGTGATCTCCGCGCGGCCACTGGCGCCCGTCAGGTCAATGGCCGCCCGTCCGGCGCCGGCAGCGATATCGAGGTCCAACGGGATGCGCCGGCTCACGCCCACGGTCCATTCGTTGACGTATCCACTCCAGCGGAAGCGCGGACCGCTGTCACGCAGGCGCAGGTGGCCGTCGTCGTAGCGCACCACCTCGGGCAGGCCGGCGTTGCGCCGGATCTCCGCCTCATAGGCGTTCGCGCTGTCAATAGTCTGCACGTTCAGGACGCCGGCGCCCATGCTGATATCCACTTCCAGTTCACGCAGATCCCCCAGCGGCGCGGCGTAGCGCAGCACGCGCGGCTCGCCGATCCCGCCGCGATACAGCGGCCGGTTCCCGTAGGCGACCACTACGGCCGCGATGACCACGGTCAGCGCCAGAGCGATGGCAGCCTCGCGGTTCACCGCTGCCCTCCTCGCCGGAGCAGGAGCGCGACACCGATGGTGATGAGGACGAGGGCGGGGAACGCATTGCCGGGCAGGTAGTCATCCAGCCAGAACGCCAGCCCCAGACCGATCAGGATGATGGCGCTGGTAGGGATCGATCGTCCGGATACCGCGGGCCCGCCCGGCGCGAGGGGCTCTCCGGGCGCGGAGAGCGGGGACTCCACGGGCGGGAGAGGCCCCACCGGGGATTCCGTGGGCGGAGCGGGGCGAAAGATGATGTAGAGCCCGATCGCCACGAGCACCAGGGGCCACCAGCGATCCCACAGGGCCCAGGAGTAATAGCCGAAGTTACTGAGGAGGAAGAGCAACCCCAGCACCAGCAGGCCGATGCCGACGAACAGTGCGTTGCGGTCTTTGCGTTCCTCCATCTGCGCCCTCCCGTCGCGGGCACATGAGGCCGCCAGGAGGCGGCCCCGACCCGCGCAGGCGCGGGCCCCTCGTCATCATACACCGCTCGATTCAGGTCGGAGATTTCACGCCGACCGGGGAACTCAGGCGAGCGACTCGGACCGAGAGACTCAGGCCGCGAGACTCAGGCTGAGAGACTCAGGCCGCGAGACTCAAGCCGGACGCGGCAGGTGGTCCAGAAGCTTCAGGAGCTGGCGCCCGTCCCGGCGGGCCTGCGACCGGGCGCGGATAAAGGCGCGGCGATGCTCCCGCCGAACGCGCTCCGACTCCGCGCGTTCCAACCGCAGGGTCTCCCGGGCCAGAGTGATCACCCGGCGGGCCTGCGCGGCTTCGTCGTAGAGAACATCGCGGTGCTGGTGGTTTGGCCGGTCGGACCGGCTGCCGAAGATGATCCGTGACACCGTGGACATGTGGACACGCTCCTCTGTGCCCACGGTACGTCCGAACGGACGGTGTCGAAATCGGCTCCGCCGATGATTCATGTAGTTTCCCCGCCCGATGCACTGATCGGGTCTTCGCCCGATCGGGTCTTCGCCCGATGGCCCTTTTCACCCGAATGTCGGCCAGGCTACGTCGACGCGTGAGGATAACCGTAGCCGGCGGCCAGGGCGATCAGCGTGCGCCGCGCCCGGCCCTCGGGCAGGCTCCCCCACGAGATGGCGGTGTCCTGGTCCCGCGGCTCGCGGGTGTTCAGATCTGTGGGAACGGCCTCCAGCGCCGACTGCGACGGGACGGCCGGTGTCCCTCCCAGGAGAGTGAGGATCCGCTCGAGCAGGCCCGGGTTGAGATCTTCCACCCGATAACGAAGATAACGCAGGTGGGGCCACTCCGCCGCCCGGGCCGCCAGCCGGTTCCATTCTACCCAGTACATCATCCCGCGTTCCAGCGGCGTGCCCCGCCGCACCGCGGGGCAGTGGAATTCGGCGAATGCTCTGTAGGGAGAGCGGGCGTCGAACGCCCGGACCCGCCTGAGCGACCGCAGCACCGCGAGCGGATCGCGCACTTGGTGCAGGACCACGCTCCCCGCTGGCAGCCGATCGAGGTAGGCGGCCGCTAACCAGGAGGCGTCACCCGGCACCGTCTCCGGCCAGGGGAGGTTCTGTCCGATCACCAGTTCGTGGGGTCGACGAAACCGCGGGAAGACCTCCTGGAGGTAGCGGCTCAGGCGCGGGCCCCCCGGCCGGGGATGCTGCACGGTGTAGACGCCGAAGATCGCTTCGTGACCGCAGGGAAAGCCCACCCGGGAGAGCACCGCGGCGGTGTAGGCCGTCGCCGAGCGCTGGCACCCCGTCACGACAAACCGCCGCGCCATGAGCGAGCCGGTCCTCACTCCAGCCGCTTCTGGAAGCGCAGGACGCTCACCACGAAGAAGACCAGGCCCAACGCCGCCAGCGGCAGGATCTGATTGGAAAGTTCCACGAGACCGATCCCCTTCAGGATGATGCCGCGCACAATGATGAGGAAGTAGGTGAGCGGGATGACGTAGCCGATCCACTGGATGACCACCGGCATGCCCTCGCGGGGGAACATGAACCCGGAGAGCAGGATCGCCGGGAGAAAGGCGAAGAACGCCGCCTGCATGGCCTGGCGCTGGGTCCGCGACACCGTGGAGATAAGGATGCCCTGGCCGAGCGTGGTCAGATAGAAGACCAGCGCCAGGCCGTAGAGGAGGGCCAGGCTGCCCCGGATGGGCACCCGGAACCAGAAGACCGCGAGCAACAGCGCCAGCGTGATGTCTACGTAGCCGAGCGTGACATAGGGCAGGATCTTCCCGAGCATGAGTTCGGCCTTGCGGATCGGCGTGGCCACCAGTTGCTCCAGGGTGCCCAGTTCGCGTTCTCGGACGATGGCCACGGCCGTGAGCATCATCGTCAGCATCTGCAGGACCACCGCCAGCAGCCCCGGCACCATAAAGTTGACGCTGCGCAGGTCCGGGTTGTACCAGGCGCGCGTGCGGATTTCCAGTGGCAGCCCCGCCGCGGCGACGCCGGAGCGCGCCAGCATCCGGCTCACGATCTCCAGCGACGCGACCTGACCGATCGCCTCAGCGGTGGAGAGAGCGCTGCGGGCTACGAGCGGATCGGAAGCGTCGATGATGACCTGCACATGCGCGGTCCGCCCGGCCTGGAGCGCGACGGCAAAGTCCGACGGGATGACGATCCCCACCCGCGCCGTCCCCCGATCGATCCGCTGCTCCACCTCCTGGAGGTTCGCCGCGGTCCCGCGCAGATCGAAGAAGCGCGAGGTCACGAACCGCTGGACCAGCGCCCGGCTCTCCTGACTCTGCGACTGGTCGAAGACGACGGTGGGCAGGTGCTCGACCTCCGTGGTGACGGCGTAGCTGAAGAGCAGCAGCTGGATGACCGGCATGAGCAGGGCGAGGGCGAGCGTGCGCGGATCGCGCAGTAGCTGGACGAATTCCTTGATGATGATGGCGGCCAGGCGCCTACCCATGGCCGGCCTCCTCCGCAGCTGGCTCCACCAGCGAGACGAAGACGTCCTCCAGCGAGGGCGGACGGGGCTCGACCTGCCGCACGCGGATGCCGTGGGCGCGCAGCGCGTCCGCTACCACCGGGGCGGCCGCTCGGGCGTCGTCCACCACGGCGTGGATGGCCACACCGTGCAGGGCTGCGTCCCGCACCACCGGAGTCGCCCGCAGAGCGGCCAGCGCCTCCATCCAGGGATCGGCCAGTACCTCCAGCAACCCTCCACGCATGGCCGTGCGCTTGATCTCCTCCGGGCTGCCCTGGGCGATGATGCGCCCGCCGTGAATGAAGGCCAGGGTCGTGCAGTGTTCCGCTTCGTCCATGTAGTGCGTGGTCACCAGCACCGTCGTCCCCTCATCGGCAAAGCGGTAGATCAACTCCCAGAACTCCCGGCGCTGCACCGGGTCCGTGCCCGAGGTGGGTTCATCCAGCAGCAGCAGTTCCGGCCGGTGCAGGATCGCGCACCCCAGGGCCAGCCGTTGCCGCCAGCCCCCCGAGAGCGTGCCCACCAGCTGCCGCTCCCGGCCGGCTAATCCCGCCTGCTCGATCCACCCCAGGACCTTGCGCCGGCGTTCCGCCGGGTCAAGGCCGTAGACCCGGCCGTAGAAGTGCAGCAGTTCGCTGACGGTCAGGTCCTCGTACATGCTCGAGCGCTGTCCCATGTAGCCGATGCGCTCTTTGATCGCCTCCGGGTCGCGCGCGACGTCCAACCCCAGCACCGTCGCGCTGCCGCCGCTGGGCGGCAGCAACCCGCAGAGCATGCGGATGGTAGTGGTCTTCCCGGCACCGTTGGGGCCCAGGAAGCCGAAGATCTCCCCGGCCGGAATGTCCAGGTCCACGCGGTCGACGGCGAGGAAGGCGCCGAAGCGCTTGGTGAGTCCCCGCGCCGCCACCGCCAGGTCCCCCGCGGTCATGCCCGTCGCTCCATCATCAGCGCCACGAAGACGTCCTCGAGCGACGGTTCGATCGCGCGGATCGACTCCACCACGATCCCCTGCGCCTCCAGCGCCCGGCGGACCCGCGCTGTCACCGGGCCATCCGCCGCGGGGGTATCCTCCACGAGCAGATGCAGGCTGTGGCCAAACACCGTTCCCCGCCGGACCTCCGGCAGCAGACGGGCGGCCGCCAGCGCCGGCCTGCGCGGGCGGGCCACCACCTCGAGCAGAATGCCGCGCAGCTGGGCTTTGACCTCCGTGGGCGGGCCCGTGGAGAGAATCCGCCCCTGGTGCATCAGGCCCACCCGGGTGCACCGCTCCGCCTCGTCCATGTAGGGCGTGGCCAGCATCACGGTCTTGCCCTGCTGATTCAGGTCGTAGAGGATCTGCCAGAACTCCCGCCGCGAGACGGGATCCACCCCCGTCGTGGGCTCGTCCAACAAGAGCACGTCGGGTTCGTGGATCAGCGCGGCCGCCAGCGCCAGTTTCTGGCGCATCCCACCGGAGAGATGCTCGGCCAGGCGCCGGGCGAAAGGCGCCAGCCGGGCAAACGCCAGCAAACGCGCCGTGCGCTCGGCGATGACGTCGCGCGGGAGCTGATAGGTCTCGGCGATGAAGCGGAGGTTCTCCAGCACCGTGAGGTCCCGCCACAGGGAGAACGCCTGGGGGACGTAGCCGATGGCGGCCTTCACGCGCTCGGGGTCGGCACGGATGTCGGCGCCCGCGATGCGCGCGCTCCCGGCGGACGGTTCCAGGATCCCGGCAAGCATGCGCAGCAGGGTGGTCTTGCCGGCGCCGTCCGGACCCAGCAGCCCGAAGACCTCGCCGCGGCCGATCTCGAGCGACACCTCAGCCACGGCCACCGCGCCGCCGAAGCGCCGAGAGAGCGCCTCGATGACGATCATTTGCTGCGCTGCGTCGTCTCCCGATTGCCCGCGGCGCGGATCCGGGCGTCGGCGGGCATGCCGGGTTTAAGGGCATGGTCGGGGTTAGGGAGGGTGATCTTCACGGCGAACACCAGCTTGACCCGCTCCTCCTGCGTCTGCACGTTGCGCGGCGTGAACTCCGCCTGCTGGGCGATCTCCGTCACCGTGCCGGTGAAGACGCGATCCGGGAAGGCGTCGGTCGTGACCTCCACACGCTGGCCGAGCGCGACCTCTCCCAGCCGCGGCAGCGGGATGAACAGACGCACCCACACTACGTCGAGATCGGCCACGGTGAGGATCGGCGCCCCCGCGGCGACGATCTCCCCGGCGCTGGCGTGCTTCGTCACGACGACGCCGTCCAGCGGGGAGATGATGATCAGGTTCTGCTGCTGGGTGCGCAGCATGCGGATGCCGGCTTCCGCCTGGGCCACCTGCGCCACGGCGGCGGCCACGTCGGCGCGGCGCTGTGCCAGGAGCTCCTCCCCCGCCCGCGCGTTGCGCACACCCGCCTGGGCCTGGCGGACCTGCGCCTCAGCCACGGCGACGTCGCGCTCCCGGATCTCCACCTGCTGCAGGTTGGCGCGGGCCAGCCGGACCGTGGCCTCGGCCTGCTGCGCCGTCTTCACCGCCGCCTCGTGCTGCGCGCGGGCCGTGTCGCGCGCCGCCCGCGCCGCGTCCACCTGCTGCGCGCTGACTGCGCCCTCCTTGAGCAGAGCCTCCAGCCGGATCAGATCGCGGTCCGCCCGGTCGAGGGCCACCCGGGCGGCCGCGGCGTTGGCCCGGGCCGTCGCCAGCGCCGCCTCGGCCTGACGCAGGGAGCTCCTCGTCTGCGCGACGGTCAGGTCCCGCACCTCCTGCGCCTGCTGCCGCCGGGTGCGCGCCGCGTCCAGCGCCGCCTCAGCCTGGGCGGTCTGCGCTTCCAGCAGACGCCGCTGCAGCGCCAGGGCGGCCTCCGCCTGCTGCCGGCGGGCGCGCGCGGCCTCGAGGGCGGCGCGGGCCTGATCGAGTTGCGCCGCCAGTTCGGCGCCCTCGATAGTCACCAGGGTCTGCCCGGCCCGGACCACGTCGCCCTCGTCGGCGTGCAACTGCCGGATCCGTCCCGGCACTTTGCTGGCCGCGCTGACCTGAGTCGTTTCGATCGTGCCCGAGGCGCTGAGCACATCCGCGTTCTCCCGGTTGTTGCGCAGGTAGGCGATCCCCGCCCAGATCCCGGCCCCGACCAGCAGCAGCATGATCAGGATGCGCAGACGCGCCCGTGGACCGGCCCGGAGATGCGATGAGCTCATCGACGGCGTCTCCCGCTCCATGTTAGCGGATGGGCGGGGACCACGACCGTGCGCGCCCTCCCCTCGCGTTCCGGCGACCCGGGCCCCGCTGCTCCAGGGCGCCGTGAAGAAAGAGGCCGATGGTCTGGCGGATGAAGGCATCGTACGCGGCGGCCGACATCGGCCGCGCCAGCAGCACCTGCTGAACGAGCAGGAACCAGAACAGCATGCCCAGCAGCCCGCGGGCGCCCGCGGCCGGATCCAGGTCCGCCCGGTAGACGCCCTGGGCCTGTCCCCGCCGCAAGTGCGCCTCCAGCGTTCCGGCGACGGCCAGGGGGAGCAGGCGCATGAACTCCTCCCGGGCCGGGCGACTGAGATACGGCAGCGCCGAGAGAAACACCCGCATGAAGCGCATGTTGGCTCTCACCCGCTGCGCCGTTCCTCGAGCCAGGGTAATCAGGGCGCGCTCCGCATCGTCGGCGGTCTGGATGTCCGGCAGCCGGTCCAGCCCCGCGAAGACATGGGCCGCCAGGACGCGCGGAATATGAATCAGCAGATCCTCCTTGCTGCGGAAGTAGTTATAGATCGTCCCTTCGGCGACCCGGGCGGCACGGGCGATGTCCGCGATCGTCGCCGCGGCGTATCCGCGGTTGGCAAAGACACCCGAGGCCGCCTCGAGGATCTGGCGGCGGCGGCGTTCGTGCAGGGCCTGCCGCTTGGCGGCGGTCAGGCGGGGCATGGCGCGCCCCGCCCCGGTGTCGCCGGGATTTTGAATGAGTACTCACTCATCTAGGTCGAGCATAGCCCGCCGGGCCGGCCGGCGTCAATGCGGGCATCGGTCCGCTGGGGCGGCGGCGCGCCGGGACGCGCGCCGTGCGCGCCACCGCGGGAAAATCGGGTCCCGGCCCGATCCCCCTGCCCGCGGCCAAGGGATACGCTCGGCGCCGAGGGAACTACTAGGCAACACGGCACCGGGGTGGCACCCCGGCAGGAGGGAGCGCATGAGACGGCGGTGGATTCCGATGATGCTGGCCGCGGCCATCGTCCTGCAGGGGGCGACGCTGGCTCCGGCGCGCGCGCCCCAGCGGGTTGTCACGTGGAAGTTCACCCTGGACTTCCTGATCCAGGGTCCTCAGGCGCCCTTCCTCATGGCGCAGGAAAAGGGCTACTACACGCGGGAGGGCGTGAACCTGACCATCGATCGCGGGTTCGGCTCCGCGGACGCCGTGACGAAGATCGCCAGCGGAGCCTACGACCTGGGCTACGCCGACATCAACTCGATGATCGAGTTCAACGCGCGCAACCCCGGCAAGGAACTGGTCGCCGTCGCCATCCTCCTGAACGCGCCGCCCTTCTCCATCCTCACCCTGCGCCGCGAGAACATCCGCGTCCCCGGCGACCTGATCGGCAAGAAACTCGGCGCGCCGGTCGGCGACGCGCCGCGGCGGCTGTTCCCGGTCTTCGCCCGGGCCGTGGGCATCCATCCCGATTCGGTGGAATGGGTCAGCATGGACGTGCCGCTGCGGGAACCCTCGCTGATCCGCGGCACGGTCAACGCGATCACGGGATTCTACTTCACCGCCTTTATCAACCTGAAGACCGCCGGGGTGCGGCCGGAGGACATCATCGCCTTCCTCTACAGCGACTACGGCCTCCCCCTCTACGGTAACGCCGTCATGGCGCCGAAGAGCCTGCTCGCGCGGGAGCCCGAAGCGGTGCGCGGGTTCGTGCGCGCCTTCATTCAGGGGGTGAAGGACTCCATCACCGATCCGCCGGGGGCGATCGCCGCGATCAAGAAGCGCGACCCCCTGGTCAACGAAAGCGTGGAGCTGGAGCGGCTGCTGCTGGCCCTGCGGTCCAACGTGCTGACCGCAGAAGTGGCCGCGGACGGCTTCGGCGGGGTGCGGGCCGAGCGGTTGGCCCGGGCCATCGATGCCGTGGGGGAGTCGTTCGGCCTGCCCAGCAAGCCCAGGTGGTATGAGGTCTTCAACAACAAGTTCCTGCCGGCCAAGAAAGACCGCCTGCTGCCGGCCCTGCGCTGACCGGAGCGGGGCGGGGAGGCCGTGGCATCTCCCCGCCCCGCCGGCCAGTTCCCTCACGCCCGCTCGATGAGCGCGACTCCCGCCGCGACTGCGGTCCCCTTCGTCCACCTGGAGGGGGTCAGCGCCGGGTATCAGCACGAGGGCCAGCCTGTGGACGCCGTCGAGCGGGTGGACCTGACAGTACCGCGCGGCGCCTTCGTGGCCGTGACCGGTCCCAGCGGCTGCGGCAAGACCACGCTCCTCAAACTGCTCGCCGGGCTCCTGCTGCCGACGCGGGGGGAGGTCCGCGTCGGCGGCATCCCCGTGCGGGGCCCGCAGAAGAATGTGGGCATGGCGTTTCAGAACCCCATTCTCTTGCCCTGGCGGCGCACCCTGGACAACGTCCTGCTGCCGCTCGAGATCGTGGAACCGCACAAGCGCCGCTTCCGCCAGCAGCGCGCGGAGTACGCGGCGCAGGCCGGTGCACTGCTCGCCTCCGTCGGGATGGCAGGCTTCGGCCAGCGGCATCCCTGGCAGATGTCCGGCGGGCAGCAGCAGCGGGTCAGTCTCTGTCGGGCCCTGATCCACCAGCCGGAGCTGCTCCTGCTGGATGAGCCGTTCGGCGCGCTCGACGCCTTCACGCGCGAGGAACTCTGGCAGGTGCTGCAGAGTCTCTGGCTGGCGCGGCAGTTCACGGTGGTGCTGGTCACGCACGACCTGCGGGAGGCGATCTTCCTCGCCGACACCGTCTACGTGATGAGCCCGCGCCCGGGCCGGCTGATCTACCACGCGCCGGTGCCGCTGGCCCGACCGCGGACGCTGGAGCACACCTTCACCCCCGGATTCACGGACACGTACTACACCATCCGCCGCCAGATCGGCGATGGGCGCCCGGCATGAGACTGCGTGCGGTCGTAGGGGAGTGGCTCCCGCCGACGCTGGTCATCCTCGGCGCCCTGGTCCTCTGGGAAGCCATCGTCGTGGTGTTCCGGGTAGAGGTCTTCGTGCTCCCGGGACCCAGGGTGGTCTGGCAGTCCCTGCTGCGCTGGCAGGCGGCGATCTGGTTCAACGCCGCCCAGACCCTCTACACGACGCTGGTAGGGTTTGGTCTGGCGCTGGCCGCGGGCATGGGGCTGGGGCTGGCCATCGGCTACTCCGCGCTGGTCTACCGGGCGCTCTACCCGCTCCTGGTGGCCTTCAACAGCGTGCCCAAGGTCGCCATCGTCCCGGTGCTGGTCATCTGGTTCGGCATCGGGACGGTTCCGGCGATCCTGACCGCCTTCCTCATTTCGTTCTTCCCGATCGTGGTCAACGTGGCGACGGGGCTGGCGACCCTGGAGCCGGAACTGCAGGACGTCCTGCGCTCCCTGGGCGCTTCCAAACGGGAGGTCTTCACCAAAGTGGGCATCCCGCGCTCCCTGCCGTACCTCTTTGCCTCCCTGAAGGTGGCCGTCACCCTGGCCTTCGTCGGCGCGGTCATCGCCGAGACCGTGGCGGCCAACCGCGGCATCGGCTACCTGATGCTTTCGGCCAGTTCGCGCTACGACGTGCCCCTGGTCTTCGCCGGACTCGTCGTCGTAGCGGCGATGGGCGTGGTCCTCTTTGTGCTGTTCGCGGTGATCGAACGCCAGCTCACCGGCTGGGCCTACCGGGGCCAAGCGCTGTAACCCGGTTTCCGCATGGTCACCAGTCGCACCCCGTGGGGACGAGCCTGGAGAAAGTTGCCACCCTGCCTCAGCACTCGCAGGACTGCATCCACCTCTTGCACGACGGCCCCCGAGATGACATGCGCCCCATACTCGAACAGCACCGGCGAGAGCGGCGTGCTGGGACCCAGGACTACCACCAGCGCGTCCGGGCGGCAGAGCCCCGCGAGCCTCTCGAAGGTGTGATTGATCAACGTCGTGCCGGTGATCGCCAGCACGTCCGCCTGCGGGATCACCTCGGCCGCCGCTTCGACGGGCAGATCCTCGCCTCGAGGGTATTGCTCCAGCACCCAGAGGGCTCCCACACGGTCCTTCAGCCGCGGAACGAAGGGGAAGTGACCCACCAGGACCACCCGCCGGCCGGCCCCGCGCTCGGTGATGACCGCCTCGGCATTGAGTTCCTCCCACCGCTCCTCGAGCCTGGGCAGCAGGGCGTTGATGGCGGCCATCCCGATCGCGGTCTCCATCGGGCTGGTTGACGCAGCCAACTGCGCGAGTTCCCGGGCGCGACGCTCCGTCAGGATGCCCGCGTCCCGAATAGCTGGTCCGGCACCGTGGTGATGATCGTCTTCCGGCGGTGTTGCCGCCAGCCCACACCGCCGGAGCCCATCGCGGCGGGCCACCACCGCCGTCCAGAAGGCTCCGACCAGGACGTCCTCAAGTACCCCGTCCGGCAACCCGGCGAGAAGATCATCAACCACGCTCATCGACGTCCCTCCAGCAGCACTCATACGTAGGTGGCTGGTACCTCGTACCCCGCTCCCAGGAACATCTCCGCAAATTTAGCTGGACGAGGCGCGGGAAGTGCTGCGCACGGTCTGGCGGACGGGGCGCTCGTAGACGATCGCGTGGCTTCCCCAGGACCCTTTCACGAAACCGGCCTGCCGGGCCGAGCGGAGAATCTTCGCTGTGCGGGGGAGGAATGTCCAGACATGCTTCAAGCGGCGTTCGGCGACGGCCCGGCGCGCGGCGAGGAGTGCCTCCCGCCCTCCCGCCAGCACAGACACTCCACCCGTCTCTGTATTCTCCCGCCAGAAAACCAGAACGGCCTTCGGGCCCATCAGGAGATGCCTCGCGGACGCGATCCGTCGCAGCGTCGAGAGCGTCAGCGGGAGGAAATGGTACTCGTAGCAGAGATAGCCGGACCCGGCAGGCCGTAGCGCGCTGCGCCGCCATCGCTCGAAGGCATCGGCCGCGCGGCGCGTCACCCGCACGCGGCTGGGT
>Ga0209172_10002784_pt1 | contig 29344 bp, 28 predicted proteins | sample LarsenN4metaG_FD_184113 | JGI IMG/M metagenome (GOLD analysis project Ga0209172, IMG submission 184113) | Hot spring sediment bacterial and archeal communities from British Columbia, Canada, to study Microbial Dark Matter (Phase II) - Larsen... ... | reverse complement strand
CTTGCGACTTCATCCTGCCGCTGAATTCGCACTACCCACAGGGCGACCAGCATCGGGTGCTGGTTGCCAACTGCCTGGCGCAGACCGAGGCGCTGATGCGCGGCAAGAGCGAGGCCGAGGTGCTGCGCGAGCTGGCCCACCTGCCGGGCGACGAGCTGGACATGCTGCTGCCGCAGAAGCTGTTTCCCGGCAACCAGCCGTCCAACACCCTGGCGCTGGACCAGCTCACCCCCTATACACTAGGCATGCTGCTGGCGCTGTACGAGCACAAGGTGTTCGTGCAGGGCGTGATCTGGGGGGTCAACTCCTTCGACCAGTGGGGCGTGGAGTACGGCAAACAGTTGGCCGCACAGCTGCTGGCGGAGATGGACGGCAAGGCCTCTGCCCCCCACGACGCCTCCACCAGCGGGCTGATGCGACATTTCCAGGAGCGCTTTCATGGATGAATTACAGCTGGCGGCCCGTCTTGGCGAGCTGTTGCTGGCGCGTGATGAAAAGGTGACCACCGCCGAGTCCTGCACCGGCGGCGGCATTGCGCAGGCGATTACCGCCATCGCCGGCAGTTCCGGCTGGTTCGACATGGCCATCGTCAGCTACAGCAATGACGCCAAGCAGCGCCTGCTGGGGGTGCCGCCGCAGTTGTTGCTGCAGCACGGCGCGGTCAGCGAGCCGGTGGCGGCGGCGATGGCCAGCGGTGCGCTGCGGCTGGCCGATTGCCACTGGGCACTGGCGGTCAGCGGCATTGCCGGCCCCAACGGCGGCAGCGCCGACAAGCCGGTCGGTACCGTCTGTTTTGCGCTGGCCGGGCTGGCGCTGCCGCAGCCACTGACGTACACGCAACACTTTGACGGCGATCGCGCCGCCATCCGCCAGCAGTCGGTGTGCAGCGCGCTGTCTACACTTTGCGCGCAATTGGCGTTGTGAATGTGGCGTACCGGCTGCGCCGTTTTACGCATTGCGCGTAATCTGCCCGTGGTGGCCGTTTTTTTGCTAATAACTTTTTGTGACTGTGCTTATAATCACGCCCCTGTCGCAAATCGGGCAGCGGCCGGCTGACACCGGCGCCTCCGCTCGCTGACATGCACAACGAATGGTGCACACATGCCGAACCAATTATGGTTACCATGACCCGTTCGTTGTAACTACACGCACATTGAGGGAAACATCTCATGCAAATTTCCAAAAAACGGGGTATTGCCGCTGCTGTCATGCTGATGACGGCATCCGCAAGCTGGGCATTTGTACCGGCCGTGGTTTACGACCAGGCTGGCAAGTTTGACAAGAGCTTCAACGAAGCCGCCTACACCGGTGCCGAACGCTTCAAGAAGGCCACCGGCATCGCCTACCGCGAAGCCCAGATCGCCAACGAAGCGCAAAAAGAACAGGTGCTGCGCAACCTGGCGCGTCGCAACGTCGATCTGATCGTGGCCGTGGGTTTCTCCTTTACCCAGGCGGTGCAGGCCGTTGCCGCCGAGTTCCCGAAAGTGAAGTTCACCATCGTGGACGACGTGGCCAAGGGCACCAACGTGCAGTCGATCGTGTTCAAGGAACAGGAAGGCTCCTACCTTGTCGGCATGGCAGCCAGCATGGCCTCCAAGTCGAAGAAGGTCGGCTTCATCGGCGGCATGGACGTGCCGCTGATCCGCGCCTTCGGTTGCGGCTACACCCAGGGCGCCAAGGCGGCCAACAAGAAGGTGGAAGTGGTCTCCAACATGACCGGCACCACGCCGCAGGCGTTCAACGATCCGGCCCGTGGCGGCGAGCTGGCACGCAGCCAGTTTGACCGTGGCGTCGACGTGGTCTTCCACGCCGCCGGCGGCACCGGCATGGGCGTACTGCAGGCGGCCAAGGACAAGAACAAGCTGGGTATCGGTGTGGATTCCAACCAGAACCACCTGTTCCCGGGCTTCGTGCTGACCTCGATGCTGAAGCGCGTTGACAATGCCGTTTACGACATCATGATGTCCGGTAAGAACAACAGCTGGAAGCCGGGTCTGGTGACCATGGGCCTGAAGGAAGGCGGCGTGGATTGGGCGGTGGATGCCAACAACCGCAAGCTGATTTCCAAGGACATGGAAGCCAAGATCACCCAGGCCAAGAAAGACATCGTGGCCGGCAAGATCAAGGTGGTCGACTACCGTGCTGGCAACAGCTGCCCGGTACAGTAACCATTCGTTATTAATCGTCTGAATCCCGGACGACCCGCGCGGCAAGCAGGTTTCCTGCTTGCCGCGCTCTTTCGTGTGCTGCCGTTTTGCAGGCCATGCCGGGATGAGTGTTGATCGAGAGCTGAATCAATATGGCCGAACTCGCTATCGAGCTGACTGGCGTCAACAAGTATTTTGGCGAAGTCCACGCCAACAAGAACATCTCCTTCGCCGTCGCCAAGGGCAGCATCCACGGCATCATTGGCGAAAACGGGGCCGGCAAGTCGACGCTGATGAGCATCCTGTACGGCTACTACCAGGCCGACTCCGGCAGCATCCGCCTGAACGGGCAGGAAGTGCGCATCCGCAACAGCCACGACGCCATCGCCCGCGGCATCGGCATGGTGCATCAGCACTTCATGCTGGTGGACACCTTTACCGTGCTGGAAAACATCGTGCTCGGCGCCGAACAGGGCGTGGCGCTGAAGCAGAGCCTGCTGGCCGCCCGCGCGCACCTGGCCACGCTGAACCGCGACTACGGCCTGCAGGTCGATCCGGACGCCATCGTCGGCGAGTTGGGCGTGGGCGAGCAGCAGCGCGTGGAAATCCTCAAGGCGCTGTACCGCGGCGCCGACGTGCTGATTCTCGACGAACCGACCGCGGTGCTGACGCCGCAGGAAGCGGACGACCTGTTCCGCATCCTCGGTCTGCTCAAGGCGCAGGGCAAGACGGTGCTACTGATCACCCACAAGCTGCGCGAAGTGCTGGACATCACCGACGCCGTCACCGTGATGCGCGCCGGCGAGATCGTCGGCAATGTCGTCACCGCCGAAGTGGGCAAGGAAGACCTCGCCGACCTGATGGTTGGCCGCAAGGTCAACCTGCAGCTGGATAAGACGCCGGCCACGCCGGGCAAGACGGTGCTGCAGGTGAGCAACCTGTCGCTGACCGACGCGCGCGGCGTCAAGCTGCTGGACGACGTCAGCTTTGAGCTGCGCGAGGGCGAGATCGTCGGCATTGCCGGCGTCTCCGGCAACGGCCAGTCCGAGCTGCTGGAAATCCTGTCCGGCATGCGTGAGGCCAGCACCGGCTCGGTGCGCTACAACGGCACCGAGCTAACCACGCTACCAACGCGCGAGCCGAAGGCGGCCGCCTATCGTCGCCTCGGCATCGCCCATGTGCCGGAAGACCGTTCGCGCGAAGGGTTGGTCAAGGATTTTTCCACCTTTGAAAATGCAATTCTCGGCTATCACGACCAGCCGGCGATCCAGCGCGGCCTACTGTTCAACCGCAAGGCCATTATCGAGCGCTGCCGCCGTTTCATCAGCGAGTTCGACGTGCGCCCGGCCAACGCCTTCCGCCGCAGCGGCCTGTTCTCCGGCGGCAACCAGCAGAAGGTGATCCTGGCGCGCGAGATCGACAGCGATCCGCAGCTGATGCTGATCGGCCAGCCGACACGGGGCGTCGACATCGGCGCCATCGAATTCATACACAAACGACTCATGGCCCTGCGCAATGCCGGCAAGGCGTTGCTGCTGGTTTCGGTGGAACTGGACGAGATCTTGGCGCTCAGCGACCGCATCATCGTGATGAACGCCGGTCGCGTCAGTGGCGAGCTGCCGGCGGCGCAAGCCACGGCCACCGAACTGGGCCTGTTGATGGGGGGGCATAAATGAGCCAGCCAAGTAACCTGCCGCGCTGGGCCACCTTGTGGCTGATGCCGGTACTCAACCTGTTCGCGGCACTGTTGGTGTCCGGGCTGGTGATTACGCTGATCGGCGAAGACCCGGTCGAGTGTCTGCAACTGATGATCAACGGCGCCTTCGGCTATCCGGAAGGCATCGGCTACACGCTGTTCTACACCACCAGCTTCATCTTTACCGGCCTGGCGGTGGCGGCGGCGTTCCACGCCGGCCTGTTCAACATCGGCGGCGAGGGGCAGATGTATCTCGCCGGCCTCGGCGTGACGCTGGTCTGCCTGGGGCTGGATTTCCTGCCCGGCTGGGTGGTGATCCCGCTAGCGCTGCTGGCATCGATGGTGTTTGGCGCGGCGTGGGCGTTCATCCCCGGCTACCTGCAGGCCAAGCGTGGCAGCCACATCGTGGTCACCACCATCATGTTCAACTTCATCGCCAGTGCGCTGATGACCTGGCTGTTGGTCGACAAGCTGATCATGCCCGGCTCGCAGACACCGGCGACGCGGCTGTTCGCCGAATCGGCGTGGATCCCGATGCTGCACGAGCTTGCGGCCAACCTTGGCATCGAATTGCCGCAGACGCCGCTGAACGCGACCTTCTTCCTGGCGCTGATTTCGCTGGTGGTGTTCTACCTGATGGTGTGGCGCAGCCGCTGGGGCTATGCGCTGCGCACCGTCGGTCTCAACGAGAAAGCGGCGCGCTATGCCGGCATGCCGGTGTCCAAGGTGATCATCGTGGCGATGTGCTTCTCCGGCGCGCTGGCCGGCCTCGCGGCGGTCAACGAGCTGCTCGGCTCCACCCACCGCATGAACCTGGCGTTCACCAACGGCATCGGTTTTGTCGGCATCGCGGTGGCGCTGATGGGACGCAACCACCCGTTCGGCATCCTGCTGTCGGCGCTGCTGTTCGGCGCGCTGACCCAGGGTGGTCTGGACCTGTCCTTCGAGAAACCGGCGATCACCCACGAGATGATCATCCTGACTCAGGGTCTGATCATCCTGTTCTGCGGCGCGCTGGAAAACCTGTTCCAGACCCCGCTGGCGCTGGCGTTCAAACAGATGACGAAACGATAAGGAGACACTGACATGGATAGCTTTTTCAGTGTGCTGGACGCCACCATCCGCGTCGCCACCCCGCTGGTGCTGGCGGCGCTGGCCGGCCTGTTTTCCGAGCGCTCCGGCATCGTCGATCTGGCGCTGGAGGGCAAGATGCTGGCCGCCGCGTTTGCCGCCGCCTGCGTTGCCTACATGATGCAGTCGCCGTGGGCCGGCCTCGCCGCCGGCATGGCCGCCGGGGTGATGGTGGCCTTGCTGCACGGCATCGTGTCGATCGGCTATAACGGCAACCAGCTGATTTCCGGCGTAGCGCTCAACATGATGGTGTCCGGCCTGACGCCAGTGCTCGCGCTGGCCTGGTTCCAGCAGGGTGGCCGCACGCCGACGTTGGACGACGCGGCGCGTTTTCGCAGCATCGAGCTGCCGTTTGCCGACACCATTGCCGCCTCGGCGCCATTGAAGGCGCTGTTCGGCCACAACATCCTGGTGTATCTGGCCTTGCTGGTGATCGTGGTGGTGAGCTGGGTGGTGTACAAGAGCCGCTTTGGCCTGCGCCTGCGCGCGGTGGGTGAAAACCCGCACGCCGCCGACGCCGCCGGCATCAACGTCAAGCTGGTGCGCTATCTGGCGCAGAGCATCAGCGGCGCCCTGTGCGGCGTGGCCGGTGCCTATCTGGTGCTGGCGCAGACCGGCGCCTTCATCCAGGACATGACCGCCGGCAAGGGCTATCTTGCGCTGGCGGCGCTGATCTTCGGCAAGTGGCGGCCATGGGCGGCGGTCTCCGGCTGCCTGCTGTTCGCCTTTACCGACGCGATCCAGATCCGGCTGCAAGGCTCGGCGCTACCGCTGATCGGCAGCATCCCGGACGCCTTCATCCAGGCGATTCCGTACGTGTTGACGGTGGTACTGCTGGCCGGCTTCATGGGCAAGGCGGTGGCGCCGAAGGCGATCGGCGTGCCGTTCGTGAAGTCGCGCTGAGCAACACGGCAGCCACAGCAAAAAGCGGACACCTTGGTGTCCGCTTTTTTGTTGCCAACGCGCCGGCTCAGTCCGCCACTGGCGGCAAGGCCGGCGCCGGCGGCAGGCTGTTTTCGATGCGCTGCCGCGCAAACGGATCGGCGGCATCGATATAGCGCATCGCCGACTGGATGTCCTTCCAGCCGACGTAGGCCATCAGCGTCTTGAGATCCCAGCCGTTGGCGCTCGCCCAGTTGGCAAAGCCGCGGCGGAAGGAGTGGCCGCTGAAACGCGCCGCCTCCGGCAGCCCGGCGGCGGTAAACAGGCGGCGCAATAGCGGAATCAGGCTGTTGATGTGCAGGCCGTCCTCACCGATCACGCCCCAGCGGCTGATGCCGCGGAATACCGCGCCCTCGCGCAGCCCGCTGTCGGCCAGCCACTCGCCGTAGGCGCTGACCGGGCATAGCCGCGACAGCTGCGGCACCCGGAACACGCGCCCCTGCAGCTGGCGGTCACTCTTCGATTGCGCCAGAAAGCAGTTCATCCCTTCGCCGGCGACAAGCTCGATGTTTTCAATCTGCAGTCGCAGCAGTTCGTCACCACGAAAACCACGCCAGAAACCGAGCAGCAGCAGAGCCTTGTCGCGGCGGTAGCGCATGCGGGTGGCGTGATCCTGCTGCTGTGCCGCCTGTTCGATACCGGCATCCAGCCAGGCAATCAGCTGTTCCAGCTGCCGGATTTGCAACGGTAGTGCCTGTTTTTGCTGCGCCGGATGCAGCGCGCGGATGCCCTTCAGCACCTGGCGTACCACCGGCGCCTTGGTCGGGTCGGGAAAGCCCTGCTGCTGGTGCCACTGCGCCAGTGCGGCCAACCTTTGCTTCAGCGTGCTCACCGATAGCGTTTCGGCATGGTCCGCCAGATAGCACGCCATGTTGTCGGCGGTGGCCGGCAGAAAACCACCCCATTCCACCTCGAAATGACGAATGGCAGCCGCATAGCTGCGCCGCGTGTTGTCGCGGGTAGCGGCGGCGAGGTAGCAGGCGATTTTTTCCATGGTGGCGACGGCTTAGGGAGATGACGGACGGAGGTCTGTGTTGCGGCCTTGCTGCCGCAGCCGGCAGGGCCGGCGGCGAATTATAGCAGCGTGGCCCGCCGTTGCCGGCGACGGTTGCACGCCAAGGTTGGCCGCCACGGTGGTAACCGGGCAGAACGGATGGTCGCCGTGGGTGTCACGCATTTTTTGAGGCCATTTTGGCGACGATGAGCGGCCCCGCAGTGAAACGTACGTGTTTTGGCTGATTTCTGAGGACAGAGCATATCAAGGCGTGATAATTCGTGATTATCACGCTCTTTATTTTTAGTATTTTAAAAAATTTAATCTATAAATTGGTATGTATTATCATGGTACGTAATACGTATTAAATTTCAACGGAGCACAACATGGCCAGAAGCGGCATCTACAAATCGGAAGTCCTGCGCGCCAGGGACAATCTGCTGGCACAGGGGCGCAATCCGTCGATTGACGCCATTCGCGCCGAGCTCGGCAACACCGGCTCAAAGACCACCATTCATCGCTACCTGAAAGAGCTGGAAGAGGAAGAGGGCGCCGGCAGCGGCGCGAAGATCGCCGTCAGCGAGGCGATCCAGGAGCTGGTCGGCCGGCTGGCCGCCCGGCTGCATGAAGAAGCCGACGAGCGCATTGCCGCGATGGCGGCGGAGGCAGCCACACAGCTGGCGCAGTGTCGCGAACAGCTGGCACAGATCACCGCGGAAGCGCAGAGCAAGCAGCAACAGCTGCAGCAGGCAAGCCAGGCGTTGGCGGCCGAACAGCAGGCGCACGCTGCTACCAGCTTGGCACTGCAGGCGGCGCAACTGCGCGATGGCCAGCAGCAACAGCAGATCATCGGTTTGCAGGAACGGCTGGCAGAGAACCAGGCGCACCGCGCGTCACTGGAGGAAAAGCACCAGCACGCGCGCGAAGCGCTGGAGCACTACCGCCTGTCGGTGAAGGATCAGCGCGATCAGGAGCAACGCCGCCACGAACAGCAGGTGCAACAACTGCAAGCCGAGCTGCGCACCCTCGGTCAGACGCTGATCGTCAAGCAGGACGAGCTGACGCGGCTGTATCAGGATAGCGCCCGCACCGGCGCCGAGTTGCTGGCCGCCAGTCGAGCCCTGCGACAGCAAGAGCAGGAGAACGCGCGACAGGCACAGACCATAACGGGATTGCAGGCAAGGACCGTGGAGCAGGAACGTTTGCTGGCGGTGCTGAACGAACGGCTGGAGCAGGCGATCAGTAGCCGCGAGGAAGTGTGGCAGCTATTGCAGCAAGCCAGTGCGGCACCGGCGGTTACGGCGGGCGAGGAGCCAGCCCCTGCAACGGAGACCGATGGCGGGGCAGAGGCAGGCACGGACGAGGCCGCCGCGCCATCCGGCAACTCATGAGTCTGCGGCCAACGTTGGCGGCAAGTCACGGCAGCCGTTGAAAGAGATGTCGGTAGCGCTCGAAAAAACCGACCAACAGCGCGCCTGGTTCTCGCCAGGGCTGGCGTGGCTGGCAATTACCGCCAGGTCTCGGGAACGGCGTCCATCGGCACTACCACCGACTCCGGGCAACACGCCATAAAAAAACCGGCTCTGTGGAGCCGGTTTTTGGTGTCGTGCTGTATTTCAGGCGAACAGCTGCTGCAATGCGGCGCCGGGGTCGCTTTCGCGCATGAAGGCCTCGCCGACCAGGAAGGTATGCACGTCGTGATCGCGCATGCGCTGCACGTCGTCACGGGTGACGATGCCGCTTTCGGTGACGGCGATGCGGTCATTACCGATCATCGGCAGCAATTGCAGCGTGGTGTCGAGATTGACCTCGAAGGTGCGCAGGTTGCGGTTATTGACGCCGACCAGCGGTGTGCGCAGTTGCAGCGCCGCTTCCAGCTCGGTCGCGTCGTGCACTTCCACCAGCACCGCCATGCCCAGCTCATGGGCCAGCGCCTCGAAATCCTGCATCTGCGACAGGCTCAGCGCCGCCGCGATCAGCAGGATGCAGTCGGCGCCGATGGCGCGCGCTTCGTAGATCTGGTACGGATCGACCATGAAATCCTTGCGCAGCACCGGCAGGCTGCAGGCGGCGCGGGCGGCGATCAGGTAGTCCTCGTGCCCCTGGAAGTAGGGCGCATCGGTCAGCACAGACAGGCAGGCGGCACCGGCGGCCTCGTAGCTGCGGGCGATCGCAGCCGGATCGAAATCGGCACGAATGACGCCCTTGCTGGGGCTGGCCTTTTTTACCTCGGCAATCACCGCCGCCAGCTGCTGCTGATGCTTGCTGCGGATGGCAGCCACGAAATCGCGGCGATCGCCGCGCTTGGCCTCGGCGGCGGTGCGCACGCTGGCCAACGACTGTTGCGCCGAGCGGGCGGCCACTTCCTCAAATTTGGTGGCACAGATTTTGTTGAGAATGTCGGACATGCGGATTGTCTTTCAGTCGGTGCCGGTACTGCCCGGCAGGTGAAGATCGAAAAAAGTCAGCAGCCGTTGCGGCAGCCATTGCAGGTGACCGGGGAAGCGGCCGCTGACAAAGCCGACGTGGCCGCCGTGTTCCGGCTGCTCCAGCGTCACCGCCGGACTGACTTCGCCGTTGCCGGGCAGTGCCGACACCGGCAGAAACGGATCGTTGCGCGCATTCAGTACCAGGGTTGGCCGCACGATGTCCTTCAGTAGCGGCTTGCTGCTGGCGCGGCGCCAGTAGTCCTGTACGTCGCGATAACCGTGCAGCGGGGCGGTGACCAGATTGTCGAACTCGACAAAGGTCTTGCTGTTGCGCACCGCCACGCCATCGAACAGGTCCGGGTGCTGCGCCAGCTGGGCCAGCGATTTCGGCTTCAGCGTGTTGAGGAACATGCGGGTGTAGACGTGGCGCCCGAAGCCGCGATCGAGACAGGTGCTGGCCGCCGCCAGATCCAGCGGCGCCGAGATCGCCGCCGCCGCCTGTGGCAGCGCGCGGGCGCCGTGCTCGCCGAGGTAACGCAGCAGCATGTTGCCGCCCAGTGACACGCCGGCGACAAACAGCACCGTATTGCCAACTGCCAGGCGCTGCAGGATCCAGTCGATCTCGGCGGCATCGCCGGCATGGTAGGCGCGGCGCAACAGGTTGGGCTGACCACCGCAGCCGCGGAAGTGCGGCACCACGCCACGCCAGCCGCGTGCCTTGACCGCGTGCATCAGCGCGCTGGCGTAGTGGCTATGGCTACTGCCTTCCAGACCGTGGAACAGCACCACCAGCGGCGCACCGGCATCACCATCGACATAGTCGACAGCGATCTCGCCACCATCCGGGGTCGGCCATACCTCGCGGCGATAGGTCGGTGGTTGCGATTTGAGAAACAGGGCCGGCCAGATGGTTTGCAGGTGACTGCCGAGCAGCCAGCGTGGCGGGCAATAACTCATGCGCCAGGTTTGACCGCGGATTTCGGACGGAAGGCCTTGACCACCGCATCGCGGGTTTCCAGCCATGGCGCACCGATCAGGTCCAGGCAATAGGGCACCGCGGCAAAGATGCCGGGCACCACCACCTGTTCGCCGTCGCGCAAGCCTTCCAGCGTCTCGCGGATCGCCTTCGGCTGGCCGGGCAGGTTCAGGATCAGGCTCTGCTTGCGGATCACGCCCACCTGCCGCGACAGGATCGCGGTCGGCACGAACTTGAGGCTGATCTGGCGCATTTGCTCGCCAAAGCCGGGCATCACCCGGTCGGCGACCGCCAGCGTGGCTTCCGGGGTGACATCGCGCGGCGCCGGGCCGGTGCCGCCGGTGGTGAGCACCAGGTGGCAGCCGACGTCGTCGACCAGCTCGCGCAGCGTGGCTTCGATCAGCGCCTGCTCGTCGGCGATCAGCCGGGTTTCGGTGCTGAACGGCGTGGCGATGGCCAGACTCAGCCAGTCCAGTAGCGCCGGAATGCCCTTGTCTTCATAAATGCCCTGGCTGGCACGATCAGAGATGGAAACCAGACCGATCTTGATGCTCATGTTCACTCGTCCTGCGTGTCGTCTTGCTCGTCGCTGCTATTGGCCGGCTTGCCCTGTTCCGGAATCAGCTCTTTCAGCAGCTGGAACAACTGGCGGTTGGCCTTCGGCGGCTTGTTTTCCTCGCGCTCCTTGCGGGCATTGCGCACCATGGTACGCAGCTGCTGCACGTCCAACTGCGGGAAGTCGTTGATCAGCTGCTGCACGTGGCTGTCGTCTTCCACCAGCCGTTCGCGCCAGCGCTCCAGCAGGTGCAGCCAGCGGGTGTGGGCGCTGGAGTCGCCACGCAGCGCAGCCAGTTGCTGTTCGATCGGCTCCGGATCGATATCGCGCATCAGCTTGCCGATGTACTGCAGCTGGCGCCGCTTGGCGCCGTTGGCGGTGATTTTCTGGAAATCGAGCAGCGCGACCAGCAGGCCGTCGTCCAGATTCATTTTCTTCAGTTTGGCGGCCGGCAGTTCGGTCAGTGCGCGGCCGATGTCCTGCAGCGCATCCATGTCGCGTTTGCGTTGCGATTTGCTGGCAGGTAGCGCATCAGCGCCATCATTATGGTATTCAGGCATGGTAAGGCTTGGTTACGGTTTCAAGCTGGTATGATACCGGAAAAGCACAAGCCACGGCCGATCACCGTGCCTTTCCGTGGCGCTATCGTTGACAGATGAAGAAGGCTGCTATGTCAGAACAGATTTTTTCCTACAGCTCGCCCGAGCTGGAGTCCATCGCCAGCCGGATACTGGAGCTGGCGCGCGCCGGCGGTGCCACCGCCGCGGAAGCCGACATTTCCGAAGGCTGCGGCCACAGCGTGTCAGTGCGGCTGGCGGAAGTGGAGACCATCGAGTACAACCGCGACAAGGGCGTCTCGATCACGCTGTATCTGGGCCAGAAGAAGGGCCACGCCAGCACCTCCGACTTTTCCGACGTCGCCTTGCAGGATACCGTCAATGCCGCGCTGAACATTGCCCGCTATACCGCCGCCGACGATTGCGCCGGGCTGGCCGATCCGGCGCTGCTGCTGAAGGCGGAGCAGGATCGCGATCTGGACCTCTACCACCCGTGGGATCTGCCGGTAGAAACCGCGATCGAGCTGGCGCGCGAATGCGAGGCCGCCGCGCGCGCGGTGGACGCCCGCATCCGAAATTCCGAAGGCGGCACCGTGTCCACCCACGCCACCCGCCACTGCTACGCCAACAGTCACGGCTTCATCGGCAGTCAGACCACCTCGCGTCATAGCCTGTCGGCGGCGGTGATCGCCGAGAGCGCCGACGCGATGCAGCGCGACTACTGGTACAGCGCCGCGCGCTGCGCCGACGACCTGTTGTCTGCGGCCAACGTTGGCCGCATCGCCGGCGAGCGCACCGTGCGCCGTCTCGACGGCCGGCGCATCAAGACCGGGCAATACCCGGTGGTATTCGAGGCGCCGATTGCCGGCTCGCTGCTCGGCCATCTGGTGCAGGCGGTCAGCGGCGGCAGCCTGTACCGCAAATCCAGCTTTTTGCTGGATTCGCTCGGCACCGAGGTCTGCGCCGACATCATCACCATCGACGAAGACCCGTTCGTGCTGCGTGGCCTGGCCAGTGGCTGCTGCGACGACGAGGGCGTCGCCACCCACCAGCGCCGGCTGGTGGACAACGGCGTGCTGCAGGGCTACTTCCTCGGCAGCTACTCGGCGCGCAAGCTGGGCATGCAAAGCACCGGCCATGCCGGCGGCCCGCACAACCTGACGGTTCAGCCGACGCTGGCCGGCGGCCTGGACGCAGTGCTGCAGCGCATGGGTAGCGGCCTGCTGGTGACCGAGCTGATGGGGCAGGGCATCAATATGGTGACCGGCGACTATTCGCGCGGCGCCAGCGGCTTCTGGGTCGAAAACGGCGTCATCGCCTACCCGGTGGAGGAGCTGACCATCGCCGGCAACCTGCGCGACATGCTGAAGCAGATCGACGCCATCGGTGACGACATCGACCGCCGCGGCAGTCGTCATATGGGTTCGGTGTTGCTGTCTTCAATGATGGTGGCCGGCGAGGCCTAAGCGCGAGCTAACAAGCGCAATCCAATGGTGCCGCGCCCGGCGCGGCACCCGTTCTGGCGCCCGATTGCGGGCGTGTTTCGACAAGGGGGCAGGACATGACAAAACCTGTCGTGGGTCTGGTGCTGGCCGGCGGTGGCGCGCGGGCAGCTTATCAGGTCGGGGTGCTGATGGCGGTGGCACGCATGCTGCCGCGCCATGCGGCCAGCCCGTTCCAGGTGATCAGCGGCACCTCTGCCGGTGCCATCAATGCCGTCGGCCTTGCCGCCGGCGCACAGCATTTCCGTCGCACCACCGCGCACCTGGTGAAGATGTGGCAGTCGGTGCGGGTGGAGGATGTCTATCGCGTTGACGCGCCATACTTCATCAAGGCCTTCCTGCAGTGGGGCGGTTCGCTGCTGACCGGCGGCAAGCTGGTGCACACGCCGCCCAGCTTTCTCGACAACCGCCCGCTATACCACTACCTGACGCGCACGGTGCAGCTGGAAGGCGTCGAGACCGCCATCCAGAGCGGCGCGCTGCGCGCACTGGCGCTGACCGCGTCCTGCTACACCACCGGCCAGTCGGTAAGCTTTTTCGAGGGTAGCGAGCAGTTCGAGCCGTGGCATCGCCACCAGCGTTGCGGCCAACGTGAGCGCCTCAGCATCGAGCACCTGATGGCGACCTCGGCGATTCCGCTGATTTTCCCCTCCGCTCGCGTGGACGGCCGCCACTATTGCGATGGCGCCATCCGCCAGATGGCGCCGCTGTCGCCGGCGCTGCACCTCGGTGCGGAACGGCTGTTCGTGATCAATCTGGTCAATCACCAGGAGCGGCACGCGGAACGGCGGCATGCGCAGCAAGCGACCGCGCCCAGCCTGGCGCAAATCTTCGGTCATCTGCTGGACAGCATCTTCATGGACAGCCTATCAGCGGACATGGAACGGCTGGCGCGCGTCAACCACACCGTGTCGCTGCTGGACGAGTACACCCGCAATCACAACACCGCGCTGAAACGGGTCGAGGTGTTCAATATTTCGCCAAGCGTGTCGCTGGACAGCATTGCCCACCGCCATTTCGATGGCTTCCCGGCGACGATGCGCTTCCTGTTGCGCGGTGCCGGTGCCATGCGACAGCGCGGCTCGGCGCTGGCCAGCTATTTGCTGTTCCACCCGGCGTACGGCAAGGAGCTGGTCGAGCTGGGCTACAAGGATGCGTTTGCCAAAAAAAACGAGATCATGAATTTTTTGTCCGGACGCTAGTCCGATTCACTCCCGTGTCGCCGCCGTGGCGGCATGGTTACTACCAAGGGGTCATCAATGAGTTTTCTGACGCGACGCCAGCTGTATGGCGTGATTGCGGTCATGTGTGCCGCCGCGATGGGCTATGCCCTGTATGCGCAGTATGTGCTGGAGCTGGAGCCTTGCCCGTTGTGCATTTTTCAGCGCATCGGCGTGATTGCCGTTGGCAGCCTGGCACTGCTGGCCGCCATCTTCAATCCGCAAAGGTTGGCCGCAAAGCTGTGGTCGCTGCTGATCTCCGTGGCGGCGGTGGCGGGGGGCAGCGTGTCGGCGTGGCAGGTGTACCTGCAGCACCTGCCGCCGGAGCAGGTGCCGGCGTGCGGGCCGGGGCTGGATTTCATGCTGGAAACGCTGCCGATGACCCAGGTGCTGGAAAAGGTGTTCAAGGGTAGCGGCGAGTGCGCGCAGATCGACTGGACTTTCCTCGGCCAGTCTATGCCGTTCTGGGTCGGCGCCTTCCTGCTGCTGACCTTGCTGCTGGCGTTGTACAACGGCTGGCGCCAGACCCGCTAAGCCGACGCTACACCCCAAAAAACAAGGCGCCTGATCGACTCAGGCGCCTTTTTGCCGGCTATTGTTCGCGCGACTCGCGTTCCAGGCGGCGGCGTTCGATCTCGCGCCGGGCATTGGCATTACGGATATCACTGGGGCTGGTGCGCGGCATCGGCTTGCCAGTCAGTTCATTGCTGCGCATCTCTGCGCGGACCTGTACGAAATCGGATCTGGGATGAAAGCGTGCCATGGCATTTCTCCGAATTGTCTACTGGACGGTGCCACCGATTAAAACGGCTGCACATTGCTACTGTATTACACGTTTGACAGAATTTTGGCAATTGGTGCTGCACTGCACTGTTGCCAGTGTGCATAAAAAAGGCCTGCCGCTATGGGCAGGCCTGCTCGCTCAGTGGCAGCGTCCGACAATGGCGGCGGTGGCGATCAGCTCCTCCAGCAGCGCCATCGACGCCGAGCCGCGCACGCTGAACGGATCCAGCAGCGGCTTCTCGGAAAAGCGCAGCAGCAGCGACGGATTAACCTTGGCCAGATTGACCTGGCCCATGGTCCAATTGGCGAAGCGGCGCTCGCGGATTTCCTCGAAGTGCAGCAGCTCGACATTCTGATGGCGCGGATCGCGCACGATGCTGTTGTACAGCGAGGACACCTCGGCGCGGCCGCCTTCCAGCACCTGGATGAAGATGTCGCCGCTATAGCACAGGATGCCGGTCAGGCCGCGCTCCGGATTGTGCTTGTGGGACTGGGCCAGGATGTTGTCGAGCACTTCCGCGCTGTAGGGCTGGGCGGCGCGGCTGGCGTAGAGCAGACGAACGAGCATGACAGTTTCCTCAGGCTTTCTTGTTGGGCAGCAGCGCCAGGAATTCGCGGCGCAGGTCCGGGTTCTTCAGGAACGAGCCGCGCATCACGCTGTTGATCATCTTCGATTCCATGTCCTTCACGCCGCGCCAGTTCATGCAGAAGTGGTCGGCTTCCATCACGATGGCGAGACCATCCGGATTCATTTTGTTTTGTAGCAGATCGGCCAGCTGGATAACGGCTTCCTCCTGGATCTGCGGGCGGCTCATGATCCATTCCGCCAGCCGCGCATACTTGGACAGGCCGATCAGGTTGGAGTGTTCGTTCGGCATCACGCCGATCCACAGCTTGCCGAGAATCGGGCAGAAATGGTGCGAGCAGGCGCTGCGCACGGTGATCGGACCGACGATCATCAGCTCGTTGAGATGCTCGGCGTTGGGAAACTCGGTGACCGGCGGCTCGGTGATGTAACGGCCCTTGAACACTTCGTTGAGGTACATCTTGGCGACGCGGCGCGCGGTGTCCTGGGTGTTGTGATCGCTGTCGGTGTCGATGACCAGGCTTTCCAGCACCGCTTTCATCTTTTCCTGCACTTCGTCCAGCAGTTCTTCCATCTCGCCCGGTTCGATGAAGGCGGCGATATTGTCATTGGCGTGAAAACGCTGCCGCGACTGGCGGATGCGTTCGCGGATGCGGGTCGATGCCGGCGCTTTGTACTGGGTTACGGCATCATTTTTTTGGCTGTCGTTACTCACGCAGGATCTCCTGTGGCGTGGCTGCGGCACGCGGCGTAGTGCGCACCAGTGGTGGGTGGCCGCTGCAGGCGGGAACATGGCGGCCTGCAGCCGGATCTGGGATGGTAATCCATGCCATATGGTGCCAATTATGCGTTCTTAAACAGGCGGGTCATAGTTTTCTGTCGCATCGGCCGTGCCGTTGCCGTCGTCTCTGTCTGGAGCATAGCCAATAAAATAACGGGCTGACCGCGTTTGGCGGTCAGCCCGGCTGCAAAACGCAAGCAAGGGAGAGTAATCGTTAGCTAGGTGCTCAGTCGGCGCGCGCCTTCTTCAGTACGCCGAGCAGCACGGCGGTCAGCGCGGTACCGGCCGCCAGTGCCACCAGGTACATGCCGAGGTTGGTCACCGCATTGGGGATCGGCAGCACGAACACGCCGCCGTGCGGCACGCGCAGTTCGCAACCGGCAGCCATCGAGATGGCACCGGCCAGTGCCGAGCCGGCCACCAGCGCCGGGATCACGCGCAGCGGATCCTTGGCGGCAAACGGGATCGCGCCTTCGGTGATGAAGGAGATGCCCAGCACGCCGGCCGCCTTGGCGCCTTCACGCTCATCGGCGGAGAAGCGGTTCTTGAACAGCAGCGCGGCCAGCGCAATGCCCAGCGGCGGCGTCATGCCGGCGGCCATCACCGCCGCCATCGGCGCGTACACCTGGCTGGCGAGCAGACCGGTGGAGAAGGTGTAGGCCGCCTTGTTGATCGGGCCACCCATGTCGAACGCCATCATGCCGCCCAGGATCATGCCCAGCGCCAGCGCGCTGGAACCCTGCAAGCCCTTCAGCCATTCGGTGACTATATTGAGCGCCACCGCTACCGGCTGGCCCAGCACGTAGTACATCAGCAGGCCGACGATGGTGGTGCCCAGCAGCGGCAGGATCAGCACCGGCTTCAGGCCGTCGAAGTTGCGGCCGAGCTGGATCTTCTCGTTCAGGTATTTCACCGCGTAACCGGCGATGAAGCCGGCGACGATGCCGCCGAGGAAGCCAGAGCCGATCGAGCTGGCGATCATGCCGCCGGCCATGCCCGGAGCGATGCCGGGACGGTCGGCGATGGAGTAGGCGATGTAACCGGCCAGGATCGGCACCATCAGCGCGAAGGAGGCCTTGGCGCCGATGGTGAACAGGGTCCAGCCGAGGGTGCCCTTGAACGCGTCTTCGTAGACGTAGATGCCGCCCAGCGCGAAGCCGAGCGCGATCAGCAGGCCGCCGGTCACCACGAACGGCAGCATGAACGATACGCCGGTCATCAGGTGCTTGTAGGCGCTGCTGCGATCCGAAGTGGCGGCAACGTTGGCCGCAGCGCTGGCGGCAGCCTTGCCGTTGGCGGCATGCGCGCGGGCCTCGACCTGCGCGCGCTTGATCAGCGCCTGGCCGTCATTGATGGCGGCCTTGGTGCCGCTGCTGAACACGCGCTTGCCGTCGAAACGCAACAGGTCGACCTGGGTGTCGGCGGCGATGATCACCAGGTCGGCATCGGCGATGTCGCTGGCGGTGAGCGCATTCTGCGAGCCGACCGAGCCCTGGGTCTCGACCTTGATCTGGTGGCCGAGTTGTTGCGCGCCCTGGGTCAGGCCTTCGGCGGCCATGAAGGTGTGCGCGATGCCGGTCGGGCACGAGGTAATGGCGACGATGCGCAGCGTGGTGACCGGCTCGTGCGCGCCCAGCGCTTTGCCGATTACCGCGCCGGCGTCGGCCAGTACCGCTTCCAGCGTGGCGTGATGGGCTGCTTTGCCGCCCAGGCGAGCCAAGTCGGCGTCGCCTTCGGCGATCACCACCACCGCGTCGGCGCCGGCGATGCGGCCGGTGTCCAGCAGACCCTGCACCCCTTGCGCATTGCGGATTTCGATGCTGATCTGGTGACCGGTCTGGGTGGCGGCCTTGCGTAGCGCTTCGGCGGCGAGTTGGCCCTGCGCTACCCGCTGCGGGCAGGCGATGATGGCCAGAATGGTGGACATGGTGAATCTCCTCTTTGTGTGTGCCGGATCGGCTTATGTGTCGTACGCGGTGCTTACTCGGTAATGCGCTCGATCTGGATGCGCTCCGCCAGCTGGCAGACTTCTTGCCGTGGCGGCAGGTTGGGGCCGAACTGCCCCAGCTTGGCGGCGGCAAAGGCCATGCCCAGGCGCAGCACCTCCGGCCATGCCAGCTGCGCGCTCAGCGCCGCCACCAGCCCGGCGACCAGCGCGTCGCCGGCGCCAACGCTGCTGTGGATGTCGCTGAGCGTCAGCGGCTCGGCAAACAAACAGCCGTCGGCACAACAGAGCAGGGCGCCGTCGCTGCCCAGCGACACCACCACCACCGCGATGCCGCGCTGTTGCAGCTCACGGGCGGCAGCGACCAGCTCGTCGCGGCTGGCCAGCGTGCGGCCAAGGTACTGTTCCAGTTCGTGCTGGTTGGGCTTGATCAGCCACGGCAGCTCGGCGGCCGGCAGTGCCAGCGCTTGCTGCAAGGCGGTGCCGCTGCTGTCGAGCAGCACGCGGGCGCCGAGACTGCGCAGCTGGCGGCAGAATTGCGCCCAGCTGTCGTCGCCGACGCCGGCGGGCAGGCTGCCGGCCAGCACCACGTAGCGGTCGGCGTCGGCCTGCTCGTCCAGCAGCAATTGCAGGCGGTCGAGCGCTTCTTCATTGGCGCTCATGCCCGGCAGGTTGACGTCGGTGGTGTCCAGCGTGCTGCGGTCGACCAGCTTGATGTTGGTGCGGGTGCTGCCGGCGACGCGGATGAAGGCGTCGCGGATGCCCTTGTCGGCAAACAGGTTCTCGAACGGCGCGGCGTTGTCGCGACCGAGCAGGCCGCTGGCGATCACCGGCACGCCCCAGTCGGCGAGGCAGCTGGCGACATTGACGCCCTTGCCGCCGGCATTGACGTGCACCGCGCCAGCGATATTGACCGCGCCGGGGCGCAGCGTATCCAGCGTCACGGTCTGGTCGATGGCCGGGTTCAGTGTCACGGTGATGACCGTTGCGCTCATGCTGTGGCTCCGGTCAGCGCGCGCACTTCGGCGGCGCTGTCGCAATTGAGGGCACGCTGCGCCAGCTGCTGCAGCTCGGCAAGGTTGGCCGCACGGATGCTGGCCTTGGCGCCGGGAATGTCACGCGGGCTCATCGACAGCTCGGCCACGCCGAGGCCGGTGAGGATCGCCGCGCCCAACGGATCGCCGGCCATGCCGCCGCAGACGCCGACCCAGCGGCCGTGGGCATCGGCGCCGGCCACGGTCTGCGCGATCAGGCGCAACACCGCCGGATGCAGGCTGTCGGCTTCCGCCGCCAGTTCCGGATGCTGGCGGTCGATGGCCAGCACGTACTGCGTCAGGTCGTTGGTGCCGACCGAGAAGAAGTCGACATGCTCGGCGAGGCGGTCGGCCATGGTGGCGGCGGCCGGCACTTCCACCATGATGCCCAGCGGCACCACCGGCGCATTCAGGGCCACGCGCACCTGTTCACACTGTGCACGCAGCGCCTTGACCTCGGCCAGGGTGCTGACCATCGGGAACATGATCGACAGCGGGCCGTGGCTGGCGGCGCGATACAGCGCACGCAGTTGCGGCAGCAGCAGGTCCGGACGGCGCAACAGCAGGCGCACGCCACGCACGCCGAGGAACGGGTTTTCCTCGTGCGGCAGGTTGAGGTAAGGCACCTGCTTGTCGCCGCCGATGTCCAGCGTGCGGATCACCAGCGGCTTGCCGTCCAGTGCCGTGAGCATGCCGCGGTAGGTCTGGTATTGCTCTTCCTCGTCCGGCGCGTCGTCGCGCTCCAGAAACAGGAATTCGGTACGCATCAGGCCGACACCCTCGGCCCCGGCCTGCAGCGCGGCGGCGACCTGCTCCGGACGATTGACGTTGGCCGCCACCTCGATCTGGCGCGCGCCGTCGGCGGTGACGGCCGGCTGCTGCGCGGCACTGGCAGCCTGCTGCTGCTTGTCGCGCTGCGCCTGTTGCCATTGCTGCGCGCTGGCGAGGTCCTCGTCGCTGGCGTTGAGATAGATGGTGCCGCTGTCGCCATCGACGATCAGCGTGGCGCCGTCCTGAATGTCGAGCACCGCGGCACCGGCGGCGACCACCGCCGGCAGATCCAGCGTGCGCGCCAGGATGGCGGTGTGCGAGGTCGGGCCGCCCTGGGCGGTGACCAGGGCCAGCGTCTGCTGCGGATTCAGCGTAGCGGTGTCGGACGGGGCCAGATCGTTGGCGATCAGGATTTCGTTATGCCCCTGAGTCTTGGCGCCATCCTGCAACTGGAGATCCGGCGCCAAGCGTGCCAGCACGCGGCGACCGACGTCACGCAAATCGGTGGCGCGCGCGGCCAGCAGCGGGTTGCCCAGCGCCGCCAGACGATCGGCAAGGCGTTGAACCGCCTCGTGCCACGCCCACGCCACACCGTGGCCCTCCACCATCAGCTGGCAGGTGAGGGTGATCAGGTCAGTGTCGGACAGCAGTTCGGCCTGTGCCAGAAAAATGCTGCCCTCGGTCTTGCCAAGGCGGCGGGTCGTGTCTGCGGCCAACGTTTGCAGCTGCTCGCGGGTGGCCTGCAGCGCGTTTTCCAGCAGGTCGCCGTCGTAGCCGAGCGTGGCAGGGATGTCCGGCACCTGGATCGCCTGCGACTTCATCACCCGCGCCTGGCCGATCACCAGACCGGGGCTGGCGCTGATGCCGCGCAGCGCCAGGATCTTGCCCGGCGCCTGCCAGTGCTGGCGCTTGGCGTTGGCGGCGGCCTTGCGCGCGGCGTCGGCGTCGGCCACTTCCTGCGCGGTGAGCTGGTTGGCGACCGCCAGCAGCGCGTCCAGTGCCGCGGCGGCGTCGGGGCCATCGGCGGAGAAGTGCAGCTGGTGGCCGAATTCGGCGCCGATCTGCAGCAAGCCGATCAGGTTCTTGGCGTCGGCTACTTCGTTGCCGTTGCGGATCTGTAGCGTGGCGGCAAAACGGCGTGCCTGTTCGGTCCACAGCCGTGCCGGCCGCGCGTGCAGGCCGTTGGGGTAGTTCATCTGCCAGCTGAGGCTCAGGCTCAGGTCGCTGGCGGCGGTTTGTGGCGCGGCCGGTGCCACCGCGCTGTCGTCCAGCGCGCTGATCAGCGCGTACGGGTCGGCGGTGGTGAACAGCTCGCTCAGTCTTGCCTCGTCCTGCAGCAGACGGGTCAGGCGGCGCAGCAGTGCGATGTGCTCGTCGGACTGTGCGGCGATGGCGATCACCAAGTGCACGCGCTGGCCCGGATTCCACTCCACGCCCTCCGGCACCTGCAGGATGGCGATGCCGGTTTCGTTGATCAGGTGGCGGTCTTCGATCATGCCGTGAGGAATGGCGACGCCATGACCCAGAAAAGTATTGGCAACGGTTTCGCGGCGCAGCAGGCTGTCGATGTAGGCGGGGGCGATACGGCCGGCCTTGGCCAGCAATTCGCCTGCCGCCTTGATTGCAATGGTTTTTTCGCTAACGGTGGCGCCAAGCTGGATCAGCTCGTTGCGGATAATCTGGGTGGTCATGGCATCCTGTCTCCGGTGTGTTTTTCTGTATCGCTGACTACAATTGAAATCGATACCACTTTTTGTGTCAATATTTGTTGCACGATTGGTGTTAACATTTCGACAAAATTGTCAGGCAGGCCAACCACGGTCTGATGAAATCGATTCCGGAGCAGGCGAGTGGCAAAGATCAAGGATGTGGCAGCAGCGGCGGGTGTGTCCCCGTCAACCGTCTCCAGGGTGTTGTGCAACGGCCCGGTCAGCGACAAGGTGCGCAAGCGTGTCGAGGCGGCGATGGCCAAGCTGGACTACCGCCCCAATCTGGCGGCGCGGCGGCTGCGCTCCCAGCACACCGACACTATAGGATTGATCGTGTCGGATATCCGCAACCCGTTCTTTACCGCGGTCAGCCGCGCGGTGGAGGACGAGGCCTACCGCAACGGCATGCGCGTGATCCTGTGCAACACCGATGAAAACCCGGACAAGGAAGCGATGTACCTGCGCCTGATGCAGGAAGAGCGCGTCACCGGCGTGATCTTTGCGCCGACGCGTCAGATGGTGGCCAGCATCGACCAACAGGCGCTCGGCTTCCCGGTGGTGATGATCGACCGCGTCAGCGCCGATGCCGCCACCGATGCGGTAGTACTGGACAACCGCCGCGCCGCGGCGCAGCTGGTCGGCCACCTGCTGCAGCAGGGCTATCGCGACATCGGCGGCCTATTCGGCAATACCAGCAACACCGGCATGGAGCGTCACGCCGGATTCAGCGAGGCGTTGCAGCAGGCGGGCCTCGCCGCGCCGGCGCGTTTCGTGGCGCCGAGCGTGGAGGCGGCGGAGCAGGCGGTGCTGCAGTGGCTGGCCGAGCCGACGCGACCGCAGGCGCTACTGGTCAGCAACGGCGTGCTGCTGCTGGGCGCGGTGCGCGCGATCAAGTCCGCCGGCCTGCACTGGCCGCAGGACGTGGCGCTGGTCGGCTTCGATAACGAGGTGTGGACCGACCTGCTCGGCGACGGCCTGACCGTGGTGGAGCAGCCGGTGAATGAAATCGGCCGCACCGCAATGGCGATGCTGCTGGAGCGGCTGGACGAGCCGGAACGCAGCCAGCGCATCGTGGTGCTGCAGGGCAAACTGGTAGTGCGCGGCAGCAGCCTGCCGCAGTAACACGCCTCGGCACATCAAAAAACAATGCGGCCAACCTTGCACAAGGTTGGCCGCATTGTTTTGCCGGAGCCGGTTTGCCGCTCAGTCGCGCAGGTGGCGTGCCTGCAGTTGCTGGAAGGCGGGCAGGAACTCCGGGCTGACGTAGGGCTTCAGCAGCGCCAGCACCTGGCGCACGCCGCGATGGCCGGAGGCCTCGTTGATCGGCTCGTTGGGGCGCGCGGTCTGCTCGAAGGCGAACCAGAACTTCACCACCAGCCAGATATTGACCGACACCGCCTCGATGTCTTCCAGTGCCATCTGTAGCAGGCCGAGGCGGATGAACTCGCGGAAGTGGCCTTCCAGGATCGCCTTCATCTCGTTGTGCACGAACTGGTGGTAGTCGCGCTGCAGCTGCGGATTGCGTGCCATCAGCCCGGGCAGGTCGTAGAACATGAAGCGGAAGCGCCACATCGCCTCGAACGCGGTGTCCAGGTAGTTGACCAGGTCGGTGACGTCCATCGCCCGGTCCTGCGGCACCGCCAGCCGCTCGGTGATGAAGCCGCGATAGAGCAGGAAGATCTGATAGACGATCTCTTCCTTGTTGCGGAAGTGGTAGTACAGGTTGCCGGGACTGATGCCGAGATGGGCGGCGATGTGGTTGGTGGTGATGCTGCGCTCGCCGTGCTCGTTGAACAGGGTCAGGCTCTGCTGCACGATGCGGTCGTAGGTCTTGATGCGGGTCTTTTGCATGGTCAGTCCGCGGCGGGCGCCGCCGGGTGCGGTTCTGTTTCCGGGAAACACTCGAACATGAAGCGATGCAGGATCGCCTGCTCGATGCGCTGTCGTTCACGCGGCGGCAGCGCGATGCGGGCGATCAGGCGGTACTCCTTCTCGCTGGCCGGCTGCAGCGAAATGCGAGGCTCCACCGACGGCGTGTCCATCAGCAGCTTGCTTTCCAGCATCGCCATATGGCGGCGGGCGCCTTCCAGGTGCGGCGCGCAGGCCTCGTTGGCGATCTCCTGCAGCAGGCGTTCCGCCCTGGCCGGACGCACGCTGTACGGCAGCGGGATGGTGATGATGTGCATCACGTAGTCGCCGGTGAAGTTCTCGCGCGCCACCGCCTGCGTCAGCAGCAGGCTGTTGGGGAAGTTCAGCGAGCGACCGGTGGCCTGGTGCGCATCGTGGCGCGGGCCGATCTCGATGATGGTGGTGCTGAGCATGGTGATGTCCATCACCCGACCGCGAATGGTGCCGATCTCGATGATGTCGCCCAGCTCGTAGCTGCCCGACATCGAACGCACCAGCCCGCCGCCGAGGCACATCAGCAGCTCCTTGGTGGCCACCACCAGCGCCGCGGTGAACGCCACCATCGACAGTGCGATGGTCTGCAGTTCGCGCGCCCAGATGGTGACGAAGCCGGCCAGCCCGATGATGATCAGCGCGTTGCGGATGTTGATCATCCAGCGGCGGCGGGTATCCACCGGCACCCGCGGGTTGGCCGCAATGGTGCGCACGATGCTGCCGTAAACCAGCAGCAGCACCACGACCAGCACCGCGGAGCGGAAGAAGTCCGAACCGTAGCTGTGGAACAGCGAGACGAGCCAGGCGGGCATCAGTGCACTCCCCGTCATCAATCGTTCAGTTTCACCGCGTGTTCACGCGTTTCGTGGAACACGATGTCCGGCCAGCGTTCCTGCGTCAGCGCCAGGTTGACGCGGTTGGGCGCCAGATAGGCGAGGTTGCCGCCGGCGTCGGTGGCGATGTTCATCACCAGCGCGGCGCTGAACTCGTCCAGCTTCTTGCGGTTGTCGCAGCTGAACCAGCGCGCCGACCAGATGTTGGACGATTCGAACACGGCATCGACACCGTATTCTGCGGCCAGCCGGGAGGCCACCACTTCGAACTGCAGCACGCCGACCGCGCCGAGGATCAGGTCGCCGCCGCTGTGCGGCTTGAATACCTGCACCGCGCCTTCTTCACCCAGCTGTTGCAGGCCTTTTTGCAGCTGCTTCAGTTTCAGCGGGTTCTTGATGCGCACGCTGCGGAACATTTCCGGGGCAAAGAACGGGATGCCGGTAAAGGTCAGTTCTTCGCCGGAGGAGAAGCTGTCGCCGATCTGGATGTTGCCGTGGTTGGGGATGCCGATGATGTCGCCGGCAAACGCCTCTTCCACGATCTCGCGATCGTGCGACATGAAGGTCACCACCGAGCTGGCGGCAATGTCACGGTTCAGACGCAGGTGCTTCATCTTCATGCCGCGCTCGAAGCGGCCGGAGCACACGCGCAGGAAGGCGATACGGTCACGGTGTTTCGGGTCCATATTGGCCTGGATCTTGAACACGAAGCCGGAGAACTTGCCTTCGGTCGGCGCCACGTCGCGCACGGTGGCGTCGCGGTGCTGCGGTGCCGGCGCCCAGTTGATCAGCGCGTCCAGAATCTCGCGCACGCCGAAGTTGTTGATCGCCGAGCCGAAGAACACCGGCGTCAGCTCACCGGCGAGGAATTCGTCCAGATTCCACTCGTTGGAGGCGCCCTTGACCAGTTCGATCTCCATGCGCAGCTGTTCCATTTCCAGCGGGAACAGCTCGTCCAGACGCGGGTTGTCGATACCCTTGATGATCTCGATGTCGCTGATCAGCTTTTCGCTGCCGGCCTCGAACAGGATGACCTCATCGGACAGCAGGCTGTACACGCCGCGGAAGGCCTTGCCCATGCCGATCGGCCAGGTGATCGGCGCGCAGCGGATCTTCAGCACGCTCTCGACTTCGTCCAGCAGCTCCAGCGAATCGCGCACTTCACGGTCGTACTTGTTCATGAAGGTGACGATCGGGGTGTTGCGCAGGCGGCAGACGTTGAGCAGCTTGATGGTCTGCTCTTCCACGCCCTTGGCGGCGTCGATCACCATCAGTGCGCTGTCCACCGCGGTCAGCACGCGGTAGGTGTCTTCGGAGAAGTCCTGGTGACCTGGGGTGTCCAGCAGGTTGACGGTGTGGTCGCGATAATCGAACTGCATCACCGACGACGCGACCGAGATGCCGCGCTGCTTCTCGATTTCCATCCAGTCGGAGGTGGCGAACTTGCCGCCTTTCTTGCCCTTCACCGTACCGGCCATCTGGATCGCGCCAGAGAACAGCAGCAGTTTTTCGGTCAGCGTGGTTTTACCGGCGTCGGGGTGGGAGATGATGGCGAAGGTGCGGCGACGGGCAACTTCATCGGCAATGCGGATCAGTTCGGCGGACATGGCTTCCAGTAGGGCAAAGATTCGAAAAAACAGGCGATTGTACTGGATTTTGGCCGGCTTTTGCGCGCTGGCATACGCCGCTGCGGCCAACCTTGCTGGCAGCGAGGTCGGATTTTGCGCTGCAACGCGGTACAATCGATGATCGTTTGTCCTGAAATGAAGGCAAAACCATGTTCACTGGCATTGTGCAAGGCATGGCGCGCATCGTCGCCATCGAAGAAAAAACCGCATTCCGCAGCCATCGGCTGGCACTGCCGGCCGAGCTGCTGCCCGGCCTGCAGATCGGCGCCTCGGTGGCGCACAACGGCTGCTGTCTGACGGTGACCCGCATCGACGGCGAGGAAGTCAGTTTCGACCTGATGGCGGAGACCCTGCGCCTGACCAACCTCGGCACGCTGCAGGTCGGCGACCTGGTCAACGTCGAGCGCGCCGCGCGCTTTGGCGACGACATCGGCGGCCACGCGATGTCCGGCCACATCATGGCCACCGCCACCGTGACCGAGGTGATCAGCAGCCCGGACAACCGCACCGTCTGGTTCCGCCTGCCGGCTGCGCTGACCAAATACGTACTGAAAAAGGGCTATATCGGTATTGACGGCTGCAGCCTGACCATCGGCGACGTGTCGGGTGACACCTTCTGCGTGCACCTGATCCCGGAAACGCTGCAGCGCACACTGATGGGCGTGCGCCAGGCCGGCGACATCGTCAACATCGAGATCGACCCGCAGACACAGGCCATCGTCGACACCGTGGAACGGGTGCTGGCGGCGCGGGCATGACGCGCTGCGGCCACGTTGGCCGCAATAAACAGATTACAGGCGCGCGGACGCACACCGCCCGCGCATGAATGCAGTTACGCAGCAAGTCTGGCACGCACGGCGTGCGGGAGAACACAGCATGAGCATTTCCCCGGTTCAAGAAATTATCGCCGACATCAAGGCCGGCAAGATGGTGGTCCTGATGGACGCCGAAGACCGCGAGAACGAAGGCGACCTGGTGATGGCCGCGGAGCACGTGACGCCGGAGGCGATCAACTTCATGGCCAAGTTCGGCCGTGGCCTGATCTGTCTGACGCTGACCGAAGAGCGTTGCAAGCAGCTGAACCTGCCGATGATGGCGACCAACAACGGCACCAGTTTCGGCACCAACTTCACCGTGTCGATCGAGGCCGCCGAGGGCGTCACCACCGGCATTTCCGCCGCCGACCGCGCCCACACCACACTGGTAGCGGTGGCGCGCGATGCGCGACCGACCGACATCGTGCAGCCCGGCCACGTGTTCCCGCTGAAGGCGCAAAAGGGCGGCGTGCTGGTGCGTGCCGGCCATACCGAAGCCGGCTGCGACCTGTCGCGCCTGGCCGGACTGGAACCGGCGTCGGTGATCTGCGAGATCATGAACGACGACGGCACCATGGCGCGCCTGCCGGAACTGCTCGAATTCGCCAAGGAGCATGGCCTCAAGGTTGGCACCATCGCCGACCTGATCCACTACCGCAGCCGTACCGAGTGCTTTGTCGAGGAAGTCGGCCAGCGGCTGGCGGAAACACCGTTCGGCGCCTTCCAGCTGCACGTGTTCCAGGACGTGCTGACCAAGGCAACACACCTGGCGCTGGTTTGTGGCCAACCGCACGCCGACCGTGAAACGCTGGTGCGCGTGCACGAACCGCTGTCGGTGATGGACCTGCTCGACCCGATGGGCGGCCAGCACAGCTGGACCATCCCCAACGCGCTGGAAGAAATCGCGGAAAAGGGCTGCGGCGTGGTGATCCTGCTGCACCGTCCGGAATCCGGCGCCGACATTCTGGCGCGCGCACTGCCGGAACAGGCGGAGAGCACCGTCCGCCAGCGCTGGGACAGCAAGACCTTCGGCATCGGCGCGCAGATGCTGCGCGCGCTGGGCGTGGGCAAGATGAAGCTGATGGCATCGCCGATCAACCTGCCGTCGATGACCGGTTTCGGGCTGGAGGTCACCGGCTTTGTCCAACCTGAACACGTGCACGTCGATTTGGATTAAAATACGCCCCTTTTCGTGATTGGCTTTCGCCGCAAGGAGAACCGGATGCTGGACCAAGTAAACCGTATTGCCCCCGACCTGTCTGCCAACGGCCTGAAAATCGGCGTCGTCATGGGCCGTTTCAACGACGTGGTATGCCATGGTCTGCGCGATGCGTGCTTGTCCGAACTGGTGGCACTGGGCGTGAACCCGGCCGACATCACCCTGGCCACGGTGCCGGGTGCACTGGAGGCACCGCTGGTGCTGCAAACCATGGCCAAGTCCGGCCGCTTTGACGCGCTGATCGCACTGGGCGCGGTGATCCGCGGCGAGACCTATCACTTCGAGCTGGTATCCAACGAATCCGGCGCGGGCGTCACCCGTGTCGGTCTCGATTTCGACATCCCGATCGCCAATGCCATTCTGACCACCGAAACCGACGAGCAAGCCGAAGTGCGCATGTCGGTGAAGGGGCGTGAAGCCGCGCAAGTGGCGGTCGAAATGGTCAATCTGCACAAGACCCTGCGTGGCTGAGCCGCGCCTGTTCTTTAAATAAAGGAAGCCGTACATGAAAACCGCACGCCGCCGTGCCCGCGAATACGCTGTCCAGGGCATTTACGAGTGGCAGCTGAATGCTGACCGTCCCGCGTCGCTGATCGAAAAACACCTGCGCGAGAATGATTACTTCGTCAAGGCCGACGAAGCGCTGTTCCGTGAAATCCTGTTCGGCGTGCTGCGCGACGTGACCGAGCTGTCCAAACGTCTGCAGCCGTACTACGACCGCGACGAGCAGGAAGTCAGCCCGGTCGAGCGCGCCATCCTGCTGATGGCCGCCTTCGAGCTGTGCTCGCACCCGCAAACGCCGTACCCGGTGATCATCAACGAAGCCATCGAGATCGCCAAGACCTTCGGCGGCACCGACGGCCACAAGTTCGTCAACGGCGTGCTGGACAAGTTTGCCGCCGACGTGCGCGCCGACGAAGTGCAGGCCATCCGCAGCCGTCGTCAGGGTGCCTGAGCGCTGCTTGCTTCCATGTCACACCCGCCACGGCGGGTGTTTTTATTTGTCACGCCATGAATGAATTCGAACTGATCCGCCGTCACTTCACCCAGGCCGCGCCGGATGCCGTGCTCGGCGTCGGCGACGATGCCGCCATCGTGCGCCCCAGCCCCGGCCACGACCTGCACGTGTCGGTGGACATGCTGGTGGCCGGGCGCCACTTCTTCCCCGATGTCGATCCCGAGGCGCTG
>Ga0209172_10002781_pt1 | contig 29350 bp, 31 predicted proteins | sample LarsenN4metaG_FD_184113 | JGI IMG/M metagenome (GOLD analysis project Ga0209172, IMG submission 184113) | Hot spring sediment bacterial and archeal communities from British Columbia, Canada, to study Microbial Dark Matter (Phase II) - Larsen... ... | reverse complement strand
TCGTGCCAGAGCACGCCGGTCTTCATCACGTTGCGCTTTTCCATCGACGTCACCTTGTTGAGCTTCTTGCGCGCGCGGGCAAGCTCGAAGCCCACCCGCGCGATGCGCTCGATTTCATAGGTGTCGTAGACCTGGGTATCGATCGCCCGTTTCTGGCCGTTGCCGAGATCGATGATGGTCTTGGGCTCGCCGAAATACACGCCGCCGGTGAGTTCGCGCAGGATGACGATGTCCAGCCCCTCGACCAGTTCGCGCTTGAGCGAGGAGGCGTCGGCCAGCGCCGGATAGGTCACCGCCGGGCGGATGTTGGCGAACAGCCCAAGTTCCTTGCGCAGCCGCAGCAGCCCGGCCTCGGGCCGCACATCATAGGCCACCTTGTCCCACTTCGGCCCGCCCACCGCGCCAAAGATCACCCCATCGCAGGCGTGCGCCTTCGTCATCGTCGCGTCGGTGATGGCGACCCCATGCGCGTCGTAGCACGCGCCGCCCACCAACGCCTCCTCGGTCTCGAACGAGCCCATTCCGCGCGAATTCATGAAGGCGATGAGCTTCTTCACTTCGGCCATGACCTCGGGACCGATGCCGTCGCCGGGCAGGAGGAGCAGCTTGTGCGTGGGCATGATGGTTTGCCTTGTCGGACGCTCTCGCGGTTCGTCATCCCGGCGGCGGCGCGGCGCGCGCCGATCCGGAACCCATCATCCCGGTGCGAGAGACGAGGGACGGACCGGGCCGATGGACGCCGGCCCTGCGCGGGAGCGCCGATCCCGGAATGACGCGGCGGGATTGCTAAGGCCCCCCACGCCGCTTGGCAAGGCGCATGCGCGGGGGCCAGGCACGCGTTCTCGCAAATGTCCCCTCGGCGGCGCCCGTCCTACACTCGCGCCATGACCGCGATCCTCCTTGCCATGGCGGCGGCCGTCTTCCTCGGCAGCGGCCTCGTCCTGACACCGCTCGGCCTGAAACACGTTCATCCGCTGTCGGGGGCGGCGATCAGCATTCCCACCTTCACGCTGTTCTTCCTCCTGCTGTCGCCGGTCCTGCTGCGCGAGCAGGTCATCGTGTGGTCCGCGGTGCCGATCTTTGCCGCGGTCGGCCTCGTGTTCCCGGCGCTGCTCACGCTGCTGACGTTTGCCGGCAACCGCGCGCTCGGGCCCGTGGTCACCGCCTCGCTGGGCAACATCTCGCCGCTGTTCTCGGTGCTGCTCGCGGTCGCGCTGCTGGCGGAACCCCTGCACGCCCTGCAGTTTGCAGGGCTGCTGCTGATTGTCGGCGGCATCCTTGCCATTACCATCGCGCGCAGGGCGGACGCCCGCGACTGGCGCACCTTGGCGCTGCTGCTGCCGCTCGGCGCGGCCCTCCTGCGCGGCCTGATGCCGCCGGTGATCAAGGTCGGCCTCGAAATCTGGCCGAGCCCGATCGCGGCCGGGCTCACCGGCTACATCTTTTCCACGCTGACGGTCCTCGTGGTGGAGCGCGTTCGCAACGGACGCTTCCTGGTGCGGGCGCCGCTGCCCGGTCGGCTGTGGTTTGCCGTCATTGGCCTGTGCAACGGCCTCGGCACCCTCCTGCTTTACGCGGCGCTCGGCGCCGGCCCGGTGACGGTGGTGGCCCCGCTCGTTGCCGCCTATCCGCTCGTGACCGTCGTCGGCACGCTGCTGCTGCAGGGAAAGGTCGATGGCGGCCTGCGGGTCGTCGCCGGTGCCGTATTGACGGTCACCGGCGTGGTGCTGCTGCTGATCGCTTAACCCCTACGAAAGGCCCCGGCCGGGTTGCGGCCGGGGCCGATATCGCCAACGACCGGTGTCATTTCCAGCCGGCCTGGTTCTCGCAGGCGCGGCGCGCTGCCGGATTGGCCTTCTCCCACTGCGTGATCGAGCGGGTTTCGTTGGAATCCATCTTCTCGTTCATGCAGACGCAATAGGCGCGAATGATCGCCGGCGTTCCTCCGGGTTCGCCGCGATTGTCCTGGATGCACTGGTTGATCCATCGCAAGTCATCGGCATTCATCGCCTGGCCCAGTGCGGCAGGGCTCGCCATCGTCAGCCCGGCGAATATCAGCAATCCCCTGAACAACGTCATGATATTCCCCTTTGTGCTGAAATCGCTCACCACGCCGTCAATCCGGTGTGGCCCGGCCAGCTTGCGCCCCACCGGGGATAAAGGCAATGACCGCGGCGATGAGCGCGACAGGCGGAATGTCCGCTACAGCCCGCTGTGCCAGTTGTAGCCCCGGTCCTCCCAGTAGCCGCCCAGATCTTTGTTGGTCACGTGAAGGGCGATCACGTGCTTCGGATTCTTGAAGCCGAGCTTGGTCGGCATGCGGCACTTCATCGGGAAGCCGTACTTGCGCGGCAGAATCTGATGGTCGAACTTAAACGTGAGCTGGGTCTGCGGATGCAGCGCGGTGGCCATGTCGATGGTGTTGGAATAGCCCTCGGCGCACTGGAACCAGACATACCCGGCGCGCGTGTCGGCGCCGATGCGTTTGAGGAATTCGGAGAGTCGCACGCCCTGCCATGAACCGATCGCGCTCCAGCCCTCGACGCAGACGTGGCGCGTGATCTGCGACACCTGCGGCAGGGCATAGAGCTGCTCGAGCGTCCATGGCTCCCTGCTCGCGATAAGCCCGCCGACTTCGAGCTTGAAGGTTGCGCCGTCGACCTCGGGCGCCTCATCCTCGCTGTAATAGGCGTTGAACGGGAACGGCCTGGTGATGGCGCTCTCCGGATATTCCGGCGCGAGCTTGTTCGGGTTGAACAGCCAGGCCTGCGCGGCGTCGTTGAACTTCGAAACCTTGAGCAGCACGCGCTCCGCCGAGGGCCCGTCGATGATATCGCAACCGGTGAGAAACGTCAGCGCCCCGAGACTCAAGCCGCCGCGCAGGAATGCGCGGCGCATCGGATCAGGCATCAGCTTGGCGGCATCCTTGACGAGCAGCTTCGGATCGACGCCGGGGATGAGCTTGCGGATGCGCGGCATCGTCGTCTCCTAACGGCCGATAATCATGGCACGCAGGCTTTTCGGTACGAGCATCGAGAGCAGAACGTGGATCGCAAGGAAGCCTACGATCGCGGCCATGGCGAAGAAATGCACGTAGCGCGCGGCGTCGTAGCCGCCGAACAGTGCCGTCAGCTCCTGCAACTGCACCGGCTTCCAGATCGACAGACCCGACAGCACGGCCACGACGCCGGCAACGATCACGCCGAGATAAAGCAGCCGCTGCACCGCGTTGTAGACCGAAAGATCGTCATGCGGGAGCCTGAACATGAGCGCGGCCTTCAGATCGGCCACCACCGCGCGCGGACGGATCGGCAGAAGCTTGCGGCGGAAGCGGCCGCTGGCGATGCCGAGCACAAGATAGACGAGGCCGTTGATCGCAAGAATCCACATCGCGGCGAAGTGCCAGAGCAGCGCGCCGGCGAGCCAGCCGCCGAGCGTGATCGATTTCGGGAAGGTGAAGCCGAACAGTGGGGAAGCGTTGTAGATTTCCCAGCCCGAGCCGATCATCACCAGCATCGCCAGCGCATTGATCCAATGCGTCACCCGCACCCACAGGGGATGGATCGCGGGCGGCGGACGCTCGATGGCGGTGACGGCGTCGGTGCTGACCATGGCGATTTCGTGCCGGGAGTCTGCGGCAAGAGCATCGGGCCCGCAAGGGCGCGGGCCCGATGCGCGGCGGCTACTTCTTCATGCCGTCCTTGGCCATGCCGTCCTTCTTGTCCATCATGCCGGTGCCGGTCCTGGACATCTTGTCGTCGGGCTTGGACATGGTGTCCTTCTTTTCCATCCTGTCCTTCGACATGCCGGCCTTCTGCATGTCGTCGGCGGCATAGGCCGCCGGCGCGAACGCAAGTCCCGCCGCGATCATGGCGGAAAGCAGCAAGCGCTTGGTCATGGTCATCCTCCTTGGGTTGGAGACTTCGCGCTTCCGAGCTATCAGGGGCCGCGAACACATGCGCCTCAGGATTTCGTTGTCGCATGCTGCGCTGCTGTCACGGCTTCGTGAGGACTTCGAGCTGCGCTATAGAGGCGCGGCCCAATCCCCCGCCCTTGCGAGCCGCGTCCGATGACCAAGACCAACGCCGGCAATTTCTTCGAGGACTTCCGCCTCGGCCAGACCATCCGGCACGCCACGCCGCGCACCATGACGACGGGCGACGCAGCGCTCTATCTTAGCCTGTTCGGCTCGCGTTTTGCGGTGCAATCCTCCGCCGCCTTCGCCACAGCCATCGGTTATCGCGATGCGCCGCTTGACGACCTCTTGGTGTTTCATGTGGTGTTCGGCAAGACCGTGCCGGACATCTCGCTCAACGCCGTCGCCAATCTCGGCTATGCCGAATGTCGGTTCCTCGCGCCGGTCTATCCCGGCGACACGCTGAGCGCGACCTCCGAAGTGATCGGGCTCAAGGAGAACTCCAGTCGCAAGACGGGCATCGTCTATGTACGCACGCGCGGCAGCAAGCAGGACGGCACGGCCGTGCTGGACTATGTGCGCTGGGTGATGGTGCGCAAACGCCGCGAGGATGCTCCGTCGCCCGGCGATCACGTGCCGCATCTGCCCTCGGCGCTCGAGCCGAAGCTTCTCGGCAGCGCCTGTCCTCCGCTCGACATCGGCGCCTACGACTTCACCCTGGCTGGCAGCCCGCACCGCTTCGCCGACTACCGCGTGGGCGAACGCATCGACCATGTCGACGGCGTCACCGTGGAAGAGGCCGAGCACCAGATCGCGACCCGGCTCTACCAGAACACGGCGCGCATCCACTTCGACCAGTATTCGGCGGCGCAGAGCCGTTTTCGACGCCGCCTGGTCTACGGCGGACACGTGATTTCGCTTGCGCGCGCGCTGTCGTTCAACGGCCTTGCCAATGCGTTCCACATTGCCGCGATCAACGGCGGACGCCACGTGGCACCGCTGTTTGCCGGCGGCACCGTCTTTGCCTGGTCGCAGGTGCTTGCGGCAAGCGAACTGCCCGGCCGCAGCGACGTCGGCGCGCTGCGGCTGCGCACCATTGCCACGCGCGATCGCCCCTGCGAGGACTTTCCCGCCATGATCAGAGACAGCTACGAGCCCTCGGTGCTGCTCGACCTCGACTACTGGGTGCTGATGCCGCGTTGATGCGTTCTCAGTTGCGCGGCGAGCGCCCGACCGTCGTTCCGCTCGGCACGATCACGCCGCAGGCGATGCGCTCGCCGGCCTTGCCGTCGGGATCGGATCGGTAATCGTCCGCGCCTGCATGGACGACGAGCGCGGACCCGTCGGCGTCAAGCAGTGAGTGGGGCTTGCCGGGCTCGAGCGTCAGGGCCGTGCTGACCAGTTCCACCGTCAGCACGCCGCCCTGGGGCACGTGCAGATTGGGCAGGTCGCCGGCATGGCCGTCGCCCGCGAGCATTCCATGCCGGTTGCCTGCGGGGTTGAAATGCGGCCCCGCCGAGTCGAACGGGGGTTCGCAGCGCCCCACCGCATGCACATGAATGGCGTGTTCGCCCGCCGGCACGCCCTTGAGCGAGATGCGCAGCAGGACGCCGCCGGACAGCTGCACGAGATCGACGTCGCCCACCGCCTTGCCGCCCTTGTCCTGAAGCGAGGCATGGGCCAGTTCCGCGGCGGCAGGCGCCGCGGGCGCGCAGCACAGCAGTACGCTTGCACCGAACCCGGCCAGCCGCCGGCGCATCTGCTGCTTGAGGATCCGCATGACGGCTCCTCCCTGGCTGCCCCAACCTCCGCCGTCGTATCGGCCCACACCAACGACCGGCCGGTGGCCCGGGTTCCCGCCGTCGCGCGCTCGTCATGCGCCTTCGCATCCGGGCGGGCGGCGGCCGCTCCTTGTGCCGCTACATGATCACGCCGCAGGCGATGCGGCCGCCGGCGTCGCCGGTCGGATCGGTGCGGTAGTCGTCCTTGCCGGCGTGAATAACGAGCGCGGTGCCATCCGGATGGAACGCCGAGTTGGGCTTGCCCTTCTCCAGCGTGATCGCCGTATTCAGCACCTCGACGGTCAGTTCGCCGCTGGGTGGGATGTGCAGGTTGGGCATGTCGCCGGCATGATGACCGCCGTCCGCCAGCATGCCGTGCTTCTTGCCGCCCGGATTGAAATGGCCGCCGGCTGACGTGAACGGCGGCTCGCACTTACCGACGGCATGAACGTGGAAGGCCCGCTCGCCGGGCGGCAGCCCCTTCACCGAGAGCCTGATCAACACCCCGGCCGGGGTCTGCGTCAGCTCGGCGCTGCCGACCTCCTTGCCGGCCGCATCCTTGAGTATGGCCTTGGCGCTCTGCGCCAAGGCGATCGCAGGGGCGAACGAGACGCACGCAAGCACGGCAATGAGTGCCCCAAGCCGCTGTGACAATGGCATCGTGTCCTCCCGAAGTGATGGTTCGCGACATCGGTACGGGCCCGCAGATCGGTGGCGCGTCGAGCCCTCAACGCGACGCCCAATTTCCCCTTGGTCGCACGACAAGTTTGACGGGCCGCGCCGGACCATTCAAGGCCCTCGGATCGCACTGCGGCGGGAACAACTCGCCTGCGCGCCATCCTGGCGCGCGTCGCAGTTCAAGCGCGGGCGCGCATGTGTTCCACGAGCTGCCGCGCGAACGGCGGCAGCGCGTCGAAATCGCGAATGCAGATGGTGAGTTCGCGCAGCGCCCAGGGATCGGCCAAATCCACCACCTTGATGGCCATGGATTTCGCTGCCCGCCGCGCAGTGGTCGCCGGCACGATGCCGACGCCGACGTTGCATTCCACCAGCCGGCACACCGCATCGAAACTGCGAAGCTGCACGCGCAGCCGCAACGGTCGTCCGACATTGTGCGCCTTGCTCGACAGGAAGCGTTGCAGTGCGCTCGCCCGGTCGAGGCCGACGAAGTCGTGGTCGAGCACCTCGGCGAAATCGACCTTGCTGCGGCGGGCGAGCGGATGGTCGCGGGCCACGACAAGGACGAAACGGTCGGTGCGAAACGGATAGGTGGTGAGGCGCCCGGCATCCACCGTGCCGGCGACGATGCCGATGTCGCCCACCCCTTCCGCGATCAGCCCCACGATCTCATCGCTCAGCCGCTCCTCGAGGTCGACGCTGACGTTGGGGTGCGCGGCGAGGAACGAACTCAGCGCCTCGGGGAGAAACTCGGTCAGCGCATTGGTGTTGGACAGCACGCGGACCTGGCCGGCAATCCCGCCGGCATAGGCGCCGAGGTCCTCGCGCAACCGCTCGGCCTGTTCAAGCATGGTACGGGCATGCTGGAGCAGGGTGCGGCCGGCCTGCGTGGGGGAGACGCCGTGCCGCGTGCGCACCAGGAGCGCCGCTCCGAGCGTCTGCTCCATGTTGCGGATGCGCGTGCTGGCCGCGGCCAGGGCGAGATGCGCCCGCGCGGCGCCATGGGTGATGCTGCCCGCCTCGACCACATGGCGGAACAGGCTCAAGTCGGCGAGATCAAAACGCATCTTTCTTCCCTTCAAATTTTACGAAGGATACCTATCGATCTTCCATATTGCCATCGGTCTCTGAGCGTTTCATTCTTCGCCCATCGCGAAGCCATCTGGCGGCCAGGCGGCCGGGATCCGCCCGCGCGGCTTACGTGCTGGCGCGAAGCGCGGCGTTGCGGCGCCTGCAGCCATCGGTTACCTAGCCCGCAGGAGGACGGCGAACGGCGCCGTCGGAGTGACATCATGGTCGAGGCCAACACCTCCCGCTTGAAGGAACGCCCCCTTTCTCCCCACCTGCAAATCTACCGGCCGATGCTGACGATGGTGATGTCGATCGTGCATCGGCTGACCGGTGCTGCGCTCTACTTCGGGATGCTGCTGCTGGTCTGGTGGCTGATCGCAGCCGCGGCCGGGCCCAACGCCTACGCCACCGTGCAATGGTTCATGGAGACGCTGGTCGGGCGGTTGATCCTGTTCGGTTACACCTGGGCCCTGATCCATCATATGCTGGGCGGCATCCGGCATCTGATTTGGGACCTCGGCTACGGCTTCGGCCCGGCCGAACGCGAGTGGCTTACGGTGGCGACGCTGGTCGGTTCGGTCGGCCTCACCGTGCTGCTCTGGCTTGTCGGCTATCTGCTCATGGGAGGGATCCGATGAGCGAAACGGCCCCCCGTTCGCTGCGGACGCCGCTCGGGCGCGTCCGTCATCTCGGCTCGGCCCGCTCGGGCACGCGCCATTTCTGGAACCAGCGGCTGACCTCGGTCGCCAACGTGCCGCTGACCATCGCGCTGGTGCTGATCATCCTCGGCCTGCTCGGCCGCAATCATGCGGCGGTGGTGCAGATCCTCGGTTCCAGCTTCGTTGCGCTCACGCTCCTGTTGTTCGTGGTCAGCAGCATCTATCACATGTGGCTCGGCATGCAGGTGATCATCGAAGACTATGTGCATGACGAGACCCTCAAGATCGTCAGCCTGATGGCCAACACCGGCTTCTGCTTCGTGGTCGGCTTTGCAGCCGTGTTCGCAATCCTCAAGCTCTCATTCGGACTCTAGCGATGGCTGGAAACGGCGCAAAAAACGGCGGTGCTCCCGCAATCAACGGACGGGCCTATCCGATCGAGGATCACAGCTATGACGTGGTCGTGGTCGGGGCCGGCGGATCGGGACTGCGTGCGGTGGTCGGCTGCAGCGAGGCGGGGCTGCGGACCGCCTGCGTCACCAAGGTGTTCCCGACGCGCTCGCATACGGTGTCGGCGCAAGGCGGCATTGCCGCGGCGCTCGGCAACATGGGCGAGGACGACTGGCGCTGGCACATGTACGACACCGTCAAGGGATCGGACTGGCTCGGCGACCAGGATGCGATCGAATATCTGTGTCGCGAGGCGCCTGCCGCCGTCTACGAGCTCGAACACTGGGGCCTGCCGTTCTCGCGCCGCGAGGACGACGGCAAGATCTACCAGCGTCCGTTCGGCGGCATGACCACCCACTACGGCAAGGGAATCGCGCAGCGCACCTGTGCCGCCGCCGACCGCACCGGCCACGCCATGCTGCACACCATGTACGGCCAGGCGCTGCGCCATTCGGCGGAGTTCTTCGTCGAATATTTCGCCATCGACCTGATCATGGACGAAGGGCGCTGTCGCGGCGTCATCGCGCTGAACCTCGACGACGGCACGATCCATCGCTTCCGGGCGCAGATGACCATCATCGCTACCGGCGGCTATGGCCGGCTGTACTACTCCTGCACCGGCGCCCACACCCAGACCGGCGACGGCAACGCCATGGTGCTGCGTGCGGGTCTGCCGCTGCAGGACATGGAATTCGTCCAGTTCCATCCCACCGGCATCTATGGCGCCGGCTGCCTGATCACCGAGGGTGCGCGCGGCGAGGGCGGCTATCTGGTCAACTCCGAGGGCGAGCGCTTCATGGAGCGCTACGCCCCGTCGGCCAAGGACCTCGCCTCGCGCGACGTGGTATCGCGCTCGATGACGATCGAGATTCGCGAGGGCCGTGGCGTCGGCAAGAACAAGGACCACATCTATCTGCACCTCGACCATCTCGATCCGGCGGTGCTGCACGAACGGCTGCCGGGCATCGCCGAACTCGCCCGGATCTTCGCCGGCGTCGACATTTCGCGCGAGCCGGTGCCGGTGCTGCCGACCGTGCACTACAACATGGGCGGCATCCCGACCAATTACCACGGCGAGGCGCTGACCAAGAAGGACGGCAATCCCGACACGGTGGTGCCCGGACTGATGGCACTCGGCGAAGCCGGCTGCGTGTCGGTGCACGGCGCCAACCGGCTCGGCTCCAATTCGCTGATCGATCTCGTCGTGTTCGGCCGCGCGGCGGCGCTGCGCTGCGCCGAAATTCTGACGCCCAACGACAAGCAGCCGGACCTGCCGAAGGATTCCGCCGATCTTGCGCTGTCGCGGCTCGATCGGTTGCGGCACGCCAATGGCGGCACGCCGACCGCGGAGCTGCGCACCCGCATGCAGAAGGTGATGCAGAACAACTGCGCGGTGTTCCGCACCGGCGAAGTCCTGCAGGAGGGCCACAAGCTCATCCACGAGACGTTCGCCGCCGCTTCCGACATCCGCGTCACCGACCGTTCGCTGATCTGGAACTCGGATCTGATCGAGTCGCTCGAATTCGAGAACCTGATCGCGCAGGGCGTGGTGACCATGGACGCTGCGCTGAACCGCACCGAGAGCCGCGGCGCGCACGCCCGCGAAGACTATCCCGAACGCGACGACAAGAACTGGATGAAGCACACGCTCACGTGGATGGACGAGAAGGGCAACGTCACGATCGATTACCGTCCGGTGCACACCTACACGCTCACCAACGACGTCGCCTATATCGAGCCGAAGGCGAGGGTTTATTAGCCCCCTTCACGGACAAGCCAGCTTTATGGCCATAGCCGAACCCATCGTTCTCGAATGCCGTCGTCGCATAGACCGATTGGATGACGTGGAACAAGGCTGGACAACCTCGTCGGCCGCGCTGGTTCGGTTGAGGATCAACTCGTGACCCTCCGCGGGGAGATTGCAGGAATGGAGCGCCGAATGGATCTGATGGATAACCGTCTGGCGAGGATCGAGCGGCGCCTTGATCCCATAGAGGCTTGAATCATGGTGCAATTGACCCTTCCCAAGAATTCCAAGATCACCGAGGGCAAGACCTGGCAGCGCCCCTCCGGCGCGCGCCGCGTCACCGCCTTCCGCATCTATCGCTGGAACCCGGACGACGGTCAGAACCCGCGCATCGACACCTATTTCGTTGATCGTGACGACTGCGCGCCGATGGTTCTCGACGCGCTGATCTGGATCAAGAACAAGATCGATCCGACGCTGACCTTCCGCCGCTCCTGCCGCGAGGGCGTGTGCGGCTCCTGCGCCATGAACATCGACGGCACCAACACGCTCGCCTGCACCAAGGGCATGGACGAAATCAAAGGCACGATCCGCGTCTATCCGCTGCCGCACATGCACGTGGTCAAGGACCTCGTGCCCGACATGACCAATTTCTACGCCCAATACGCCTCGATCGAGCCGTGGCTGAAGACCCGCACGCCGCAACCGGAGAAGGAATGGCGGCAGAGCCGCGAGGATCGCCAGAAGCTCGACGGCCTCTACGAGTGCATCCTCTGCGCCTGCTGCACCACGTCGTGTCCGAGCTACTGGTGGAACTCGGACCGCTATCTTGGGCCCGCCGCGCTGCTGCAGGCCAACCGCTGGATTGTCGACAGCCGCGACGAGGCAACCGGCGAGCGGCTGGACAACCTCGAGGACCCGTTCCGCCTCTACCGCTGCCACACCATCATGAACTGCGCCAAGGCCTGCCCCAAGGGCCTCAACCCGGCCAAGGCCATCGCCGAGATCAAGCGCAAGCTGGTCGAGCGGCAGGTGTAGGCGAGCCAGCGCACGCCGCAATCGGCTGCAGGCGTGATGCTTGCCGAAGCCTGCGGCAACGAAGCCGGTGATCAAGGGCTTCCACAGTCCCGCCGGCCGGATGGGTGCGAGGTTCGAAGCGGCGCTTGAGACCCGCGCCCGCACGCGCCTTCGCGCTTCGCCGTCTGCGCCCGGCGCTTGGGAACATAAATCGGCCGCAGCACCGCCCTGCCTTGGCCACGAGGATTCCTCACACCGTCCGTCGTATAATCCGTCCCGTCCGCCCCCCTGCGCAGAGGAACCATCTCCCCATGACGCCCAGGCTGCTTGCCGGCATTGCCGCCTCCGCCCTCATTGCGCTGACCGCGAACGATACCGCCCCATGGGGGACCGGATCGGCACGCGCGCAGCCGCAGGCCCAGAGCGACCGCGAAGACCAGCCGCCCGGCCGCGACCGCCGGCGCGAGCCGGCCCGCCCGGGGGCCCAGCAGCCCTCGCAACAGCCCCAGCAGGGGCGGCCCGCACAGCCCGGGCAGGCGCAGCAGCCGCAAAGACCCGGTCAGGCCCAGCAACCGCAACGACCAAGCCAAGCGCAGCAGCCGCAACCGCCGGGCCAAACGCAACAGCCGCAGCAGCCCGGGGCGCGGCCCGCCCGTCCCGGGCAGCCGCCCGCCGCCGCGACCCAGCCACCGCGCGAGCCAGCGGCCCAGCCGGCGACCCGGCCCGGCCAAGCGCGCCCGGAGCCGCGCGACGATCGCCGCCGCGACGGGATCGACCAGCGTCGGCCTGCGCCCCCCGCACAGCCCGCGCAACAGCCGCCACAGCCCGGGACACGCCCAGCCCAGCCACCCGCGGCGCAGGCGCCTGCCGCACCACGGCGACCGGACGATCAGCCCCGGCAACCCCCGGCCCAGGCGGTATCGCCACGCCCCGGCCCGAGCCAGCCCGACCAGCAGACCGCGCCCGCCGCGCCGCAGCGCCAGGTGCAGCCTCCCGGCCGCACCCCGGCGCCGCAGATCACCCCGTCCCAACCGGCGCAGGTTGTCCCGGCTTCCCCGAGCCCAAGCGCGGCGGATCAACGGCCGCGCAGGCTTGACGATTTTCGCAGCCAGCGGCGCGAGGAGCAGCAGGGCGGGCGCGTCGTGATCCACGAGCCCGGCCGCACCATCATCCGCGAAGGCGGGCGCACCGTCATCCGCTACAACGAAGCCGACCGCTTCCGCCACGGCGCCCGCGACGTTCGCACCGAACGGCGCGGCAACGAGAACATCACCATCATCGAGCGGCCGGACGGCACGCGCATCATCACCATCACCGACGACACCGGCCGGCTGGTGCGGCGCGTGCGCCGCGACCGCGCCGGTCGCGAACTGGTGATTATCGACAATTCCTTCCGGCCGCGCGGTCCGGCGGGATACTTCATCGATGTCCCGCCGCCTGTGGTCCGCATTCCGCGCGACCGCTACATCGTCGAAGCCGACCGCGCCGACCGAGCGCTGATCTACGAGGCGCTGATGGCCCCACCGGTCATGGCGCTGGAGCGCCGCTACTCGCTCGACGAAGTCCGCTACAACGTCAATCTGCGCGAGCGCATGCCGCGCGTGGACATCGACACCATTACTTTCGATACCGGCTCCTGGGAGGTGACCCCGGACCAGGCGGCTCGCCTCGAAGTGATCGCCGACGCCATCCTGCGCGCCATCCGGCGCAATCCGACCGAGGTGTTCCTGATCGAGGGACATACCGATGCGGTCGGCTCCGACATCGACAACCTGTCGCTGTCGGACCGCCGCGCCGAGGCGGTGGCCGTGATTCTCACGGAACAGTTCGGTGTGCCGGCGGAGAACCTGACGACGCAGGGCTACGGCGAGCAGCACCTGAAGGTGCCGACCGACGGACCGGAGCGGCGCAACCGCCGCGTCACCGTGCGCCGGATCACGCCGCTGCTGGCGGGACGCGACGGCCCGCAGAGGCGGTAGGCGCCGCGCCCGCCCGATCGCACTCGCACGGCGTGGCCGGCCTCAGGCGAGGTCGGCCACGGCCGCATGGATGCGCAACAGTTCCGCGATCGTGGCCGGATCGCGACGCCCGAAGCCGCATTCGGTGGCGACCGCAAAATCGCGGACATGCCTGCGGGCGGTGGCGAGGCGGCGCCTGGTTCCCTCAAGACCGTCGGTGTAATGCACGAGGCCGAGGCAGAGCTGCGTCTCCGGGCGCAGCTTGAGCCCCTTGAGCGGGGCGAAATAGGCATCGTCGTCGCGGTTGCGCGGCACCGGCATGTGGATGAGCTGCACCGGCCGCGCGATCTGCCGGCACACGCGGTTGGCGAACTCGACCATGTCGCCCATGTCGGTCGGCTCGACCACGTGCCTGTGATTGGAATCGCCGTAACAGAGATGGAACAGGAGGTCGATGTCGGCGGGCACATGATTGCCGAGTCCGACGACAATCCTGCTGAACGTGTCCTGCGCCTCCTCCCTGGTCCGGCCATAGGCGCTCGCCTCGTTGCGCTCAAGCCGCGCGAACACCGCCGATGCCACGTCGAACTGGATGGCGATCTCGTCGTGCGGCAGCGCCGCGGCGATCTTGTCGATCTCGCGCTTCAGCGCGTCGTTGTAGATCGGATCGATCGGGCCGTGCAGCGCGTCGACGAGGAACAGCCAGAGCACCGAATGTGCGGGCACAAGATCGATCTGGAATTTGGTGCCGGGCGCAATCGTGCCGGCAGCCTTCAACCGCTTGAAGGTCGCAAACGACTCTTGCGCGATGTCGGCATAGAACAGGTTCGTGAAGGTCACGTCCTGCGGCTTGATGCCGGCGCCGAGCCGATAGCGTTCGCGGCCGGTGCCGGTTGCATGTACGCGGAAGAACTCGCCTGACTTCTCGAAGGCGGGGTTGTCGGCGAACACCGGTTCGAGCCAGGTGATCCAATCGCTGCGCCGGCCGGTCTCGCCGTCGGGAATGCGCTTGATGCGCGGGCCGAGCGCCGCGCTGACGGCGACAAAGACCTGCTCCGCGCTCGCCATCGGCACGCTGCCAACCAGATAGACGTCGTGGGCCATTGCTCTCCCGCGCTGCTGGCGCCTGCGTCAAGTGTCCCCATGCCGCCCCGCCCGACCGGTAGGCCGGCGCGCGCTACTCGGTCGCCTTCCGGCGCATGGCAAGCGTGCGCAAGCGCAGCGCATTGAGCCGGATGAAGCCCTCGGCGTCCTTCTGGTCGTAGGCGCCTTTGTCGTCCTCGAAGGTGACGAGCGAGGGGGAATAGAGCGATTTTGCGCTTTCGCGCCCGGTCACCATCACGTTGCCCTTGTAGAGCTTGAGCCGCACCTCGCCCTCGACCTGCTCCTGGCTCTTGTCGATCGCGGCCTGCAGCATTTCGCGCTCGGGCGAGAACCAGAAGCCGTTGTAGATCAATTCGGCGTAGCGCGGCATCAGCTCGTCCTTCAGATGCGCCGCGCCGCGGTCAAGCGTGATCGATTCGATGGCGCGGTGGGCGGCGAGCAGAATGGTGCCGCCCGGCGTCTCATAGACGCCGCGCGACTTCATGCCGACGAAGCGGTTCTCCACCAGATCCACCCGGCCGATGCCGTTGTCGCGGCCGAGCGCGTTGAGGGCGGCAAGCAGTGCCGCGGGCGACAGCGCCTGGCCGTCGATGCTCACTGCGTCGCCGCGGGAAAAACCGATCCGCACCTCGGTCACCCGGTCCGGCGCCTGCATCGGCGAGACCGTGCGCTGGTAGACGATGGCCGGGGGCTCCTGCGCCGGGTCCTCCAGCACCTTGCCTTCGGAGGAGGAGTGCAGCAGGTTGGCATCGACCGAGAACGGCGCCTCGCCCTCCTTGTCCTTGGCAATCGGGATCTGGTGCTGGCGCGCGAACTCCAGGAGTTCCTCGCGGCCCTTGAAGCTCCATTCGCGCCACGGCGCCACGATCTTGATCGAGGGTTCGAGCGCGTAATAGGACAGCTCGAAGCGCACTTGGTCGTTGCCCTTGCCGGTCGCGCCATGCGCCACCGCATCGGCCCCGACCTGGCGGGCGATCTCGATCTGGCGCTTGGCGATCAGCGGGCGGGCAATCGAGGTGCCGAGGAGATAGACGCCCTCGTAAAGGGCGTTGGCGCGGAACATCGGGAAGACGTAGTCGCGGACGAACTCCTCGCGCAAATCTTCGACGAAGATGTTGCGCGGCGCAATGCCGAGCATCAGCGCCTTCTCGCGGGCGGGACCGAGTTCCTCGCCCTGGCCGAGATCGGCGGTGAAGGTGACCACCTCGCAACCGTAGGTCGTCTGCAGCCACTTCAGGATGATGGAGGTATCGAGCCCGCCGGAATAGGCGAGCACAACCTTTTTCACGTCGCGTTGGGGCATGAATCGAGCAAGTCCTGCGCCTGGGGCCCGCGGCCGGTCGGGAAGGTGGCGCGGACTATAGGGGCAAAGCGCCGCGGCGCAACCCGGCGCCGCCCCGGCCGGTGACTGCAGGTTGCCGCCGCCGTCGGGCTGTACCCAAACGCCCACCTACGGAATTGTCCTTAGTTGTGGCCGGCCCAAAGCGGGCCCTAGCGTCCGCCATGCACCGTAACAACGTACCGCCAAAGGCGGATTGCGAGCGCTGCGGAGAGCGAATGACGCTCGCCCGGCGCATTCCCAAGGTGGGACCGCATCCCGAACTTTTGACCTTCCGCTGCGACACCTGCGGCCATGTGATGACGCGCGAAGCGGAGCAGGACACCTGACCGCGCCAGCGGCCTGCGGCCAAGGCTTCGGCCTTCCCGGCCATTGTGCGATGCAGCATGCGGCAATCGACCTCGCCGCGTTATCCGCCGCGCCCACTGACCAACAGCGCGGATCATGGGTAGAGTGCTCGCCCAGGCCAACGGGCACGCCCTCGCATGCAGGCTTACATCCAGGGACGCAACGTCAACCTCACCTTTCGCCCGCCCAATCGCGAGCCGGTGCGCGCGCTCTCGGGGTTTGACATCGACATCCGCGAAGGCGAATTCCTTTCCATCGTCGGTCCCTCGGGCTGCGGCAAGAGCACGTTCCTCAATGTCCTGCTCGGCCTGATCAAACCGGATTCCGGCGAGCTGACCATCCACGGCAAGCCGATCCGCGGCCCCGGCACCGACCGCGCCATGGTGTTCCAGGAGTTCGGCCTGCTGCCGTGGCGGACGGTGCAGAGCAACGTGGAGCTCGGCCTCGAACTGAAGGGCATGGCGAGCGCCGCGCGCCGAGAGATCTCCCAGCGGCTGATCGACATGGTCGGGCTCGCCGGCTTCGAGCAGCACTATCCGCACGAACTGTCCGGCGGCATGAAACAGCGGGTGGGGCTGGCGCGCGCGCTCGCCACCGATCCCGACGTGCTGCTGATGGACGAGCCCTTCGCCGCGCTCGATGCGCAGACGCGCGATCTCATGCAGATCGAACTGCTACGCATCTGGAACGCCGCCCGCAAGACCGTGTTGTTCGTCACGCACCAGATCGACGAGGCGATCTATCTGTCCGACCGGGTGATGGTGATGACCAAGCGCCCTGGCCACGCCAAGAAAATCTTTCCGATCGATCTGCCGCGGCCGCGTGCCTACGAGATGCGGGTCACCCCCGCCTTCAACGAGCTCAAACTGGAAATCTGGCAGACGCTGAAGGACGAGATCACGGCCTAGCCATGGCACAGGTTGATACCATCGCCCGCGCACCAGACCTTGAGTCGGCGGCCGACGCCACAAACCGCGAAGGCTTCCTCGCCCGCAACCGCAACGTCCTGCTCGGACTGTTCGCCGTCGGCCTGTTCTTCGCCGCCTGGGAAGCGATCTTTCTGGTCGTGCCATTCAACCATCTGTTCATCAGCAAGCCGAGCCTGATCGCCCTCGGCTGGCTCGACCTGTTGGTCAGCGGCGATCTCGCGCGCGATCTTGCGGTGAGCGCGGTTCCGTTCGCCTATGGCTTTGTCGCCGCCGTCGTGGTCGGCGTGACCGTCGGCATCCTGATGGGCTGGCGGGTGCGGGTGGGCTATGCGCTCGACCCGCTGATGATCATGTTCTACGCCAGCCCGCTGGTGGCGCTCGCCCCGCTCGTGGTCGTATTCTTCGGCGTCGGCGTCACCGGCAAGGCGATCATCATCTTCCTGCTGTCGGTCTTTCCGTTCGTCTTCAACGCGGCGGCGGGCGTGCGCGCCGTCGACCGGCTGTTGATCAATGTCGTGCGATCGCTCGGCGGCAGCGAGAAGGATCTGTACCTGAAGGTGATCGTGCCGAGCGTGCTGCCCTATATCGTGGCCGGCGCGCGCATCGCCATCGGCCGCGCGCTGATCGGCGTGCTGGTGGCCGAGTTCTTCGCCGCATCCGAGGGCATCGGCTATGCCATTGCCCGGTTTGGCGACCTGTTCGCGCTCGACAAGATGTTCGCCTGCATCATCACCATCATGGCGATCGCCGTCGTCCTCACCGAAGGCATGCGCTGGGCCGAGCGCGCGGCGTTCCCCTGGCGCATCGGGCAGTGAGGACCATGACCGACACGCCGGCGATCCGCAGCCACCTTCCGACCGCGCCGAAGCAGGCGGAAGCGGTCGCACGCATCGGCCTGTGGAAGCGCGTCGAGCCGGCCGCATACGGCGGCGGCAGCATCGTTCTGCTGCTCGCGCTGTGGGAGCTCATGCCGCATCTGGTCACCATCTCGGCCGGCACCAAGCTGTTCTTCACCACGCCCTCGCAGATTGTGCGTGCGCTGTGGACCATGTTCTCCACCGGTTCGGTTTGGAACCCGCTCGGCGTCAGCGCGCTCGGCTTCGGCATCGGGCTCGTGCTGGCGATCGTCATCGGCCTGCCGCTCGGCGTGCTGCTCGGCCGGTCGCGCTCGCTCAATGCCATGTTCGATCCGTTCATCACCGCCTTCAATGCCACGCCGCGGCTCGTGTTTCTGCCGCTGCTGCTCTTGTGGTTCGGGCTCGGCATGACCTCCAAAGTGCTGATCGTCTTCGTCGGCGCGCTGTTTCCGATCCTGATCAACACCTACGAAGGCGTGCGCAACGCCGACAAGCTCCTGATCAACGTGGTCCGCTCGTTCGGCGCCAAGGAATGGGACATCGCGCGGCTGGTCGTCGTGCCGAACTCGATGCCCTACATCGTCGCCGGCCTGCGCCTTGCCATCGGCCGCGCCGTGCTCGGCGTGGTGGTGGCGGAATTCTTCGGCTCGGAGGACGGGCTCGGCGTGATCATGGTGCGGGCGGCATCGAGCTATCAGGTCGACGTCGTGTTCGCCGGCCTGATCATCTTTGCCGCGCTGTCGCTGGCCATGACCGGCCTCGTGAAGACGGTGGAAAACCGGCTCACCCGCTGGCGGCCGCAGCTCTCCTCGGAATAGGGCCGCTCGACCGGTCCAGCCGCATCAGGCCCGCGATCCGGATCGCGGGGCAGAGATGTCCGTTGGACCGGCGCGGTTCAGTTGGTTCCCACCTTGGTCGGCACGTAGCCCATCTCCTTCAGGGTCGATTCCAGCAGGTCGCGCGCCACGAACTGCTCCGGATCAGGCAGCGGCTTGTCGGCCGGCCATTGCCGTGCCGCGATCATGGTCTGCCGGCGCGACTCCAAGATGGCACGGAACAGGTCCTTCGGCAGCTCGGCGCCAAACGCATCCTTGAGCTGCTCCCAGATCACGCCGGCCTCCTCGTCGCTGGTGATGCCGAGGTGCTCCTTGAGGGTGCGGACCGAGCCCTCCTTGTTGCTGCGGAAATAGGTGACGGCACGCGCGATGGCGCGAATGAACTTCTTCGTGGTCTCCGGATTCTTCTCCACGAACTCCTTGCGGCCCCAGAACGAGCCGCCGGCGCGCGTGATGTAGTCGCCGGTGCGGATCAGGACCTTCATGCCGGCGGTCGAGGCCTTGGCGGCGTGCGGCACCGACAACAGCGCCGCCTGGATGTTGCCGTTGATCAGGGCGGCGATTCGATCCTGCTCGCTTTGGAATGAGATCACCTTGTAATCCTTGCCGACCTCCATCTTGAAGTGACGCAGCAGCACCGCGGCGCCCTCGTCATAGTCGGCGCCGCCGGCGCGGCCGTAGCCGATGGTCTTGCCGCGCAGATCCTCCACCGAATTGATGCTCTTGGGCACCACGATGGTCCACTGCGAGCGCAGCGATTCGCCGACCACATAGGTGATGGCGGCTCCGCTCAGCGCCGCCTGCGCCCCGCCCGAAGGGATCGGCACGAAGTCGACATTGCCGGACAGCGCCGCGGTGACGAGCGGCCGGCCCTGCAACACGACGAAGGAGGCATCGAGTCCCTCGGCCTTGTAGAAGCCCTGGTCCATGGCGACGTAGCTTGGAATATGGAAGCCGTTGCCGCCGATCACCTTGCCGATGCGCAGCGTGTTGGTTTCGGCCTGGGCGGCGCCGAGAGCAACCGCGAGCGTCAAGCCGAGCGCCGCGCCGGACGCCAGCAGGGACCGAAGTTTCCGCATGGGCCTTTCTCCTGTTACACGCAAAGCCGGTTGATCGCCACAGCAGACCCCGACGACTGCGGCAAGAGTCTATGTCAGGCCACAGCGCCTAGACCAGACGGCAAGGGCGGCCCCGGGGCGACATAGGGCCGCGCGGAGAGGGCCAGGAGCATCGCCCGCATCGCGTCGGCTTGATCCAGATCAAGGCGCTGGTTGCCATTTGCAACCAAGTTGCCGCGGCCAGCGATGGAGCGACAATCATGCCGACCGAGACCGTCCTGATCGTCAGCGGAATCGTCTTTGCATTCCTGCTGTTCGCCGGCGTGCTGATGTGGGGCGACATCTATTCCAGCAAGGCGCGGTCGAGCACCTGGCGGCGCCAATAGCGACCTCATGACGTCACCATCAGAGACCGGGGCGCCCGGGCATCGCCCGCGCGAACGGGTCAGGCTCTGCCCCGTGTGCGGCCTCAGCATGCTGGGCAGCAGGCTGCGCAAAGAGAGCGTCGGCTACGACACGTTCCACTGTCTGCGCTGCGGTTGTCTCATCACCACCGCGGCCGACGCATCGACCGCGAGCGATCCGCGGCGCAGCGGTGTTAACCGCGACGCTTAACCTCGTCCGCCGATCGCGCTGTTCGGCCGGCGCCGGGCTGCGCTAAATCTGCCGCGCGCCATTTTCGTCTGCGAGGCAGTGCAGTCATGCGATTCGTCCCCTTGCTTTGCGCGGCGGCGTTGGCCCCCGCCGTCCTTGCCGCCCCGGCCTCGGCGGCCTCCTGCAATCCGCCCGGCGGCTTCGACGCCTTCATTGCCGAGATCAAGAAGGAAGCGGCGGCAGCCGGCATTTCCAAGCGGGGAATTGCGGCGCTGCAGGGCGTTACGCTCGATCCGACCGTGCTCGCCGCCGACAAGCGCCAGGGCGTATTCAAGCAGACGTTCGAACAGTTCGCCGGCCGCATGATCTCGCGCGACCGCATGACCAAGGGGCTGCGCTACATGCAGTCGCACGGCGCCATGCTGCGCCGGATCGAGGAGCGTTTCGGCGTACCGGGCGCCGTTGTGGTGGCGATCTGGGGCCTCGAGACCGACTTCGGCACGGTGCTCGGCAAGCGCGACGTCATCCGCTCGGTTGCGACGCTGGCGTTCGATTGTCGCCGCACCGAGATGTTCCAGAAACAGCTCCTGGATGCGCTGCGCATCGTCGATCGCGGCGACCTGCATCCGTCCGAGATGCGCGGCGACTGGGCCGGCGATTTCGGCCAGACCCAGTTCCTGCCGTCGTCCTACTACAAATATGCTGTCGACTTCGACGGCGACGGACGCCGCGATCTCATCCACAGCGTACCGGACGCGCTCGCCTCGGCGGCCAACTACCTGCAAGGGCACGGCTGGCAGCGCGGCCAGCGCTGGGGCGAAGGCACGCCCAACTTCGAGGCGATCCGTGGCTGGAACAAGGCGCTCGTCTACGCCAAGACCATCGCCGCCTTCGCCGAACAGCTCGAGGCGGGCAATGCGCGCGCGGAATATCCGCGGCGCTGAACGGTCATCCGGCGCGCCCAAGCGCCCGCGGATCAGCCGCCCGGACGGCGTTGGCGGCGACGGAACAGTCCCAGCACGAAGTCATGCGCAGAGAGCGCCATTCGCTCGATCGCGCGCTCGACGGCGGCATCGGATATGCGCGTTGCGCGCCAGCGGTAGACCAGCCCGTGCACAATCCAGATCACCAGAAAGGTGAAGATGCCCGCGAACACGACATCGGTGAGGAAATGGGCGCCGGCCGCCATGCGCATGAGCGACATGCCGGCGCCGAAAACGAGCGCCCCGGCATAGGCGAGCGCGCGCCACGGCGGCGGCGCGAGCGCCGCCGGAGCAAGAGTCCAGAACGCGGCGGAGACGTCGCCGGAGACAAACGAGCAATTCGACGTGCACGGCCCGCGAGGATCCCACCAGGCAACGAAGGGATCGCTGCCGCCAAGGACGCTGACGTCGATCGGGCGCGGTCGCCCCCAATGCTCCTTCAGCACGCCGTTCACCAGGAGGCCCGGGGCCAACAGGAGCGTGACGACCAGGAACAGTACCGCCCGTCCCGGCAGCAGGAGGTTGCGGCGCGGCCGCACCAGCTTGAGGGCAAACGCGAGCACGGCCGGGGCGACGAGCGCGGTGACCACCCACATGCCGGAATTTCGCAGCGTCATGATCGTCGGATCGATGCGCAAGCCGAACTCGTTGCCGTGCCGAACGATGTCACGGAACGGACGCGCGATCTCGATGTCGAGGCCCGGCGCAAGCCCGAACAGCAGGCCGATCACGGCGGCGATCGACAGGGCGATGGCGAGGCCGACGGCGTTCATGCCTCAGGCCGCCGCACTCGGCCGAGCCGAAGCGGGCGGCGCGAATACGGGCTTCCAGAAACCGGCACTCCAGCCCGCCACCGCCCAGTAGGCAAAACCCGCGGCGATGCCCGCGCCGACCACGATCACCGGCGCATCGTAGAACGCGGGCAGATCGCCGAAATCCGCGAGCGCAAACCAGCCGATCCAGGCCGAAAGCGCACCGTTGGCGGCATGATAAATCCACGATCGGATGGCGAATGCTTCCGCGATCAGCGCCCCGAGCACGCCCGGCAGCAGCATCGCCACCGCCGCCATCGACAGCATCCAGGCCACGGCCGGGCCGACGACAAAGATCGCGATCACGGTGTCCTCGCCGGGGCTCAAGTGGTCCGCAAACAGGTCGGAGAACCGGTTCCAGTGTGCCAGGATCACGACCAGCGTCGCAACCGCCGCCGCGCAGGCCGCTCCGAGCGGAACCAGTAGCAGGCGCAGGAGCAAGCGGCCCAGAATCATCGCACGTCACGGGGCGTCGGTTGTGTCAATCGGTCATGGCCATCGCGCGCAGCGCCAGCCGCTCGCGGGCGGAGAGCTTTTCGCTCGCGCTCTTGAGCTGCCCGCAGGCCGCGAGGATGTCGCGCCCGCGCGGCGTGCGCACGGGCGAGGCATAGCCGGCGTTGAAGATCACTTCGGAGAATTTCTCGATCTGATCCCAGTCCGAACATTCGTAGCGGGTGCCCGGCCACGGATTGAACGGAATGAGATTGATCTTGGCGGGAATGCCCTTCAGCAGACGCACCAGCGCCCGCGCATCGGACAGGCTGTCGTTGACATCCTTGAGCATCACGTATTCGAAAGTGATGCGCCGCGCATTCGACAGGCCGGGATAATTGCGGCAGGCGTCGAGCACTTGGGCGATCGGATACTTGCGATTGAGCGGCACAAGCTCGTTGCGCAGATCATCGCGCACCGCATGCAGCGAAATCGCGAGCATGACGCCGATTTCCGCGCCGGCGCGCACAATCATCGGGGCCACGCCCGAGGTCGACAACGTCACCCGCCGACGCGAGATGGCGATGCCGTCCCCGTCGGTGATGACGTGCAGCGCGTCGCGCACCGCCTCGAAATTGTACAATGGCTCGCCCATCCCCATCATGACGATGTTGGAAACGAGCCGATCCCCCGCCGTCGGCAGGCCGGGCCCCTGCGCACGCTCGGCATCGAGAAAGTCGCCGAGACGGTCGCGCGCCACCATGACCTGCCCCACGATTTCGCCCGCCGTGAGGTTGCGCACCAGCCGCTGGGTTCCGGTGTGGCAGAAGGAGCAGTTCAGCGTGCAGCCGACTTGGCTCGACAGGCAGAGCGTGCCGCGGTCGGTCTCCGGGATATAGACGCATTCCACCTCCGGCGGCCGCACGCCGGCGAATTCCCCCTGCAGGCGCAAGAGCCATTTGCGCGTGCCGTCGACGGAAACCTGTTCGGCCACGACCTCGGGTCGCGCGAGCGTATAGTGCCGGTCGAGCAGCGCGCGCAGCTCCTTCGACAGGCTGGTCATCTGCTCGAAGTCCTTTGCGCCGCGCACATAGAGCCAGTGCCAAATCTGTTGCACGCGCATCTTCTGTTGCGCGGGCGGCACGCCGATGGCGCCGAGCGCCTCGGCGAGTTGCGCGCGGGACAGGCCGACGAGCGACGGCCTGGCCGGCGGCACGTAGCGTTCCAGCGGGGCCTTTTCGATGGCGCGTTCGGCTGCAAGCATCTCGGTCATGCGCAATCGCGCGCGGCCTCTGCCGCGCCGTCTCCTACAGATGGGGTTCGACCGGCGGGAGCGGAAGGCGCGGGCCGGTGCGCGCCTATTTGCACTCCTGCGCGACGCGGTCGAGCGCCTGGGAAATGCCCTTGAGCGAGAACGTATCGGTGGTCTGCGTGCCGCGCGAGGTGGTGGCCTTGACGACGGCGTCGGCTCCCTTGCGCATGGCTTCGACCAGACGCTGCTCGTCGTTGGCGTTCTTCACCCAGGCCCCGTCGTTCTGGGTGTACATCGCGAATGTGGTGCCGCCGACGTTGATGTTGGCCTCCGAATTCGGCTTGAAGGCATAGCCGGTGATCAGCATCGACACCTCGTCCTTGATCTTCTCGGCCGGACGCGTGGAGACGAACATGTAGACCACGTTGGCCGCGGTTCGCCGGTTGGGCGGATTGTCCTGCGAGGAGGTGGGCTTGGACAGGGCGAAGCAGACCTTGCGGCCACCGGGCGAGGCCGTGTAGGCACCCCAGTCGGCGTACTGGCCGAGCAGCGTCGCCTGGGCCTCGGGACTGGTCGCGGCCGGCCGGGGTTGCGCCTGGCCCGCGGACGGCAGAACGCCGATGGCGGCAGCAAAGAGAAGCGGCAGGAGGAGGAGGTGGCGGGTTGTCACGTTCATCGGACCTCGTGCAAGGGGGGCAGACCGGAGATGGTCAAATCAGCCGAAGTATAGCGAAATAAAGGGCAAAATCTGGATAGGAAAGGTCGTATCGCCGCACCCCTTCGCGCGGGCCGGCGCGAGCCAGAGATCGCGTCCCCCGAGAGCACAGACAACACGGGATTTTCCGCCATGAAAGCGGTCCTCTGCACGGGCGCCGGCACGCCCGACGATCTCGTCTTCGCCGAACTGCCCGAGCCTGCCCCGGGCCCGGGCGAGGCCACCGTCCAGGTGGCGGCCGTCGGGCTCAACTTCTTCGACCTCCTGATCATTGCCGGCAAGTACCAGTACCGCCCCGCCTTCCCTTTCTCGCCGGGGGCGGAGTTCTCCGGCACGGTCGCCGCGCTCGGACCGGGCGTGGAGGGGCTTGCCCCGGGCGACCGGGTGATGGGCTACTGCCGCTTCGGCGCCGCGCGCGAGCGGCTCGCCGTCGCCGCCGATTGGCTGATCAAGCTGCCCGACGCGCTCGACTTCGACCGCGCCGCGGGTTTGAGCGTGACCTACGGCACGACCTATTACGCGCTCAAGGACCGCGCCGGGCTCAAACCCGGCGAGACGCTTGCGGTGCTGGGCGCCGCCGGCGGTATCGGCCTGGCCGCGGTCGAAATCGGCAAGCTTCTCGGCGCACGCGTCATCGCCTGCGCCTCCTCCGATGAAAAGCTCGCCTTCGTGCGCAGCCGCGGCGCCGACGTGACGCTGAATTATGCCACCGGCCAGCTGCGCGATGATCTCAAGCAACTCGGCGGCGACCGCGGCATTGATGTGATCTTCGACCCGGTCGGAGGGCCGTATGCCGAGGCGGCGCTGCGTTCGATCGCCTGGGGCGGGCGCTTTCTGGTGATCGGGTTTGCCGCCGGCGACATTCCCAAGCTGCCGCTCAACCTCGTGCTGCTCAAGAGCTGTGACGTGCGCGGGGTGTTCTGGGGCGCCTGGACCGAACGCGAGCCCCAAGCCCATCGCGAAAACAGCGCCGACCTCGTCCGCTGGTGCGCCGACGGAAGGCTCAGCGCGCATGTGCATGCGCGCTATCGGCTCGCCGATGCGGCCCAGGCGCTCAAGGACATCGCCGCGCGCAAGGTGATGGGCAAGGTGATCCTGCGGCCCTGAGTTACCACGCGGCGGCGAGCCGTTCCAGCGCCGCGCGCGCCGCGGCCCGGTGGGCAGGCGCGATCCGATCGCAGACGAGCTTGATGGCGGCTGCGAGCACTGCCGCGTCGTCGCTCAAACCGAGCGCAGGCAACAGGTCGGGTACGGCGTCGAGCGGGACGACGAAATAGGCGAGCGCCGCAAAGAGTGCCACGCGCACGTGGTTCGGGGTTTGCCGGTCGAGGGCGCAGTAGTAGGCCGTGAGCGAATCCTCGGCGAACGGAATGCGGGCTGCGACCCGGCCGAGCTTGCGCCAGAACCCCCGCCGCACCACCGCCTCGTCGTGCGCGGACGCGCGGTCGCGGCCATCCACCCAGTCCGTGGCATCGACACGTCGCACGGCCTGCTCCACCACTCGAGCCCCCGGGCCAACATGGCCTCTGATCGCGACCGGTGCAAGCGCCGGTCCGGATCGCACCACCCCGTCAGCCGCGCGCCAGCGCGTCCATGGCCGCCGCCAACGCAATGTCGCGCTCGGTTACGCCGCCGGCATCGTGGGTGGCCAGCGTGACCGACACCGTCCGGTAGACATTGAACCATTCGGGATGGTGGTCCATCTTCTCGGCCACCAGCGCCGCGCGGGTCATGAATCCGAAGGCGGCGTTGAAATCCTTGAACTCGAAGGTCTTGGCGATGGCATCGCGGCCGGCCACCTCGCTCCAGCCATCGAGCCCTGCCAAGGCCTGCGCGCGGGCGGCACCGGTGAGTCTTTGCGCCATATCAAGGCCCTCGCTGCCGGGTGGATATTCGATCTGCCCGCTTGGGGCACCGGGCATAATAGCGCGATTGTGCGGCCGTTGCGCCGTCGCCGTCGGCTTACCCCGCCCTCGCAATCGGCCGGGAACTTCCTACGTCACGGTCAGCGCCGCACGAACCTCTGAGGCATCTCCATGGGTTGGTCGATCACGATCGGGGCCATTGCGGGCACCCGCATCCGGCTGCACATCACCTTCCTGCTCTTTCTCGCCTGGATCTTCTTTGCCAGCTACGTGTCCGGCGGAGCGCAGGCGGCTTGGTATTCGCTCGCCTTCATGGTTCTCCTGTTCGCCTGCGTGGTGGCGCACGAATTCGGCCACATCTTCATGGCGCGACGCTTCGGCGTGACCACGCCGACGGTGACCCTCTTGCCGATCGGCGGTGTGGCGCAGCTCGAGCGCATCCCGGAGAAGCCGTCCGTGGAATTGCTGATCGCGGTGGCGGGGCCGGCGGTCAATGTGGTCATTGCCGTCGTCCTGGTCCTGGTGTTCGGGGCCTCGCTCGATGCCCGCAACCTGGTCGCCGTGAACAATTCTGCCATCGGAATGCTCGACCGCCTGGCGGTGGTGAACCTGTTCCTGGTGCTGTTCAACATGATCCCGGCCTTTCCGATGGACGGCGGCCGGGTGCTGCGGGCGGCGCTGGCCAGCCGGCTCGGCTACGTGCGGGCGACCGAGATCGCCGCGACCATCGGGCAATTCGTCGCCTTCGGTCTTGGCTTTCTCGGCCTGTTCGGCAATCCGCTGCTGATCTTCATCGCCATCTTCGTCTATCTCGCCGCCGCCTCGGAGGCGCAGCTCGTGGCGGTGCGGGCGATGTCGCGCGGCGTGCCGGTTCGCGCGGCCATGATGACGCAATTTGCCACGCTGCATCCGGAATCCTCGATCGACGAGGCGGTGGAGACGCTGCTGCGCACGAGCCAGAACGAGTTCCCGGTGGTCGACGGCGACAACCGGCCGGTCGGGGTGCTCGGCCGCAACGAGCTGATCCGCACGCTCAAGCAGCTTGGTCCCGACGCAAGCGTGGCGGAGGCGATGTCGAGCCCGGTGCCGATCGTGGGCCACCGCGCCTGTCTGGAGGAGGCATTCCGCGCCCTGCAGGAACGGTCGGCTCCGGCAGTGGTCGTGGTCGATTCCGCCGGGCGGCTGATCGGCCTCATCACGCTCGAGACGGTGGGCGAGATGCTGATGGTGCAGGACGCGCTGCCCAAGGGCATGCGGCTTGGCCCGTGGAGCCGGCCGGCCGGCGCGTGACATGAAGCCCGCGCGGCGGCGCTGAGGAACCCTCGTGACCCGAGCGGGCCGCGGTTGCTTCGCCCTGAACCATCGCTATATTCCGCGGGACTCAACGCACCAATTTGGCGCCGCCGCGGGCCGAATTCGGGCCCGCGCCGCTTTTTTGTTCACCCATGAACCTGCGCAACGTCGCGATCATCGCCCACGTCGACCACGGCAAGACCACGCTGGTCGACCGCCTGTTGCAGCAGTCCGGCGCGTTCCGGGAGAACCAGCGCGTGCAGGAGCGCGCCATGGATTCCAACGACCTGGAGCGCGAGCGCGGCATCACCATCCTGGCCAAGGCCACCTCGATTCTCTGGCAGGGCACCCGCATCAACATCGTCGACACCCCGGGGCACGCCGATTTCGGCGGCGAGGTGGAGCGCATCCTCAACATGGTGGACGGCGCGCTGGTGCTGGTGGATGCGGCCGAGGGGCCCCTGCCGCAGACCAAGTTCGTGGTCTCCAAGGCGCTGAAGATGGGGCTTCGGCCGATCGTCGTGATCAACAAGGTCGACCGCGCCGACGCGCGACCGACCGAAGTGGTCAACGAGGTGTTCGACCTGTTTGCGGCGCTGGATGCCACCGATGAGCAGCTCGATTTCCCGATCCTCTACGGCTCGGCCAAGGAGGGCTGGATGGCGGCCAGCCCGGACGGCCCCAAGCACGACGGCATGCGGCCGCTGTTCGACCTCGTGCTGCGGCACGTGCGGCCGCCGCAGGTCGAAGACGGGCCGTTCCGCATGCTCGGCACCATTCTCGAGGCCAACCCCTATCTCGGCCGCGTCGTCACCGGCCGCATCACCGCAGGCTCGGTCAAGCCGAACCAGGCGGTGAAGGTGCTCGACCGCAACGGCCGGCTGATCGAAACCGGCCGCGTCACCAAGGTGCTGGCCTTCCGCGGCCTGGAGCGGCAGCCGATCGACGAGGGCCTGGCCGGCGACATCGTCGCCATCGCCGGCCTGCCGCAGGCCACCGTCTCGCACACGCTCTGCGATCCGACGGTAACCGAACCCCTGCCGGCGCAGCCGATCGATCCGCCGACCCTCGCCATGACCTTCCGCATCAACGATTCGCCGCTCGCCGGCACCGAGGGCGACAAGGTGCAAAGCCGGGTGATCCGCGAGCGCCTGCTGCGCGAGGCGGAGGGCAACGTAGCGTTGCGCGTCTCGGAATCGGCGGAAAAGGACTCCATGGAGGTGGCCGGCCGCGGCGAATTGCAGCTCGGCATCCTGATCGAGACCATGCGCCGCGAAGGCTTCGAGCTCTCGGTGTCGCGGCCGAAGGTGCTGTTCGAGCGCGACGCCGATGGTAGCATTCTGGAGCCGATCGAAGAGGTCGTCATCGACGTCGATGAGGAGCACGCGGGCATCGTGGTGCAGAAGCTCGCCGAGCGCAAAGCCGAGATGCTGGAGATGCGTCCCTCCGGCGGCGGGCGGGTCCGGCTCGTGTTCCACGCCCCGACCCGAGGATTGATCGGCTATCAGGGCGAGTTGTTGACCGACACGCGCGGCACCGCGGTGATGAACCGGCTGTTCCACGGCTACGGGCCGTATCGCGGCGAGGTCGCCCGCCGGCCGAACGGCGTGTTGATCTCCACCGACCAGGGCGAGGCGGTGGCCTATGCGCTGTGGA
>Ga0209172_10002780_pt1 | contig 29354 bp, 22 predicted proteins | sample LarsenN4metaG_FD_184113 | JGI IMG/M metagenome (GOLD analysis project Ga0209172, IMG submission 184113) | Hot spring sediment bacterial and archeal communities from British Columbia, Canada, to study Microbial Dark Matter (Phase II) - Larsen... ... | reverse complement strand
AAGACACCTTGCACTGTAAGCTCAGTGCCTGTGATGCCAAGCCGGGCGACGTCAATGCTTCCGGAGGGACGCCCAACCTGCAGGATGTGATTTACCTGGTGAACTTTGTGTTCGACAAAAGCCGGGTGAGTCCTCCTTGTAACGGCACCGATCCGGGTAACTCCTGGGAACCTGTGAGGACGGGTGAATGCTGCTTTTAGCAGTTCAAGAGTGAATAGCAGGACAGATTACTTTTCAGTCTGCGTTTGACCAAGAGGACCGAATTAGGCTCTTTTTATTCTTTTTGCCTCAAAAGCCATTTGGTTCAGATTTCCCCTGATTTTGTGCTCGAAAATGACAAAATTTCCTTTTACCAATCTCGATAGATTATACCGGCTCTCAATCCCGATTCCATCTTGACTCTGATTTTCTATTTGCTTGTCCCTCAATAAATTATTATCATAAATAGCTTAGACTTGTAACTGGTTTCCGGAGCTTTCCGGCAATTGGTTTGCTTTATTATATTTGATTGTGGAAATGAAAACCTTAAACCCTGACCCACAGGAGGAAGGATGACCACCTGGACCATTGCCAAAAGGGCTGCCTCAATGGAGACTTCCGCCATCCGCGAAATTCTCAAACTCACCGAGCAGAAAGACGTTATCTCCTTTGCCGGAGGACTCCCTGCCCCGGAGCTTTTCCCGGTGGAAGGTATCCGGCGAGCCTGCCAGGACGTTCTGCAGAATCAAGGGCCGCAGTCTCTACAGTATAGCCTTTCTACTGGAATCCGACCGCTCAAACAATTCTTAGCCCAAAGACTAAAGAATAGAGGCATTGATATCACCGAAGATAACCTTCTGATTACCGGAGGTTCTCAGCAGGGGCTGGACATCATCGGAAAGGCATTCATTGACTCCGGCACAGTGATAATTACCGAGAATCCAAGTTACCTGGGTGCCATCCAGGCTTTCAGCGCTTATCGGCCGGTATATGTCACCGTGGAAATGGATGAAGAGGGTATGCTGGTCGATCAGTTAGAAGCCAGGATTAAGAAATACTACCCCCGTTTCATTTACACTGTGCCGACTTTCCAGAACCCGACCGGCAGGACTTTGTCTTATCGCCGGAGGGTGCAGTTAGTGGAGCTGTCCAAGCAGTACAATATCCCTATCGTGGACGATAATCCTTACAGTGAGTTGAGATACTCCGGAGAAGAGGTCCCTTCCATCAAAGCCATTGCCGGTGATTGGGTGATTCAGTTAGGGACTTTTTCAAAGATAGTTTCTCCTGGTTTGAGAATCGGCTGGATAGTAGCACCCTTAGACTTAATGCCGGTCTTGGAAAAGATGAAACAGGCCTTAGACTTGCACACCAACACCTTCTCCCAGTATGTAATCTGGGAATACTGCAAAGAAGGCCGGCTGGAAAAGCACATCGAGAGATTAAAAGAGGCATATCGGGAAAGAAGAGATGTGATGATAGAAAGCATGCAGGAATTCATGCCGGAGGAGGTCTTCTGGACTAAGCCGGAAGGAGGGCTGTTCCTGTGGGTGCATCTGCCGGAAGGAACCAATTCTACCCAGCTTCTGAAGATTGCGGTTGAGAAAAAAGTGGCTTATGTGCCGGGCACCGGCTTTTTCCCCAACGGCGGCGGCGAGAATACCCTGAGAATGAATTTCTCTAACGCTACCGAAGAGCAAATCCGGGAAGGGGTCAAAAGGCTGGCAAAAGTCTTCAAAGAGCAGATTGAAAGAGCAGTGGCGGTGCCTACTTAAAAGAGAGGATTTCGATTATGCGGTCAGGTAACAGTTACATAAAGCAGGCCTGACCGCTTTTTTATACACAGGAACTAAATGGAAAAGAAACTTTTATTAGGCAACGAAGCCATCGCCTATGCCATCTATCACTCCGGCGCCTACGGCACCTCTTATCCCGGCACTCCGGCAACTGAGATTCAGGAAACCTTAATCCGGTTGTACAAAAAGCATCCTGAGGCCAATAACTTAGCCCGCTGGTCCATCAATGAAAAGGTCGCTTTGGAGCGAGCCATCGGTCTTTCTTTTGCGGGCAGGAGAGTGGCTGTCTCTTTCAAACATGTGGGATTAAACGTTGCTTTAGACCCTTTCATGAGCGCGGCCATTGTTGGCACTCCAGGTTTAGTAGTTATTTCAGCCGACGACCCTGGCATGCACTCCTCCCAGAATGAGCAGGACAGCCGGGTCTTGGCTGACTTTGCTTTAACCTTCTGTTTAGAGCCATCCAATTCTCAGGAAGCCTACGATATGACTAAGAAGGCTTTTGAGATTTCTGAAGAGTTGGAGCTGCAGGTCATGGTCAGAATGGTGACTCGCACATCACATGTCCGCGGTAATGTCACCTTAGGCGAGAAAGCAGAGAAGATTCATCAACGTGATATCATCCGCGACCCCAAGAAATGGGTGGTCCTGCCCGCCTTTGCCCGTCCCAACTATCAGAAGTTGCTGGAGAAGAAACTGCCTTTGCAGAAAAAACTTACGGAAGAGTCGGAGTTCAATCAGTTAGTCCTGCGGGGCAAAAAAAGGGGCATCATCGCCTGCGGCAACGCCTTCAACTACGTGATGGAACATGACGACAAAGATTTTTCTTATTTGAAAATCGGCACCTATCCGGCTCCGGTGGAAAAAATTAAAAAACTGGCCGACCACGTTGAGCAGTTAGTGGTGGTGGAAGAGGGCTATCCCTTTGTAGAGCGCCAGCTGCCGGCAATTTTATACAATCAGAGGCCCATTGCCGGAAAATTAGACGGGACCGTTCCCAGAGCAGGTGAACTTCAACCCTCATCTCTTTTCAATCTATTTGACGGCAAAAAGCCGGCCCAGCCTCCCAAGGTACCGGTCCGCCCCCCGGCTTTGTGTAAAGGCTGCCCGCACGATGACACTTTTTACGCTATGGAAGATGCCCTGGAGGGCAAGGAATATTACGCCTTCAGCGACATTGGCTGCTATACCTTGGGCCTGCTTAAACCGCACCACATCGGCGACGTGGTGGTCTGCATGGGAGCTTCCATTTCTGGAGGAATTGGCGCTGCCGAAGCCGGCCTAAAGAATGTCGTTGCCGTCATCGGCGATTCCACTTTTACCCATTCCGGTTTAACCGGGCTGGCTGAGGCGGCAAATCACAATACCAATCTTACCCTATTCATCCTGGATAACTGCGGTACCGCCATGACCGGCGGGCAGCCTACTCTTACTCCGGACCAGACCTTGGAGAAGATGGTCACCGGCCTGGGAGTCAGCCCCCAGCACTTGAAAGTAATAACTCCCTTGCGCAGATATCGAAAAGAAAATGCCGAACTTATCCAGAAGGAAATCGAGTATCCCGGGCTCTCCGTAATTATCGCCCGCCGGGCCTGCGTGGAATTAAAGAAAGACACCAATGATTGATAAAGCCAACTTGGTATTAGCCGGAGTTGGAGGCCAAGGGGTAATCTCTTTAGCTCAACTCATCTCTCTTCTGGCAGCAGATAACCGCCTCTATGTCAAGCAGTCCGAGGTGCACGGCATGGCCCAAAGAGGCGGCTCGGTTTCCTCACATGTCAGATTCTCCAAGCAGCCGGTCTCCAGTGCTATCATTCCTCAAGAAGAGGCTGATTTTGTTTTGGGAGCCGAGCCTCTGGAGACTCTCAGAAATTTAGAGTTTCTCAAACCCGAGGGAGTAGTCATAAGCAGTCTCAACGCGTTGGAAAATCCTGACCAGATTCCCAACTATCCTTTACTGGATGATATAGTCGGCGAAATCAAGCGGCAGCGCCGCCATATTCTGGTGGACTCATTGGGCCTGGCCAGACAGGCCGGCAATCCCAAGACCGAGAGTATGGTACTGATGGGAACTCTCTCTTCATTTTTGGAGATTGCCCCTTCCGAGATTGAAAAGTATATTCATCTGGCATTTGATAAGAAAGGTGAGCAAGTGGTCAAAGCCAATCTTGAGGCTCTAAAACTGGGGTTGCGGGAGAATGCTTTTTATCAGATTGAGCAGATTCTAAATCAGGCCTGCCCGGACAACCGTTTCACTCTTTTAGAGCCAGAGGTTTACCAAATTCTCCAGCATTTGCAAATCAGCCTGCCTGAATTTCATTTTCTTCCGGTTGAGAAATTGCGGCCACCTCAGCTTTCTGGGTCAGTAGAACAAGCCCTAAGGCATTTTGGCTCAGAGAAAATTGTACTCAAAATTGTCTCGCCGGATATCAGCCATAAACAGGAGGTCGGCGGAGTTCTCTTTGCTCAAAAGGATGCCAAGGAAGTCCGCAAAGCGATAGACGAACTACTTCGGAACGCACGGGAAAAGCAGCCTGCAGCTGACATCAAAGGAATTTTGCTCACCGCATTTTTCGAACACTCCTCTGAATTTGCCCATGAACTTCTACTCGGCCTTAAACAGGATGATGCGATTGGGCCAATCATTACTTTTGGCGCCGGCGGAGCGCTGACGGAATTCTACGCCCAGAAATTCGGAGAAAAAGCCAGCGCAGTCCGCTCCACTTTCAACTTAGACCGAGCGCAGATATCCAAGATGGTCTCCGGCACCTCTTTAGGAGAGCTCCTCTTTGGCCGTGGCCGAACTAAAGAAGTTTTGGTCCCGGAAGAAACTATTACCTGCGTAATTGCATCATTCGCAGCCCTGGCTGAACACTTTTCCGAAACAAACCCCTCCTCCAAGTTTGTCATTACCCAGGCCGAAGTAAATCCATTCGCAGTCTCAAAACAGAAGCTAATTGCCTTAGACGCCCGCTTACAGTTTGCGGTAAAAAAAAACTTTAAGTTCTCCCGCCCGGTCCACAAGATAAAAAATCTGCTTTACCCTGAGTCGGTTCTGGTGGCAGGCGCCTCAGCCGAAAAACTCAATCCCGGCCGGATCATCCTCCAGAATCTTTTGGAAAGCAAACAGATTCCCAAAGATAAGATTTATTTGCTGCACAAGTCAGCTTCCCAAATTGACGGCTGTCAGGCCTTCAGCTCCTTGGATGACCTACCTAAAGTCGACCTGGCCATTCTGAGCGTGGACGCCCAGTCTGCGGCAGCCCTGTTGGAGGAGCTGGTCAAAAAACGAAAAACACAATCAATAATTCTGATTCCCGGAGGCTTTGGAGAGACCGAGGCCGGCCGCCTGCTGGAAGAAAAACTGAAAGAGTTGATTGCCGATTCTCACGGAGATTCAGACGGCGGAGTGGTGGTCAATGGCGGCAACTGTCTGGGGATTTTATCCCCCTATTACAACAGTTTTTTCATCGCCAGGTACAAACTCCCCCTGGTGGAGACAAAATTCCGCAATCTGGCCAGCCTCAGCCAGAGCGGCGCCTATCTGGTCAGCCAGATTTCCAATCTTCAGGGAGTACTTCTGCCAGCCCATGCCATCTCCATCGGCAATCAGATCGATCTCACGGTCAGCGACTACCTTGAGTTTCTGGGGCAAGACCAGGACCTTGACGTTTTCAGCATTTACCTGGAGGGTTTCCAACCACTGGATGGAAGGAAATTTTTAGAAACAGCAGAAAGGGTTATCCAAAAGGGGAAAAAAATAATCTTCTTTAAAGCCGGTCGGACCCGGCTGGGTCAGATGGCCGCCTTCTCCCATACTGCGGCGATTGCAGGTGAATATCGAGTGCTGAAGTCTGCCCTGACCCAGGCCGGAGTCAAAGTCTGCCAGACTCTGCCGGGATTTATTGACGTAACCAAACTCTCGGCCTTATGGAGCAAGAAAAAGGTATCTGGTAATCGCCTCGGAATCATAAGCAATGCCGGCTTTGAATGCACTGTGGCAGCCGACAATCTCCATAGCATGAAGCTGGCCGATCTGGCCCCGTCCACTATGGAGAGGCTGAAGAATCTTCTCCCCCCTGGAATTGTAGATGTCCATCATCCGATTGACGCCACTCCCATAACCAATTCGGAGAAATTTGCTCAGATGGTTCAGGTTCTCTTGGAAGATGAAGGAGTCGACCTGGTGGTCGCCTCCCCCCTTCCCCCTACTCAGTCTCTGGAGAATTTAGCCCCGGGCCCCGGACACAACGAAGATATAAATCGGCCCGGCAGCCTGCCTATGCGGCTAATCGAACTGAACCAAAAGTTCTCTAAACCGATTCTGGTTTGCATTGATGCCGGGCCACTTTATGACCCCTGTGTTCATCTTTTGGAGACTAATGGCATTCCCTGCTTCCGAAAAATCGACCGCGCCTTGGGGGCCCTGAATCTGTATCTGCTCTGACCGGCCAGAGGAGCAGGCTCCTTCTTGAAGGAGGCCTAAATTAGTCCGTTTCTGGGCTGGGCAAAAGCAATCACAAATCCTATTATCACTGCCATCCAGATAGCCACATACCAGGGCACAAACTTCTGCCTCCGAGAAAGCATGTCCGGAAACAGAACCGGCTTTCCGGCGAATTTACCTCTGGGCCGGCTGGGGAAAAAGAAGGTTTTGTAAGTCTCAATTGTAGCCACGGTGTAGCCTAAAGCTCCCACACAGATGAACAAATAGCTCTCTGTAAAACAGGCCAGCAAAGTGGCATAGAAAAGCGCAATCACCGGGCTGCGGAAGAATTTCAAAAGTTCAAATCCTTCTAAGGGGGCATCCTTCCAGGCACCGCCAAAAGCAGAAATCCATCCTCCGGCAGTTCCAAAGAGCAGGACTACCATTAACGGCAGCTGCAACCTCAATCTTTCGAAATAATAGATTCCGCCGATTACCAGCAGAACCCCCGCCGCATAAGCAGCAGCAATCCAGAGACGGTTCTTAAGGTCTTTGACCACTTTCCCCTTAACGTGAAATTGCATCGGTATGAAATACTTGGACTGGTCCTCATTCCGCACAAAGGCCTTGTAAAACTCCACCAGCGCGCGCTCAATTCCATAAGTGATACCAAACAGTACCACCATGTGACCCGAACTGGTTAGAGTAAGCTTGGTTATCAGCCAGACCACCGGAGCAATCACGCCGCTGACTAAGATGCTGCGGGAGTATCTTCGAAAAGTAAACCCTTCATGGGGAGAGTCCTTGTACATTCCCCAGGTAGCCGTATGCGTCCCGGCCAGAAGCCCAATCCCAATCGCTATAACCAGTTCCATAAGTACCTTACTCCTCCTTTTATTTCATCCGGGTTTTAGACTCGTAGATTTTTTCCAGATACTGCAAATCTCTTTTGGCCAAATCAAAAGAAAAAAGCGGTTGACAGTTGTTCCTGATGGCTTGCAGGAAGTCTTTAAACATGGCCTTGTATCCAGAGATGTCTGAAAACCCGGGCCAGATTAAACGTTTTACTTTTCCTTTGGCCAGGATGAATAGTCCGTTAGATTCAAAAGTTATCGAGCCTTCTTTACCATAGATTTTGGAGATGCGCAAACCTTTGAACAGGGAGGGGATCTCCCAGGAGTAAGCCAGAGCCCCCACTTGTCCTTCCTTATACTTAATGCCAACAAAATAACTCCGATCCGGCACGGTCAGACTCCCTGGCCTGAATCCTTTGATTTCCTCAATCTCAAATCCTAAATTGGCCATGAAATTTATCCAGTGGATTCCCCCTTCGAACAAGGCCCCACCTCCGGCCAGAGACGTTTCATTCCGCCAACCGGCACACTTCTGCAGTTTCAGCGCATTGACCTGAATGAATAAAATTTCTCCAATCCAGTTCTTCTTTATGATTTCCCTGAGTTTGATTGCCAGCGGTTTGTAAAAGTAATTCTCCGATATTAAAACCTGTTTTCCTGTTTTATTAGCGGCTCGGGCAACTTCATCAAAGTCAGAACTACACAGAAACGGGGGTTTCTCTACAATAACATGTTTCCCTGCTTGCAGAGCCTCGAGCGTAAGTTCTAGATGCAAAGCCGGAGGCGTGGCTATTAGAATTATTTCAATTTCTGGAGGTCTAAGGGCGGCTTCATAGGAGTCAAAATATCCCTGGCCTTTGAATTCCTGATTGTAAGCAATGGCTTTTTCTTTGCTCCGGCTGGCGTAAAATAAGCGGACCTGGTCTCTGAATTTAGAAAGTGTCCGGCTGTGCAATCTGGTCACGCCGCCGCATCCCACAAAGGCCAGATTTAATGGATTCAATTCTCCCTGCCTTTTGCCTCAAAATTCTCTCTTCAGAATCTCTTCCCCCACTCTCAAAGCATTAGCCGCAATGGTCAGGCTGGGATTGACCGCCGCTGAAGTAGGAAATACGCTTCCGTCGGTGACATAGAGATTTTCCAGGCCCCGGTATTTACAACTGGTATCCACCACGGAGGCACAGGGATTCTCTCCCATGCGCAGAGTTCCCACCGCATGCGAGAAAGTCCTGATTCTATGCACATAGAAAAACCAGGCTCCGGCCTTGCGGAGAATCTCTTTAGCCTTGTTGATCAGAAACTGTGAGGCCTGCCGGTCTCGCAAAGTCTCTCTATAATCGACTATTAGCTGGGGCAATCCATGATATGAAGAGCCAGACCAGTCTGCTTTGACCCGGTTATGATAGCGGGGCTGATCTTCAGCTATGGTCAAAAGTCCGGCTAAATTTTTGAGGCCCCAGCTCACCATCTGACCGAATGGTTTCCCCAACATCTTTTTGACTAATGCTTCCGGGGGAGGCGCCTGTATTTGCTGAATGCTGCCGATTTTCTTCCAGCCGTTATTTGTTCCGGCACTGCCGAAATAGAAATCATGGATTCCGATCTGTTTCTGATGTTCCGCTATCTTACTTATCCGGTAAGGAAAAATCCCGAAGACAATGGCACTGCAATGCCGCATCAGATAGCGGCCGACTGAGTCACCGGCCGGGTTTAATTTCTCCAGCTCCGAGGAGAAGATTATCTGCGGAGAGCCCAAAGCGCCGGCTGCTAAGATAAGCACTCTGCCTGCATAGGTTTTCCGGGTCTTTGTCTTGGAGTTATAGCTGTGCACTCTGACGATTCTCTGTTTATCCGCTTCTAATTTAACCGCCATAGTATTGGGGAGTAAAACCATTCCCTGCTCAATTAACTTGGGTATGACGCAGGTGGCTAAATCGTTTTTAGCTTCGATGGCGCAGGCAAAAGTATCGCAGGTCGAGCAGCTCACGCATGGTTTTGCTCTTCCATGGTTGTAGTTAATCGCCAGGGGCAAGCGGAAAGGCCTGAGATTCAATTCCTGGGCCGCCTGTTGCAGTCTTGCGGAAACAGGTGAGAGCCCTGGGAGTTTTTGCATAAAAGGAATACTGCGGAAAGGCTCGCCGGGATCCTGGCCGCTGGTTCCAGCCACTTCCAGGATTTTTTCGGCCTGGCCATAATAGGGCTCCAGTTCGCCGTAAGAGATCGGCCAGCGCGCTTGTGTTTCCCCAGCTAATTCAGGGTCAAATTCGAAATCCTTTTCACGAAAACGCAATGAGACGCCGCCGTAGAAAACCGAAGGCCCTCCCACACAGGAATAAATCCCCATTTCAGGCTGATGACCCCCGTTTATAATTCGTGGAGGACTCTCTCGAGAATAATAAGGCGTCAGATCTACTGTGTTCTCAGGATTCCAGTTGTGTGTACCTCGCCTGACCCAGTCCCCTCTTTCTAACATTAAAACCTTGAGGCCTGCGTTGACCAGCACAAATGCACCCAGCGCGCCGCCAAAACCACTTCCTATGATGATGACGTCATACTCAGGGCTCGGCTTCATAAGAAGAATCTGGAATGACATCCCATCATACAGAGGTGGCACCTATCTGTCAATCCTTATTTAGCAGATGAGAAAATCTTTCGAGGCCACGCTTAATTGCAGTTGTTCACCCTTTCCCTTCTTTTTTCCTTTCCGAATGAAGCCTGATAACCTTCCCCTTAACCAGATAGACTGAGGTAAACCAAATCTGCCCTGTGATTACGCACGCTTCCCCACAAAAACATGAGAAGCAAATTTCGTTGACAGCTGGATGGCCGGGAGCTAAATTCTTTCTGTCGGTAATTTGGCATGCAAGATCTCGGTGAAATTCTATTTCGGCTTTTCGTTATCTTCACCTCGGCCAAGATCATGGGAGAGCTCTTCGAGCGCCTTAAACAGCCGGCTTTAATTGGCGAGATTCTGGCAGGGGTCATACTGGGGCCTCATCTTTTTAACTTGGTCCACAATCAAGAAATCTACAATGTCTTGGCTGAAATCGGAGTAATGGTTCTGCTCTTCACGGTTGGCTTGCAGATTAAAGTGGAAGAGATTATGAAAGTGGGTGGCCGTTCCACTCTAGTGGCGGTGCTGGGGGTGATAATTCCGTTTTTTCTCGGTTATGGCTATTCCGTGCTTTCCGGAGAGAATACGATTGGCGCCATGTTCATGGGCGCAGCCATGGTGGCTACCAGTGTGGGGATTACCGCCCGTATATTTGCCGATTTCGGCTTGGTGGAATCAGAAATCGCCCGGATCATTCTGGCCGCCGCTGTAATTGACGATATCCTGGGTATGCTGGTGCTGGCCATTGTGACCGGGGCCGGCCAAGGGACCTTGTCTTACATTCACCTGGGAATAATTACTCTGGAGGCCGTCGGATTTATCCTCTTCCTGATTCTGGTGGGAACCAGATTGACACGCCGGTACATTGCCCGGGTGGCCAACTTGAAGGTCAGGAATGCGGTTTTCGCCTTGTCCCTGATATTCCTGCTGGGCCTCTCCGCTGTGGCCAGCCTGCTACAGCTGGCTGCCATAATAGGGGCCTTCATGGCTGGCCTGGTGATGTCGGAGTTCAACTTTCAATTCCAGCTCAGCCAGAGGGCGGAATCATTGTACGATTTTCTGGTCCCATTTTTTTTCGTAATAATGGGGAGCAAAATAGATTTAGGAGTGCTGGCCGACAGTTCCATCTGGCTGACCGCCGGCTTGATCACAGTTTTGGCCATCGCCGGGAAACTGATTGGCTGCGGAGTTGCGGTTATAAAGTCCGGTCTTAAGACCGCTTTTCAAGTGGGGGTGGGAATGGTTCCCCGCGGTGAAGTGGGCCTGATAATAGCCTCAGTGGGATTGGGCTCCGGGGCGATCAATTCAGAACTCTACGCCGTGGTGATTTTCATGGTTGTGGCTACGACGGTTCTACCACTTCCGCTGCTGAGAAGGCTTTTGACCCTGCAATAGTTAGCTTGATTGCAGACTCTGTAACATAGGCTAACTTAAAAGGCTTGCTTAACCAGACAATGTATACTAACTTTCACCCAAGTGTTCAAACTGCCCTGAAGAGACGCACTATATTTCAAGGAAATGGTACTGCGTGTTTAAGAGACGTAACGCTTAACAAAGATTGGAGGATTCGATGGCTTTCGAAAATGTAGTGCAATTATCCCCTCAAGAAATACCTCGGCGATGGTATAATATATTGCCTGATTTACCAGAGCCCTTAGCCCCACCTCGCGATCCCGACGGAAAAGAAAGATTAGAAAGACTGCCCAGAATACTTCTGAAAACTTGTTTAGAACAAGAAAATTCTGAAGCGAGATGGATTGATATTCCTGAAGGAGTATTGGAGCTATTTGTCAAGTCGGGCCGGCCGAGACCATTGATTCGCGCCAACAGACTCGAACAGTTACTGGGTACGTCGGCTCAATTGTATTACAAAGCCGAATTTTTTAGTCCTCCAGGAAGCCATAAGGTAAACACCGCTATCGTCCAGGCCTATTATGCTAAGCAAGAAGGATATAAGAGACTGACCACCGAAACAGGGGCAGGGCACTGGGGAGGAGCCTTGTCATATGCGGCGAATCTAGCCGGGATTAAATGTACCATCTACTGGGTAAGGTCAGTTTACAATTGGAAGCAAGGAAGAAAACTGTACATGCAGCTGAATGGTGCGGATGTTTGGGCCTCTCCTAGCGACAGGACGGAAGTCGGAAGAGAACTCTTGGGACAAGATCCCAACCATCCGGGTTCACTGGGAATTGCAATTTCTGAAGGGATAGAAGATGCTTTAGGTGACCAAGAGGCCATATACTGTCTGGGTTCGGTATTGAACCATGTTTTGCTACACCAGACCATCATAGGTTTAGAAACCCAAAAACAATTTGAAAAGATCGGAAAGTATCCCGATCTAATGATTTCTTGTCTGGGAGGGGGAAGTAATTTTGGCGGTTTCGTATTGCCTTTCGTAGGTGATGTTCTGACCAAAGGCAAGAAAATCAGATTCATAGCTGCTCAAAGTCAATCGTCCCCCAACTTGCAAGGGGAATATAGGTATGACTTTGCCGATCATGCCAAAATGACACCGCAATTGAAGATGTATACCATAGGTCATGAAAAAGACACTACGCCAATAAGAGCCGATGGTCTGAGGTATCATGGGTGCTCTCCCATAATAAGCCTGCTTAGGAATAAAGGTTACATTGACACAGTTGCCTACCCAACCGACGAGAAAGAGGTTTTTGATAAAGTCAGAGCCTTCATCCGAACCGAAGGTTTTTTACCTGCTCCAGAGTCGGCCTATAGTGTGGCTTGTGCTATAGATGAGGCCAGAAAACCAGAAAATAAAAATAAAATTATAGCATTTAATATTAGTGGTCATGGATATTTTGATATGGAGGGTTATAAAGAAGTACTGGGATTGTAACAAATATAATTCAAGAAGTCGCTAAGCCAAATAACGTTGGCTTTATTCGGGAAATGACCGCGGCGACAAAGCTCAGTAAGGCATCCTCACTGGCCGCAACCCAGATTAGTGAAAACTTCGAACTTTACTTTAAGTCATCTGCGTATTTCATGTTCGGTTTCAAAGCCTTCCAGACCATTTGGGGGTTGGAAGATAGATACGGTTTCGGTCAGCTTGGTAGGAAATATCTGGGGGACAGGGATTCGAACCCCGATTTTGTGGTCCAGAGCCACACGTCCTGCCGTTGGACGATCCCCCAGGGAACAGATTGAAACTTCCTGCTGTCACATTTTCTTCAAAGAGCGTAACCCATAATAAGATTTCAGATGCTTTTGTCAACCCTGTCCCAACAGCATAAAGGGGAACCGAGGATATATTTGTGCCAGTGATAGCAATCAAGAGATTATTGTGTATAGGCCAAGCCAGTGATTTTTCTCTGGCGTAGGAACCTGTCAGGCGATATAATAGCAAAGCTGCCTATTGGAAGCCATGGGTTAGAGCCACATGAGGATCCGCCTAAGCGTAACCCAGAATAAATTAAGCCCAAGCAGAAGAATTAGAAGGAACAAAAATTATGAGTAACGATGACTCGGCCAGACCTAGAGACTTCATCCGTGAAATAATTAACCAGGACCTGAAATCCAAGAGATTTGGAAGCAGGGTGCATACGCGTTTTCCTCCGGAACCGAATGGCTATCTGCACGTAGGGCATGCCAAATCTATCTGCTTGAATTTTGGGATAGCCCGAGACTATGGCGGACTCTGCAACCTGCGATTTGACGACACCAACCCGACCAAAGAGGAAGCTGAATACGTTGAATCAATAATCCAGGATGTGCGCTGGCTGGGTTTCGATTGGGGCGACAGGCTCTACTACGCCTCGGATTACTTCGAACAGCTTTATGAATACGCCCTGAAGCTGATCAAGGAGGGATACGCCTATGTGGACAGCTTGAGCGCAGACGAGATACGGGAATACCGCGGGACTTTGACCCAGCCCGGAAGAGAAAGTCCCTACAGAAATCGCTCGGTTGAAGAAAATTTGGAACTGTTTGAGAAGATGCGTGCCGGCCAATTTCCGGAAGGAAGCCTGACTCTCCGGGCCAAGATAGACATGTCCTCTGGCAACATAAACCTGCGCGACCCAGTCATGTACCGAATACTCCATGCCAGTCACCATCGAACCGGAGATAAATGGTGTCTCTATCCCACCTACGACTGGACTCACGGGCAATCTGATTCCATAGAGGGAATAACCCATTCCATCTGCACCCTCGAGTTCGAGGATCACCGGCCTCTCTATGATTTCTTCCTAGACCAACTGGGTATTCATCATTCCCGACAGATAGAGTTCGCCCGGCTTAACCTGACCCATACGGTTCTGAGCAAACGGAAACTGTTGCAATTGGTTCAGGAAAAACACGTTAACGGATGGGATGATCCCCGCATGCCGACCATATCCGGTCTGCGCCGGCGGGGGTACACGCCTGAAGCAATTCGTGATTTCTGTGAGCGTATAGGTGTGGCCAAAAGCGAAAGCGTGGTGGATATCGCGTTGCTTGAGCACTGCCTGCGCCAGGATTTGAATCGCAAGGCCAAAAGGGTGATGGCAGTTTTGCGGCCGCTAAAAGTGATTTTGGATGATTACCCGCCCGACCAGGTGCAAGAGCTGAAGGCCCTGAATAACCCTGAAGACCCGGGCATGGGCACCCGCCTGATTCCTTTCAGCCGGGAGATTTACATCGAGGCCGGCGATTTTAAGGAATCCCCCCCCAAAGGATTTTTCCGGCTCTCGCCCGGCCATGAGGTCAGGTTAAAAAATGCCTATATTATCAGATGTGAGAGAGTGGTCAAAGACCCAAAAACCGGAGAAGTAAAGGAGCTTCACTGCAGTTATGATCCGGAGACCATTAGCGGGGGGCCGAAATCCGACCGCAAGGTGAAAGCCACTCTTCACTGGGTTTCGGCTCGGCATGCCCTGGAGGCGGAGGTGCGCCTGTATGACCATCTCTTCTTAAAGGAAAATCCGAATGAGGTCGAATCGGACCAGAATTTCAAGGCAAATCTTAGTCCTGATTCCCTGCAGGTTCTGACCGGCTGCAAAATTGAACCCAGTTTGGCTACTGCAAAACCGCAGGACAGGTTTCAGTTCATGCGGCTGGGCTATTTTTGTGTAGATTATGACTCAACCGAAAAGCAGCTGGTCTTCAACCGGACTGTCACCCTTCAGGATGACTGGGCCAAGATAGAGAAGGCACAAAAAGGCAAATAATTTGCGGCTTTGGGGCTATTTTTTGCAGGAGAAAGAGACCGACATTACGTCTGTTTTAGGACGGGTGACGCAAGTCTACGTGCCCACCGCTTGAACCTGACTGGATGAACTTGAGGGCTCTATCCAGCCTTCTGACTACTTCTTCCCTTCCTAAGATTTCTAAAATATCGAAAAGCGGGGGCCCGGAAGAAATCCCGGTTACCGCCAGCCGAACGGGGTGGATCAATTCGGAAGGTTTCATATGCAAGCTTTCGGCCAGCATCCTTAGAACTGCTTCTGTCTCTTCTTTGGAAAAACCATTCAGGTTCTGGTACTCCTCTTTGATGGTTGCCAGGCGCTCGGCTCCTTCGGGATTAAACAGCTTCCGGGCCGTTTTGGGTTCGTAGTCAAAATCGGACTTGAAAAAGTAGCTTGTGCTTTCTGCAAAATCGACGAGCTTGCGGCAGCGCTCCCGCAGGAGCCCTATAATTTTTAAGATTCTGCCGTGCTGGGAGGAATACTCGGCCTCAGTTACCAATCCCGACTTTATCATAAAGGGCTTGGCTAAATCGTATAATTCCTCTTCCGACTTCTGCCGGATATATTCCCCGTTCATCCACTCTAACTTTTGCAGGTCAAAAATGGCATTGGCCTGATTGATTTGTTCCACAGTGAATTCTTCAGCCATCTCCGATATGGTCAAAAGTTCTCTGTCCTTTTGTGGAGTCCAGCCTAACAGGGCCAGGAAATTGACCACCGCTTCAGACAAAAAGCCCTGCTCGCGGTAATCGGTTACTGACACAGCCTGAAGTCTTTTGGAAATCTTGGCCCGGTCCATGCCCAAGATTAAAGGGAGGTGGGCAAACCGGGGCACCGGCTTATCTAAGGCCTGATAAATCAGGATTTGTTTGTAGGTGTTGGCAATGTGGTCATTCCCCCGGATGACATGGGTAATCTTCATCTCCACGTCATCTGTGACACAGGCTAAATTGTAAGTGGGCGTCCCATCCGAGCGCAAGAGTACCAGGTCGTCAATGTTGGAATTTTCTACCGAGAGCTCTCCGTAAACGATATCCTGATAGGATGTCTTTCCATCTGGCACTAACAGGCGTACAGCCCTGGGGACTCCTTTCTTCTCCAATTCACTCATTTCCTCAGCAGAACGCTTGAGACACTTGCGGTCGTACTTCCAGGCGATTTTTTGCCTCTGGGCTTCCCCTCTTCTGATTTTGAGCTCTTCTGGAGAGCAATAACAAAAGTAGGCCTTTTTCTTTTCCAGAAGCAACCGGGCATACTTATGGTAAAGCTCATTCCTCTGAGATTGATAATAGGGCCCCTCATCCCAGTTCAGTCCCAGCCAGGAGAGACTGTCTAAGATTATCTTGACCATCTCTTCAGAAGAGCGGGCCACATCAGTATCTTCAATTCTTAATATGAATTTTCCATCCTGATGCCGGGCAAAGAGCCAGTTGTAGACCGCGGTCCGCGCTGTTCCCACGTGGAGAAAACCGGTAGGGGAAGGGGCAATCCGAACTCTGACTTCACTCATAGGCATAAGGAGGAGGAGTGGCGGCCGCTCCGGTAGGGGGTGGAACAGCGCCTGAGACCAGGGCCTGCTGCTCTAAATTGATTTTTATTCCGCCGGCGAATTTGGCCACCAGATTGTAAATACCCACAATTATACCAGTAACTATGACCCCGTAAACTACGGCCATAAAAAAAGCCATGAAAAAGGGCATGAAGATGACCATCCCGGCCCCGGAGGCTGAGCTCAACTGTTCCACATCCTGGCCGCTTATGGCCAAAAAAGGAGCCAGAAATTCAGACAGAGCCGCGGTCATCAGTCCGATGAATAAGCCCAAGATGAAACCCAAAACCGCATTGGCCACAAAGGAAATCTTGATGGCCGACCACAGATCGATTCTCTTTATCTCCCAGTTCATATTCCCTCACCTGGTTAATTTTTCACAAATTAAACTGAGCCAGCGCTAAAATCAATTGTTTTCTGACATTTAAGTTGTACCCCAAACAAAAAAAACTGCCCCTTTACTTGGGACAGCCTTCTTTATTCTGCTTTGTGGCCGGTTTACTTTTCTATATCAACCCAGATTTTTCTTTCCGAGCCGTTCCCTTGAAGGTCGATTACGGTCAAGGTAATTTCATTCAAGCCCACTACACAACAATACGAAGTATTAAAAGTCACGGTTGCTCCTGAACCGATGAAATAACCGAACGTGGTGGACCACTCGTAGTTCAGTCTTCCCCCTTCCGGATCATGGGCAACTGAACTAACGGTAACCAAATCTCCTAACACAGCCTGCTCCGGGTTCACCACCAGGGCTGTAATCACCGGCGGCTGATTGGCTGGATTGGTGATTCTGTTATCCGAACAGCCGACTATTATGAATAAAACCGATGCAGCAAGTAAAACAGCGAAGGTTCTGGACATAATTATATGGCCAGCAGAATTACATGGTCTTGGCCGGTTCGCTTTTCTCGGTCTTTTGCATTTTCTTTATTTCCTGCCCGACCACCGCTCTGAGTGTAGTCTTGTCATCCGCGCATTTACCCGGAGCGGCAGAGATTTTTTGGCAGGTCGGGCACTTGAAGGTCACTTCATATTCGCCTAGGTCAGCACTGCACTTGGGACATTTCCCGGGCTCGCCGGATATATAGCTGTCCTTACTGCAGGCAAAAGTATGCTCGGATTCAACCTTGGCCAGCTCCGCCTTGCAGGTCGGGCATTTGCCCGGCTCGTTCTGGCTGTACTGGCAGTGAGCGCACTGGTAGCTTACTCCCTGGAAAAACTTACTCTTGCTAGCCTTGGTGCCATTGGGCTGGCTGGTAGTGGAAAGTTGGCCGGCAGTCCCTTTGGAAGTTACTGACGCCAAGGTAACATTAGCCAGGCTGGCCTGAAAAGGAGTGTTCTTCAAGGCTGCTACTAACTCCTGTGCTTTAGCCTCATTCCCTTCAAATTTTACTTCGGCCTTGCCTGATTTCCAGTCCACCTGACACTCTTTTACTCCGGAGACCGAAGTGAGGGCTGATTTTACCTGGGAAGCGCAGCCGTCATTGGTCATCCCTTTGATATTCAAAAGGGCAGTGCTTGGCTCTGCAGCTTTCTGTTCTCCGGCCAGAACCAGAATGGAAAACGACAGAATTATTGCCGAAATTGGTATTAACCATTTTGACCTCACTGCTTCACCTCCTGTTTAACAGTCTAAAATTATGCGATCAGATTGCTCCAACCGCCAGTTAACTAAAACTTAAAGAGTATACGGCCTGAATTCTGAGATGTTGGAAAGCACCCTGCCGGAGTCTCCCTCTAATTCCGGCTTAAGTCAAAATAGCGACTGATCCCTAAGACCATCCCCCAGTCTAAGGAGAGTTCATCCTGGTAGCCCTTATGGTCCGAGCGCAGCCCCTTCTTCAGAGCCGCGTTCCAGACCCACTTGCCGTTCAAGTGGCGGGCGCCGGCTGAAATCTTGGAGAATCTGAATTTGGCATCCGCTCCCTGTTGGGAGTAAAAGTCTACCAGCAGTTGCCATTTGGCTGACAGATTGTAGAGGCTGGCTAAGCCTAAAGTCAACATGTCCTGCTGTCCCCTCAGTTTCAGAGGGTCATCCAAGAGCGCCAGGCCTAAGTTGAAGCGATTTTCGAACCGACCCAATCTCTGGCTGGCCAAGACCGAAGCGTAGAAGTCGGTCTGATCGGTCCCCAAGCCATCCTGGGCATTGGCGTTAGGCAACTTGACCCCGAAGCGCAGGCCGACCCCGGGCGCGTAACCTTTCTCCGGCAAAAATCTGACTTTGGTCCAGAGGGTCAAATCGCCGCTCCCATAGAGAGTAGTCCTCTTCTTGGTGAAGCGGTACAAAAAATCATAGTCAGCCTGCAAATCTACAATTGGCCCGGCAGAATAATTGACCCCTAAAGCAGGGAAAGCCATTAAATCTCTGCTGGAATCGATATGGGAATAATCCATTCCTAAATCCAGGCGTAACTCCTGCTCGGTTTTTATACCCACTCTCTCGGTTTCAAAAGGGGGCTCTGCCCGGACCTCGGAATGGTGCAGGAAAAGCAGGCCGGCCAAAAGCAATGGAGCCAGATGAGGATAACTAATGCAAAAAGCGGGAAGAAATCTTTTGTACCGGCGGGGAATGAGTTTACTCTTCTTTCTCTTCTGTTTTTTCTTCCTCTGGAGCTTCTTTTCCATTCTCTTCTGTTTCAGTAATGACACTTTCGCCGATCCCGTCCCTTAAGTCGATTCCATTTTCCAGCACCGACTTCAGATTCAGCAAGTAGTATGTCCAGCCCGAATAAGTTAAGCCGTAATACCTGGCCCAGGCGTCTCCGGAGCCGAAGCCCAGATGCTCGACTTCTAAAATGGTGTTCTCTTCTTCGGTGGGGTGAAATCTGAATTTGACGATGGTAGTGGCATAAGGTGTGCCGGCCCAGCCATTGGTAGGCCAGCCTAAGGTGAGCTTCTTGTTTAATTCCAGCTTTAGGATTTTGCACTCTAAGGTGTAGCCGCCATTCCAGACCATCTTGATTTTGCCATTCCTGCGGAATTCTACTTCCGCCTCCTTGAGGAACCACTTGGTCAGACGGTCAGGAACCGTCAGGGCCTGGAACACTTTTTTGGGCTTGGCCTTGTAGAGATATCTCTGCTTGATTACTAATTTGACCGGTTTTCCCCGCTCCGGAAGATGGGAGACGATTTTCCGGCCGATTCTGGGATCGTTGCCGGTTTCGCAGTAAGTCTTCAGATCATGTAGGATCTGCTTCCAGCCCGCCTCGCCGGTGCGGTGCATCTTCTCCCACAGTCTCCCCCTCTTCCAGCCGGTTTCGGTAACCAGCACCTGGGTGTGTTCTCCGGAAGGCTTGAATTCGATGGTAATTTCTCTGAAGACGTTCGGAAAATCGGTCGATTCGGCTGAATATTTAAGGAGTTGATTGGGGATGATGCGCAAAAACTGCCCTTTTTCCAGACAATCTAAATACGGTTCAAAATTCCTCCGGAATCCTCCTCCTTCCCGGAGGTCTATCTCTACCTGGGTAGGCCACCATTTGAGCAGCTCATACTCTTCGGTCAGAGCTGAAAAGACCCGGTCCGGTGTGGCTTTGATTTTTAACTTCTGAACAATATCATGCTGACGGGGTACCATATACGCCTTTCTGCTCTCTGATTCTCTCCATCTTTCTCGGTTTAGGGAAGCGAATTCTTGCAATTTCTATCCTCGCTTAAAGCTTTCCTTCCATTTATCGATCCTCTGAGAGTTTAGGGCTATAATTGCCACTAAACACCTTTGTTGGGTAGGTAATATAATGAACTTTGTGAATTTGTCCACAAAGATTTTATGCTGCGAAACTCTTTTTTAGCCTTTGGACTACTCTTTTTGCCGCGGTTCCTGAGAATGAATCTCGGGAAAGCCCGCTTTCATTACGATTATACGCAGGCAAAGCATAAATGTTTCAACCGGAGTAAAATTTTCCTGGATTGAATTCTGAGGGAGACTGGAGTCACTCAACTTCAAAGGGAAATATATCGATTAGTAATCGGCAGACGCCGGTCCTTGCCAAATGCTCTGGTAGTGACTTTGACTCCGGGCGGGGCCTGTCTTCTTTTGTATTCGCTTTTATCCACCATCTCGATTACATTGGTGACCAACTTCAGACCATAGCCATTCTTAGCAATCTCCTCCGGGCTCCGGTCCTCCTCCACGTAAGCTTTGAGAACCGGATCTAAAACTTCATAGGGTGGAAGCGTATCTGTGTCCTTTTGATTTTTCCTTAACTCGGCGGAAGGAGCTTTCTTCAGCAGGCTATCGCTGAATAGTTTCTTACCGGATGACTCATTCTTGAAGTGGGCTAACTTATAGACCGTGGTTTTGAAGATATCTTTGAGCACCGCAAAACCACCGGCCATGTCCCCATACAAGGTGGCATACCCGCAGGCTAATTCGGACTTATTGCCGGTGGTCAGGACCAGCCAGCCAAACTTATTAGAAAGCGCCATCAAGAGATTCCCTCGAACGCGGGCCTGGATGTTTTCCTCGGTGATATCGAACCTTCTGCCTTTGAAGACTTTTTTGAGGTCCTGGAGGTAGTTGTCATAGGTTTCGTCAATTGGTATTTCTAGTAACTCTATTCCTGATTTTTTTGCGAATTCCCGGGCGTCTTTGTAACTGTTCTGGGCGGTGAATTGCGAGGGCATGAATACTCCGGTCACATTCTCTTTACCTAAAGCGTCCACCGCAATGGCCGCCACCATGGCTGAATCAATCCCACCGGAAAGCCCAATGACAACTTTTTTGAATCCATTCTTGCGCACATAGTCTCTGGTTCCTAACACCAGGGCATCGTAAATTTCCTTGATGGGATTTGGCCGGAAGATTGATGCTGGTGGAAGTTTGTTTTTCTTCGGTTTTAACTCACTTTCGTCGACCGTTACGGTGCTGACCAGATTCTCCTGCTCCTGAATGTCCCTCTGTTCCCTTCTGGCACGGGGGTCATGCAGCCGGGTGCTCAGGGAAGCATCCAGGTCTAGGTCAACGATCATCAGCTCTTCCTCAAACTGTTTGCCGGAAGCAATCAGATTACCGCCCGGATCAAAGACCATGCTGTGCCCGTCAAAGACTAATTCATCCTGCCCGCCGACTAAGTTCAAGTAGGCCACGTATAGCTCATTGTCAAAAGCCCGGGTGGAGAGCATCTTCTCTCTGGTCTTCCACTTGCCGATGTGGTAGGGCGAGGCATTGATGTTGATGATTAGTTCGGCCCCGCCGTAATTGGCCTGATACCAGGAAGGCCCTTCCGGATACCAGATGTCCTCGCAGATGTTGATGCCGATTCTGGCCCCCTTGACCAAATAGACCGGATATTGATTCCCCTCTTTGAAATAGCGGTATTCATCAAAAACGCCATAGTTGGGAAGATATTTCTTATGATAGACCGCCGCTAATTTCCGGTTGTGAATGACCGCAGCAGCATTGTAAATGTCTGAGTTCTTATCCACGAAGCCGACGATGGCCGTAATTCCCACAGTGGATTTGACGATGCGGTCCAAGGCCTTGAGATTGTCCTCGATGAACTGAGACTTGAGTAATAAGTCCTCTGGTGGATAGCCAGTAACCGCTAATTCCGGGAAGGTCACCAAATCCGCCTCCCAGCTTTTGGCTTTCTGGATGTATTGCTTGATTTTATTGACGTTGTCGGCTAAATCCCCGACCGTGCTGTTAATCTGGGCTAAGGCTAAGCGGAAGACACGCATAATTTCCTATGATTACTCATAAACTATCCTTCTTAGATTACCTTGTCAAGGAATCGCCTCTCACCAGAAAATGGGCTTCCGAATAAACTTCTCGGACTATTCTCTTCGAAGTGAAATTGTAACCTTTCCACTTTTCCCAATTTCTCCTTCCACAATTACCTTCACCGGCAAAAACTTCTCCACCACCCCCACATTCGTCAACAGATGCGAAGTAATCTTTGAGACTGTCAAACTCGACTCTCCCTTTGCCAGCGCTAAGTATGGCAATATCTGATCAGCCAAATGTTTCTCCACCGCTGCCTGAGTCTCTACAAATTCCAGCAGGCCCTGACACGCCTCCTGCGCCACCTTTTCAGCCGGCTTCCCCCTTTCCCCCAGAGAAGAAAATCCTGCCAAACTGTTCTCAAACTCCGCCAACAGAAAAAAATAAGTCCCCGCCCCCACCGAATTGACCTGCCTTGTCTCTACTTGGGGGACAAGGTTTTCCTTACTCAAGATTTTCTCAGCTTCCTGTTTCTGTCTTTGAGCAATCGCCTCGGGCAAATTAGCAACCGCTGAAATACCGCTCAAACTCACTAATTTCCCCCGCTCAAGTAGATTTATTCCCTGCAGTTTTTCAACCGGTTTTACCTTCAGCCTGACCTCCCCTCCTCCTTTGGGATAAAACCCATATTTGACAATCTCTGCTTCAGCTTTAACTCCCAGTATTCCCAGAAAGGGCAGCCAGACATTGGTCAAGTAATCAAATGGTGGACTGAATGGCACCTGCGTGCCGCCTTTGATGGTCACCTGACTCTCTCCAGGGCAGTATAAAAGCGGCAGCAGAATCGATTGAATTACCAGCGATACCGAACCGGCTGAGCCTTTCTCTTCCGCCACATCGAACTCATGATCTCCTGAAGTCAAATCTCCGGGCATGAATTTCAACTCAGTTGAACCAAGAATTCCTCCCTGCACTTCTGCCTTTGCAATCTTGGCACAAGCTCTGACTGATGCCAAATGCTGCGGCTGCAGCCCGGGATTCTTCCTCCCTTTTCTGATGCTGAAGATCTCGATTGGCGTTTTGGTGACGCAGGACAAAGCTAAGGCAGTCCGTATAACCTGCCCTCCTCCTTCTCCAAAGCTTCCGTCTATGCTGAGCATAAAAAAATCCCGCCCCCATTATAGAGGCGGGATTAGATTTGGCAATCTCTTTCTACTTTTTCTCGGAGGAGCTATCTTGTCCTTTCAGCTTATCGATATGCTCCTGAGCATAGTCCCGGTCTTCCCCTTCTGGATAGGTATCTAGGTATTTCTGATAGGACTCAATCGCCTTCTGGATCTCTCCTGACTTTTCGTAGCCAATCGCAACGTAGATGTCGTTGTCCGGTGACAGAGGAGACTGCGGAAAAATCTCTTTGGCTTTGATAAAGCGTGAAATCGCCTCTGCATAATCCTTCTGCCTGTAAGCTGCGAGAGCTAAATAGTGAGCCGCAGTATCGGCTTTGCCGGTTTTATTTTCTTTGTCATTCTCTAAGACCTTGCGGAAAGCGGCTTCGGCCCCATCATACTCCCCTCTCCATAGGTATTTATCACCGAGCTTGAAGGCTAACAACAGATCATCCGGATTCTTGAGAGCCTGCTTCTCTAAATCGGCCAGAGTATTTCTGCCGGCTAAGTAATCCTTAACTGTACCGGTGAACTCATCCGCCGGATAATACCCTACGATCCGGTCGATTTCCGAGCCGTCGGCATTGGCGATCATGGCGGTCGGGTATCCGCCGATGGAGTATTTCTGGGCTAAGAGGGTATCCTCTTTACCATTTACTTTAGCGAAGATTAATTTCTTGGACAGAACCACCACCCGTTGGTCCGGGTAAGTTTCTTTGTCCATCTTTTTGCACCACTGTCAGGTGGGAGAGTAAAAAGCTATTAAGAGCTTCTTATGTTCTTTCTGAGCCTGCTGCATGGCGGAGTTCAGGTCCATAACCCACTCCACCTCAGCTCCCCAGCTTGCTCCTCCCAGAAGCAAAAATCCGGTTAGCGCCAGCACCTTCTTGGTCATTAAACCTCCTTTGCGGTCCATGTTTATTATCTAAGAATTCAACCTAAGGTAATATAACATTGTTTCCGTCAGCAACAACTCTTTAAGATTAAATATACGTAAAATCTGGCTCAGAACTAATCCTTGGTTTCAAGATATCCCGGGCCATTTCTGCCTTTTTAAGTAATTGCTAAGGGCAACCGATTTTGGGCTGAGGTCCCTTGTTGGATAAATAGTTAGAAAGATAGATGATGTCTGCAATCGTTACGCGGCAGTTGCCGTCCACATCTGCCAGAGCTGCTGGACTCGGTCGGGGCCCCTTATTGAAGAGCAGATTGACCAGAAATATGACGTCATTAAGGCGGACCTGTCCGTCCTGGGTTAGGTCCCCGGCTATAGCCGGGTAGGTGGATTGTGCCTGGACACCCAAAAGCCAGTTGTCTGGATCGAAGATTAATCCACTGGGTTGGTCATCCAGCACGAAACTGTAGGTCTGATACCGGGATGAGTTGAAGAGCGAAAGCCTGGACTTGCCAGAGGCATTAGTCAGCTCAAAATCCACGGGCATCTGGTAGAACAGGGGGGCTGTCTGACCTTGGTAAATACTGATGTCTAGGTAGTATTTTCCCTGCAGGTAGGTGTAAACCCAGCTCCACTTGTATTTGGGAAAATTGGGACTATAGACCCATTGGTTGAAAAACCAGTCTAGGTCCTGACCCGACTGCTCTTCCATGGCGTTCTTGAATTCCTCAGTGTTGGCAGTGCTGTAAGCATGTTGCTGGGCATAAGCTTTTAGTCCGTTAAGAAAATTATTGTCTCCGATTACGTGCCGCAACATGTGCATGACCCAGGCTCCCTTGCGATAGACCCCTTTACCAAAAAGATATTCCGGAGGTGGATTGTAGATCGGACAACTAACCGATCCCAAGGAGTCATTCAAAACGTGCCACTCCAGTCCGGTCATGTGTCCTTTGAATCGATCCAGGCCATAATGGTGTTCCTTCCACAGAGCTTCACAGTAGGTGGCCAGTCCCTCCTTAAGCCACATATTGCCGAAGTCGGAGATGGTGACTAAATCTCCCCACCACTGATGGGATATCTCGTGAGCCACAATCGCCTCATAGGTATAATTTCCCTCAATGGGAAACCCCCACGAGACACAGGTCTGGTTCTCCATGCCTCCGGAGAGTCCCGCCTGGGCAATGGAAAACTTCTCGGCCTGAAAAGGATATTCCCCAAACAGTTCAGAAAATAGTGAGATTATTTCAGGAACAGTCTGGAAATCATAAACCGCCTTGGCTGAATCCTGAGGGTAAACCCAATACGACAAAGAAAGGTCCTGGTTTTGCAAGCTCATGAAGTCCCTGATCTGAGCATAGTTTCCAGCCGCCAGAGAGATTAGATAGGTGGCAATTGGATAATTCTCTTGCCAGTGATAGGTTACACTCTTATCCGGGTTGTTGCTGATATTGACCAGGTTGCCGTTTGAAATCACCTCATTGCCAGCTGGAACGGTGCAGATTACCTCGGACAGTGCTTTGTCAGAAGGCTGGTCATAGCAAGGGAACCAGTTCTTGGAGCGATCCGGCTCAACCATAGTGTAGTAAATAGGAGAGCCGTACTTGTTATAGCTGAAGTACAATCCTGCCAGAGGATAACCGTGATAGTAAACCTCAGCCGTGAAAAGTTCGCCCGATTTGTAGGCTCGGTCCAGAGTTAGGTTAAGTTTGTCGCCTGCCCTCCCGAAAGTAGTTAATCTGGAATTGACTTTGCAGGAATCGACCACTAACCCGGCCAAATCCAAGCTGAGAGTATTCAAAGAAGAAACGCCGCTTTTGGCCTGGATGGTGGCATGTCCCTTCAGCTTATTGATCAATTCGCTGGGGCTGAGTCGTATCTCCAAAATGTACTTGATAACATCATAGTCGTGGGCAAGATCAGCTACTCTCCCTGCTTGGAAGTCCTTGGATGGGAAAAAGGAGTCGGGTATTTGATAATTCAACCCCAACTCTGCCACGACTTCCGGCGGAGGCTGTTGGGGAACTCTCTCAGCCAAGGCTGTGACTGCCACCCAAAGAGTTAAGCTACTGACCAGAAGCACTATACCAGATCGCTGCATGGCTTTCTCCTTTATTTAGATTATAGGTTTATCTCCTCAGTTTTCTCAAATAACCTTAAGGGCACCCCATCCGGGGCGGCGGCCCTAAACGGAAAAAGTAATTTACCAGGTAGATGATATCGGAAAGGCTCAGCTTGCAATCTCCATTTACATCTGCTACTGCCACAGGAGAGGGGAGGGGATAGCGCGCGAACATAACGTTGACCAAATAGATTACGTCTGACAACAAAACCTGAGCATTGCCATCGATATCTCCAGCCAGATGGGGATACCTGCTCAAGCTATCCGCGCCTAACACTCTGTAGTTAGGGTCAAAGACCATGCCAATCGGTTCCGAGTTCAGAACCATGGAAAATTCCTGATACCGCAAGGTGTCAGTTATGGTAAAAAAGGAATCTCGGTTCGCGAAGGAGAGTTTGAATTCTACCGGCATTTTGAAAACTGTCGGCGTGGACTGTTGCTGCCAGACCTCGCCATCCAGGTAATATCTGCCACCAGAGCCAGTGTAGACCCAGCTCCATTTGTAGATGGGGTAGTTGGGGCTATACACCCATTGGTCGAAAAACCAGTCTAAGTCCTGTCCGGAATAACTCTCCATGGTGGATTGGAATTGTTGAGTAGTGGCCGTGCCAAAAGAGTGGCTCTGACCATGATAAGCCAGGCCATGCTGGAAGAGACTATCCCCCAGAATATTCCTTAACATGTGTAAGACCCAAGCACCTTTCTTATAAACTGCCGTACCAAACCAATAAGATTCAGGCGGATTATAAATCGGATACTTGACCGAGCCATTCCTGGAAGCGAAGATACTGCTTTTGAAGTCGATCAAGTGGTTTCTAAGGGCGGCCGGCCCGTACTCATACTCCTGCCAGAGCGCTTCGGCATAGCTGGCAAAACCTTCGTTGAGCCAGATGTTGGCAAAGTCGTTACAGGTCACCCAGTCTCCCCACCACTGGTGGGCTAATTCATGGGCAACGATATACTCATAGCGGGCATCCCCGGTCATGGGGAGCCCCCAGGAAGTACAGGTCTGATGCTCCATAGCCCCGGACAGTTCTGCCTGGGCCATGGAATACTTGTCTCCTATGAAAGGATAGTTTGACCACAGTCCAGAGAAAAACTCAATCATTTTAGGGGTTTTAAGAAAATCAACCCTTGCGGCGGATAGGTTTTGAGGATAGACCCAATAATTGACCGGGAGGGTGTCCCGATCCACGACGCAAAAAGTATCAACCTGGGCGAAGTTGGAAACAGTCAGAGAAATCAGATAAGTAACTATGGGGTACTGTTCCTTCCAGTGATAGGTAACAGTACCATCAGCATTGTTGGTTTTGCGGAAGAGGATCCCGTTGGAAATCGCCACGTTCCCAGAGGGGGCCGTGCAAATTACTTCGCTGCGGGCCTTGTCGTTGGGGTAGTCATAACTTGGAAACCAATAGCGGGAATCATAGGGCTCGGTAAAGGAGTAATATACCGGGGTCCCGTAGCTGTTGACGTCAAAGTAAAACCCTGCCTGGGGAATGCCATGATAAAAAACTTCGGCTATAAAGTAACTGCCGGGATTGTAACTTTTCCCCAGGCTGACATAAAGCTGATCATTGCTCCGGGTAAAAGAAGTCCGAGTGGAATCGATCCTGCAGGAATCCACCACCATCCCGATGAAATTCAGGGACAAAGTGTTCAAGCCGGTTATTTGACTCTTGGCCTGGACTGTAACATGCCCCTGGAACTTGTTGGTCAGGCTGGAAGGGGTCAATTTCACCTCAATGATATACTTGGTGACATCAAAGTCATGCACACTGTCAGCCGGCACGAGTGCCGACAACCTGCTGGAATTGGCGGCCTTGGCACTTTCCAGATTGTTGTACTCCGGCGGGAATAGGGACTCTTTTTCAACTGGATTGGGAGGAGGAATTTCAGCCTGCAAAAAGGCAGGAAAAAGCAAAAACGCCAGGACGATATAGAAATCAGCTCTCTTCCTTTCCAAACTCAAATCCTTACCCAAACCTGTCTACTGCCTTCCCCCTCCAGCTTCCCGGCAGAAGCTCAATACCGACTAAATATAAATACTACCACGAATTTGTAAAGGAAAATCTGGAGCCGGCCAATTGATATTGTCACCCGGATTTGAGGCTTTTATTACATCTACAGTGGAGGTCAGGTGATAGCAGAATATGATAATTTCGGTGCTTTGACCGCCAAGTACCTTTATGGCAATGGGATAAGGTTAGTTAAGATTGACGGGAGCGGGAATAAGTTTTATCTTCACACTGACCAGCTAGGTTCAACCAGGGTAGTAACGAATGCTTATAAAGCCACAGTACAGACTTTCAGCTACTATCCTTTCGGGGAAGTGTTGACCACGACCGGGACGAATACGGACTATAAGTTCAACGGGAAGGAGTTCGATGAGGAGCAGGGAGTGAACCTGTATTACTACGGGGCACGGTATTATGACCCCAAGATTGGGAGGTTTATCTCCATAGACCCGATTGTGAATTATACTAATCCTTATTCTTATGTGAGGAATAATCCCATAAACCTAACTGACCCGAGCGGGATGGACCCAATAGGTGGTTGGAGTAATTATAAGGCGAATGAATGGGAGGGTGGGAGTCCAGGAGATTTAATAGGACGACCTTTAGGGAGACCTGGCATACCCAATCTCAGTCTGCCGACCGGGAGCGCAGAAGGTGGGGGCAGATATGTTAATAAGCTGTGGCTTGCTAGCTTTAGATTGTGGGCACTGCACTTTCTGGAAGCGGGGAATCCAGGTCCTAACTTGGGACCATTACGGCGAGATCCATTTGATGTACGGATGGACTATCTCAATGAAAATGAAGTAGTACCTATAATTGAAGCTGGACGGGATTGGCTAATTTACCAAAAGCAATTGAGCGTCTTGGAGAAGGAGGCCGAAAAATATGGCATAGCCCATCCCAATCCTTCTGACGAAGAAAAGAGGGAATGGGCCAAAAAGTCCGCAGAAGCTACAGGCTTACCTGAGTATGTTATTTTAGCACTTATTATAATACTCCCCAAAAACTGGACAGAGGGTTAAGGTGGATGTTAGCCTGTCGGAATCTCTGAAAGGAGGAAGGGCAGGATGACAAAGAGAAGGACGCA
>Ga0209172_10002777_pt1 | contig 29380 bp, 21 predicted proteins | sample LarsenN4metaG_FD_184113 | JGI IMG/M metagenome (GOLD analysis project Ga0209172, IMG submission 184113) | Hot spring sediment bacterial and archeal communities from British Columbia, Canada, to study Microbial Dark Matter (Phase II) - Larsen... ... | reverse complement strand
TCTTCCCCCTCTTCCCCCTCTTCCCCCTCCTCCCCCTCTTCCCCCTCTTCCCCTGCCCCCCGTCCCCCAGTCCCCTGGTCCCCCGAAGGTGGGCTAAAGCCCAACTACGAACTTGCTTGGGGAATGGGTAAAATGGCAGTGTAAGCTGAGGAAGTTTTTGGGAGAAAGTTTATGACTTTGGCTCTGACAACGGAAAATGTGGAAACGGTTTTGGATACGTTGCGGCCCTATTTGATGGCGGATGGGGGGAATGTGGAGGTGGTGGAGCTGGATGGCCCGATCGTCCGGCTGCGGCTACAAGGTGCTTGCGGTTCTTGCCCGAGTTCCACGATGACACTGAAAATGGGCATCGAGCGGAAACTGCGCGAAGAGATTCCCGAAATTGCGGAAGTGGAAGCAGTGATGTAATTTCGGGGCTGAGGAATGGGACAATAGTGGATGAGGACAGATTTTGTCCCTTGTCCCTTGTCCCTTGTCACTTGCCACTTGTCACTTGTCAAAGGACAAATGACCAATGACAAAGGACAAATGACCAATGACAATTTTGAGTTTTAACCATGCCTCATCCACTATATGTAGCTTTTATTTGGCACCAACACCAGCCTTTATATAAATCCCGTGTTGCTAACCAGTACCGTTTGCCTTGGGTACGGTTGCACGGGACGAAAGATTACCTGGATTTGATGCTGATTTTGTCTCGCTATCCGAAACTGCATCAAACGGTGAATTTGGTGCCGTCTTTGATTTTGCAACTAGAGGAGTATATTGCTGGGGAGGCTTTGGACCCTTACCTTAAAGCGTCTCTGACTCCAGAATGGCAGTTGAATCTGGAGATGAAGCATTTTGCGATCGAGCATTTTTTTGATGCCAATCACCGCAATTTAATCGCCCCTCATCCCCGGTATGACGAACTTTACCACCAACACCAGGAAAAGGGACCTCGCTGGTGTCTGGAAAATTGGGGAGCGCAAGATTACAGCGATTTGCTGGCTTGGCATAATCTAGCTTGGATTGACCCGGTGTTTTGGGATGACCCGGAGATTGAGCAGTGGCTGCAGCAGGGGCGGAATTTTACCCTGAGCGATCGCCAGCGCATCTACTCCAAGCAGCGGCAAATTCTGGCCAAAATCATCCCCCAACACCGCCAAATGCAGGAGGCGGGTCAGCTAGAGGTGACGACTTCCCCCTACACTCACCCGATTTTACCCCTGCTCGCGGATACGAATGCGGGCAGAGTTGCTATCCCTCATATGAATTTGCCAGAACATCGCTTCCAATGGGAAGAAGATATCCCCCGTCATTTGCGTAAAGCATGGGATATGTATGAAGAACGGTTTGGGATGGCGCCGCGAGGATTATGGCCTTCTGAACAGGCAGTCAGTCCAGCGATTTTACCTTATATTACAGAGCAGGGCTTCCAGTGGATTTGCTCCGATGAGGCGATATTAGGTTGGACTTTGGGGCACTTTTTCCACCGGGATGGGGCGGGGAATGTGTATGACCCGGAAATGCTCTATCAACCCTACCGCTTAGAAACGCCGCACGGTGATTTAGCCATTGTTTTCCGCGACCACCGTTTATCCGATTTAATTGGCTTTACCTATGGCGCAATGGACCCTGGGAAAGCGTCGGGGGATTTGGTGGGACATTTGGAGGCAATACAGCATTCTTTGGTCAGCCGTCAGGAGAATGGCACGAGTTTAGAGGCGCCGTGGTTGGTGACGATCGCCCTCGACGGCGAAAACTGCTGGGAATTTTACCACCGTGACGGTCTGCCCTTCCTAGAAAATCTCTATCAACGTCTCTCAAACCACCCCAATATCTCCCTCGTCACCGTTTCAGAATTTCTCGATAAATTCCCCGCTACCGCCACATTGCCCAGCAGTCAGCTCCATAGCGGCTCTTGGGTAGATGGCAGTCTCACCACCTGGATCGGCGACCCAGCGAAAAACCGAGCGTGGGACCTGCTGACTCAAGCGCGTCAAGTGCTGGCAAATCATCCCGAAGCCACAGAAGAAAATAACCCGGAAGTCTGGGAAGCACTTTATGCTGCTGAAGGTTCCGACTGGTTCTGGTGGTTCGGCGAAGGTCACACATCCAACCAGGATGCCATGTTTGACCAGCTATTTCGGGAACACCTCTGCACCATTTACAATGCCCTCAACGAGCCGATCCCGCCAGTAGTATTGCAACCGGTGGAAAGCCACGAGCGGAAGGGCGATCGACGACCCGAGAGCTTCATTCACCCCATCATCGATGGCGTCGGCGACGAACAAGACTGGGACCGCGCTGGACTGGTAGAAATTGGCGGCGCTCGCGGCACCATGCACCGCAGCAGCGTCATCCAGCGCCTCTGGTACGGCGTGGACCACCTGAATTTCTACCTGCGGGTGGACTTCAAGAGCGGCGCCAAACCGGGTAAAGAAATTCCCCCGGAACTGCGCTTGCTGTGGTACTACCCCAACCAGCAACTATGTAACAGCCCCATTCACCTGCTAGACTTGCCCGATGAAGCGCCTGCGAACTACTTCTATCACCACCAACTGGGTATTAACCTGCTCACCCGCTCCATCTGGTTCCAAGAAGCCCGGGAAAACCACCAGTGGCACGCTCGTAGCAGTCGCGCTCAAGTGGCTTTAGACAGTTGCCTGGAAATCGCCATCCCCTGGGCAGATTTACCCACCGAACCGGATTGGTCCTTACGCTTGATGTTAGTCCTCGCCGATGCGGGCCGCTATCGTGATAGCATTCCCGATGGTGGTTTAATCCCCATTTCGGCGCCTTAATTCCAGGTTCGTAGTTGGGCTTTAGCCCTCTTTCTTGGGTTCGTAGCACCCTCCTTCAGCCCTCCTCTGTTCGTAGTTGGGCTTCAGCCCTCTTGATTGGGTTCGTAGTAGGGCTTCAGCCCTCTTGATTGGGTTCGTAGTAGGGCTTCAGCCCTCTTGATTGGGTTCGTAGTAGGGCTTCAGCCCTCTTGATTGGGTTCGTAGTAGGGCTTCAGCCCTCTTGATTGGGTTCGTAGTAGGGCTTCAGCCCTCTTGATTGGGTTTGTAGTAGGGCTTCAGCCCTCTTGATTGGGTTCGTAGTAGGGCTTCAGCCCTCTAAAACTGAGCCTTTTTTGGGCTAAAGCCCAACTACGAGCCTTTTTTGGGCTGAAGCCCAACTACGAGCCTTTTTTGGGCTAAAGCCCAACTACAAACCTTTTTTGGGCTGAAGCCCAACTACGAGCCTTTTTTGGGCTAAAGCCCAACTACAAACCTTTTTTGGGCTAAAGCCCAACTACGAGCCTTTTTTGGGCTAAAGCCCAACTACGAGCCTTTTTTGGGCTAAAGCCCAACTACGAACCGTCTCCCCATTACCCCACCGGACGCATAGTGGGGAACATAATCGCATCGCGAATGCTTTGGGTGTTGGTTAATAGCATGACTAATCTATCCACACCCATCCCCCAACCGGCGCAGTTAGGCATTCCCAAGGATAAGGCTTGGATAAAGTCTTCATCCATTGGGTGCGCTTCGTCATCTCCGGCGGCGCGTTGGGCGATTTGTTCTTCAAACCGCAACCGCTGTTCTTGTGGGTCGTTTAACTCTGAGAAACCGTTGGCATATTCTGTCCCGTTGATGAATAGCTCGAACCGCTCCACAAAACCTTTTTTGCTGCGGTGAGCTTTCGCCAATGGACTGATTTCTACGGGGAAGTCGATGATAAATGTGGGCTGAATTAGGGTAGATTCTACTAATTTATCAAAGACTGCGTAGAGAACATAACCTAAACTCTGTTTTTCCAGTTTAGATAAGTTGATGCCGAGTTGTTCGGCTTTGGCAATGGCATCGACTAATTCTAAATTGTCAAAATCTAGGCCAGTTTGGTCTTTGACTGCTTCTACCATTGTTTTGACTTGCCAATGGTTGCCCGTGAGGCTGGGATATTTGGCGCTGTGGTCGTATTGGGGCGCTAAATTGATGATTTGGCCTTGATATTCGATTTCGGTTTTGCCGCCTAAGACCTGCTCAATGGCATAGATTACCACATTTTCTATCACTCCCATAATCTGGAAGTAGTCGGCGTAGGCTTGGTAAACTTCTATGGTGGTGAATTCGGGGTTATGGGTGCTATCGATGCCTTCGTTTCTGAAGACGCGCCCCAGTTCATAGACGCGCTCAAAGCCGCCACAAATTGCCCTTTTGAGGAACAATTCGGGGGCGATTCTTAGGAATAAATCTACATCTAAAGCGTTGTGGTGGGTGGTGAAGGGTCTGGCTGCGGCTCCGCCATAAATTGCTTGCAAAACGGGGGTTTCGATTTCATAGAAATCGCTGTTATTCAGATAAGTGCGGATGCTTTGAATGATGCGACTGCGCATCATATACCGGGGTAAAGATATGGGGTTGCCTGCCATGTCCATTTCCCGGTTGCGGCGGCAGATTTCGGGGTCGCCAACGCCATAATAGGAGTCGGGAAAGGGGATGGTGGCTTTGGAAATTACCTGTAGTTTTTCTACTTGTAGGGAGAGTTCGCCTCGGTTGGTGCGACAGCCAATGCCTTGGACGCCGATAAAGTCGCCTAGGTCGAGGAGTTTTTGGATTTGTTTAAAGTTGAGATATGGTGGTTCGCCTTGAACGAGTTTTTTTTCGATTTTGAGCTGAAGTTTACCACTGGTGTCGGTGAGGTCGATAAAACAGATGCTCCCACTGCTGCGAAATGAGGTGATGCGTCCGCACAGGTGGATGGGGAGTGCTTCGGGGTCGGTTTCGCCGTCTTGCAGTGTGTTTTCTGGTTGGCTGAAGCGATCGCGCACTTGCTCCGTGGTGTGGGTGCGCTGGTATGACTCGCTGGGATAGGGTTCTATCCCGAGCGATCGCAACTCCTCCACTTTTTGCGCCCTTACTTCGGCTTCATTCCGAGTCATTCGTGAATATCCTCTTGCTGGTCAAAATCATCATCCTACTATATCGAGCAATTGCGCCGCAAATTGCAGCGCTTCTGACGGGGTGGTAATTTTGCCCTCACCCACAGCAATATTAATTTCCTCCAATAACCGCCCAATTTGCGGTCCGCTGGGCACCGGTAAAGCTGCCATCAACTCTTTTCCTGTCACCAGAGCCACAGGATGAGCTACTACATCTTTGGGGTTGAGATATCGCGTCACCAGTTCCGCCAAACTGTTCCCAGGAACGCCAGTCGCCACCGCGATCGCTGCGAAGGCGGGAAACATTGGCCCAACTTCCTGAAACAGAAAATACATCTCCCGCACGGACATAGATGATACGGGCTTGTCTTCATCAGGGCGAAGCATTCCGGTTTTCACATTATCGGTTTTACCCAAAGATTGTCCGCCGGAATGCTTCGCCCCTACATGGGGGGACAACCGCTCCCAACCTCGCAACACTCGCAACACGGCGTTAATTTCGGCTCGGCTATACTTTAAGCGTTGTAACTGTGCTTCGGCTATTTTCGGTTGTTGCGCTACCAAACACGTTAGTTTGGCTATGGGTAAATAACCGGATATTTTCAGCTCTGAGGACAAGTCTCGGTGTAGTTCCGCCGCCAGTGGGGGGTAAATTTCCGCCAACTGCGACGCTGCGGTGTCGATATTTACTACTAATGCCCAATCTTTGTTGGTAGCAGTGGGAAACCAACTATTAAGCAAGCCATCTTCCCCCGCTGCTTGCACCATTGGGGCGCCGTTCTCGGATTCTAGTATATAGCTTAATTCGGTGCGCACTCGTTCGGCGGCTACTTTTCCCAACATTGGCGCTAACTGGCGAATAGCGCCTCGGGTGTGCGGTTCGATGGTAAACCCCAGTTGTGCGGCTTGACGATATGCTCGGAGCAACCGCAGGGGGTCATCGGCTAAATTAGTGGGGGATACCATGCGGATGAGGCGCTGCTGGATGTCTTCTCGTCCTTGCAGGGGGTCGGCAAATTCACGGGTACGGGGGTTGTAGGCGATCGCATTCATCCGGTAATCTCGCCGCTGCAAGTCTGTGGTTAAACTGACTCCTTCTTGTTTGGCAAAGTCCACCGTCCCCCAGTCAAACACGACTCGGGCAATTTTTCTTTCGGCATCTAAAACTACAAAACCTGCATGATAATATTTGGCCATTTGTCGGGCTGTTTCCACCGATCGGGCGCGCACCACAAAATCGAAATCTAGGTTTTGAGACTTTCTGTTTAACAGTGCATCTCGCACCGCTCCCCCCACCAACCAAGCATCTTCCGGTAGCGATTCTAAAGCAAAAGGCCAAGTTTCTGGCGCTAGTATGTTGATAGATTTAGCCTCCATTTGCATCATCTTCGGTTCTTAGTTGGGCTTTAGCCCTCTTGCTTAAGGTTGTGGTTCTGGCTTTAGCCCTCTTTCATAGGTTGTGGTTCTGGCTTTAGCCCTATGAAACTCACTTTTTTTGGGCTGAAGCCCTACTACAAACCTCATGGAGGGCTGAAGCCCTACTACGAACCTAGGGTGTTATAATCAAAATGGCCAGTAACTAAAATTAATTATGACTGGACAAATGATAACAGAAAATCCCCCAGATGTCAAGCCAGAACTGTCTCCTAATGCTGGCTTGGTCTTAAAATCGGTTAAATGGGCGACTTTCCAAGCCTTGATGGCTGATGTGGGAGAAGATAGGGCCTGGAGAATCGCGTATAATCAAGGAGTGTTAGAAATCAGGATGCCACTCATACAGCATGAAGTACCCAAACGAATGTTAGAATGCTTCATTACTTCCCTCGCTGACGAGCTAGAGATGGAAGTGATGAGCCTTGGCTCTCTCACTCTTGAGCGGGAAGATTTGCAGCGATCGGTAGAGCCAGATAGCTGTTTCTACATTCAAAATGAAGCTGTAATTCGGGGCAAAACTGAAATTAATTTAACCATTGACCCTCCCCCAGATTTAGTGTTAGAATCTGATTTTACCAATTCATCAGTCAACAAAGATGCCATTTATTCCAGCATGGGCGTCCCCGAATTATGGCGGTATAAGCGAGACACATTATTAGTGTATCATTTGGTTGATGGGGCATACCAACTTCAGGATAAAAGTCTGGCGTTTCCCGTGTTACCGGTGGCGGAGATTCCCCAATTTATCGAAGCGAGTAAAACCCAGGGACAGCGGGGTGCGGTGCGGCTGTTCCGTCAACGGATGCGCGAATTATTGAGTTAGTCCCTTGTCCCTTGTCCCTTGTCACTTGTTCTATACAAATGACAAATCATAAATGACAAATGACGAATAACCAAGGACACAAAAAAAATTAATTATGACTGGACAAATGATAACAGAAAATCCCCCAGATGTCAAGCCAGAACTGTCTCCTCATGCTGGCTTGGTCTTAAAATCGGTTAAATGGGCGACTTTCCAAGCCTTGATGGCTGATGTGGGAGAAGATAGGGCCTGGAGAATCGCGTATAATCAAGGAGTGTTAGAAATCAGGATGCCACTGAGACAGTATGAAGAACCAACAGGACTCATCGAGAGCTTTCTCGAAGCCTTAGCCGATGAATTAGAAATAGAAATCTGCAAACTTGGCGCTCTCACCCTTGAGCGGGAAGATTTGCAGCGATCGGTAGAGCCGGATAGCTGTTTCTACATTCAAAATGAAGCTGTAATTCGGGGCAAAACTGAAATTAATTTAACCATTGACCCTCCCCCAGATTTAGTGTTAGAATCTGATTTTACCAATTCATCAGTCAACAAAGATGCTATTTATTCCAGCATAGGCGTCCCGGAGCTGTGGCGGTATAAGCGGGACACATTATTAGTGTATCATTTGGTTGATGGGGCATACCAACTTCAGGATAAAAGTCTGGCGTTTCCCGTGTTACCGGTGGCGGAGATTCCCCAATTTATCGAAGCGAGTAAAACCCAGGGCCAGCGGGGAGCAGTGCGGCTGTTCCGCCAGCGAATTCGCGAATTATTGTAGGGTTCAGAAACCGGGTTTTTGCCAGAAAATCTGGGTTTTCAGCAGAGATTTAGGTGAGAAACCCGGTTTCTTTGCATTCTGCGCTAGAGTAGCAAAAAGGCTTGTGGAGTTTTTACTATGTGTATTTGTGTAAACTGCCACTATGTTGACCGCTGCACCACCTACCACGCGGTGGAAACCCAGCATGAACAACCCCATTTAACGGAAATACCTGATTTTGAGGCGATCGAGCCCACCATCAATGTCAACATCCGCACCACTGTAGATGAAATTCAGATGGAATGGGATGTGGTGGGTTGCGAGAGTTTCAAGGCTGAAGCAGGCAAATGGGCGCGATTACGTCCCGGCGAATTGGTGCCTACCTGATGATAACCTATACAAAAGGGCTAAAGTTCGGCTGCTATGTTCGTAGTTGGGCTTTAGCCCCATCAAAGAGGGGAGGAAAAGCGCCTAAGTATGAGTAAACGCCACTGGATGGAATTTGTCGAATATGCCGCGATCGCCAGCTCTGTCGTGGGAACAGTGGCGGCGGCGGTGTTGCGAGAAGCGTTGTATGCAGCCGGACCCCTGACCGTGGCTGTAGCATTAAATGCCATGAACCGGGAACGCCTTCACCAGTTCAACCTAGAGGAAACCTCCCGTTTGGAGATGCTCTTCACCCCTCGCCTCAACGCTTTAGAAGCAGAAACCCAAGAGTTTCAGAAAAAAGCCAAGCAAAAAATTACCGAATTAAAAGAGATCGCCACCGGTAGAACCGACGAGGCAGTTACTACCATCTATGATGAAATTGACGCTCTCACCCTGCGTTTAGAGCAGTTGGAAACCCACACTGCTACTTTCAGTCAGATGAAAGAGGGTTTGTCAAATGAATTACAAGAATTCGTCCGCGCCTACACCCAAGCCACAATTGAAGAATTAAAAATCGGGAGTAAAAAGATAACAGAGCGTTTGGAAAAACTGGAATACCAAACCCAAGACATCAACTCCCAAATTCCCACCATCACCAGCCAACTGCAAGACTCCCTAGAAGCATACCGCACCGCCACCAATGAGCAAATCGAAAAACTCAGTGCTGAAACAGTCAGCGCGTCTGCTCCTACTTCTTTTGATGCAGAACCTATCATTATTCGCCTAGAACAGCTAGAAGCCGTTTGGCAAGAATTACAGCAGCAAACTGATACAGAAATTGCTCGGTTAAAAGATTACGTCATTCAAGAAACCCGCCCCCAAACTCCCGTTATTATCCCCCCCAAAGACTCGGGAGCGGAAATCAACGCTCTGGGTAGTGAAATGCGCGGCTTTATGGCGGCTATATCAGAACGTTTAGGCAAATTAGAATTGGTCATTGGTCAAAAGTCCCTTGACCAAGTAATTGTGACCAATGACCCAGGACAAATGACAGCAGAACATCCCGACTTACCGCCACCAGTACCAACCCAGTATCGCCAAGAAACCATATGGACGCCAACAACGCCCACACCACCGGAAATTAAACCAGAAACCAACCCGGTGGCGGACACAGAATGGGACGCATTAGAGGAAATAACACCCCCAGAAGAGTCACCAGAGGAGGGCATAGATAATCTTTGGAAATCTGGAACTTTGGAATCTTTCGGCAACAATATCAGCGAAAAGATAGAATCTTCTCTCGGTGAAGCCGTGCATGAAATTCAGGATAAGCTGGGCACTTTATTAAAAGGTATCGTCCCCCCAGAGGTAACTGGGGAAACGGCGGGACTAGGTGGTGATAATTGGCAATTGGTCAAGACAATTAAGGGACATCGAGATGGGATAAATTCTCTGGCTATTAGTCCCAATGGCGAGATATTGGCAAGTGGCGATCGGGACAACACCATCAAACTCTGGCACTTCGCCACCGGTGCAGAAATCCGCACCATCAACGGTCCAGAATGGTTCGCCACCGTCAATTCCCTAGCCTTCAGTCCCGACGGCAAACATTTAGCCGCCGCTCTCACCGACAGCATCGCCATTTGGCAACCTGATACAGGCACAGCCATCCGCAATATTCCAGCCAATACCGAATCAGTTTTTACCCTAGCCTTTACCCCAGATAGCCAACACATCCTCACCGGAGATAGTGACGGCAACATCAAAATCTGGAATTGGAAAACCGGGGAAGAAATCGCCATGATTAACGCCGCTTCCGAGGCAGTTTTGGCATTCAGTATCAGCCCCGATGGCCAAATGATTGCCAGCGGTAGCCAAGATGGTATGATAAAATTGTGGCAACTGCCAACAGGCGCCCCCATAGTCAATCTCGCCGGTCACTTAGGGGCAGTTTTGGCCGTAGCTTTTAGTCCCGATGGCAAAATTATCGCTAGCGGTAGCGCCGATAAAACGATAAAATTGTGGCAGGTAGAAACCGGCGAAGAAATTATCACTCTTAATGGCCACATGGGGCCGGTCAAATGTTTGGCATTTAATCCCGACGGCCAAATTATAGCTAGTGGCAGTGCTGACAAAACCATCAAACTGTGGGATGTCCCAACTGGCGGTTTAATCGCATCCCTCAAGCGTCAGCAGGCGGCAGTGAATTGTTTAGTTTTCAGTGGAGATGGTCACAGCATCATCACCGGAGGCGACGGCAAACACCTGGAAATTTGGCAGCAGAATTAAATTTGGTCATTTGTCCCTGGTAACAGGTAACATGTCCCAAGGCAGAAGGACAAATGACCAAGGACAAATGACATTACCCGATTTCGTCAGGGTTGATACCCAATTCTAGGAGCTTTTGGCGGAGGATAGCATTTTTCTGGCGTTCCTCCTCAACTTGCTGGCGTTCAGCATCCGCACGTTGGCGTTCAGCATCCGCACGTTGGCGCTCTAACTCAGCTTTCTGGCGTTCCTCCTCAACTTTCTGGCGTTCAGCATCCGCCTCCTCCTCTGGAGTCAGAACTAACTCCCCTTCAGGAGTAAAAAACCGCAGCCGTTCATTCAAAATGCCCACATATAGCTGCAACTCATCACTCCACAACCAAGATTGCTCATTGAGGGGAATTTCTACATATTTACCATGCACCAGCGTAAACCCTTTAAACTCCATCGTATAAGGATGGAACCAAAAATAATCTGGCGTCCGCCATACATCTTGGTAAAGCAGCTTTTTCTTATTTCTATCTACGGTAGCGGTACTATCTGACAAAACCTCGATAATCACATTAGGATATTTGCCATCCTCTTCCCAGACTACCCAACTTTTCCGCTCCCGGCGTTCTGTATTCAAAACTACAAAAAAATCCGGTCCCCGCAGCTCCTCATCTTTCCGTTGGCGACTGCTATAATAAACCGTCATATTACCCGCTGCGAAAAAATCGGTGCGGTCTGACCAAAACCGGTTTAAGCTGGTCAGCAGAATAATTAGTTCTTCCAGATGACGATAAGTTTCCAAAGGCGGTTCATCACTCCATAAATCTTCCGGCGGGAAGGTGGGAATCTCTGGCTTTTGAATCTGTACCATATGACCTACCCGGTGCAATGTGCGATTCTATCATAGCATATTTGGCAAAAAAGTGGGGGTTTACCCCTTGACTCAAATCAAATTATGTGTGAGGATAAGAATAATGGAAAAGGTGCGGCCCATATATATAGAAACACGGCAAAACTTCGGTGGTAGGGGCTGTTATTCATCAAGATATCGGTTGCACAAGAAATCTGAATCACGCAGTGCCCCTGCGGGTGTCGATTTGGGGTCAATTTTGGGTCATTTTGGGATTTGAGGGGCACGGCATGATTGATTCCTCGGTGATATGAGAAATATCGATGATGCCCTGCCCCTACCATGATTTTTCGTGGGGATGGGCACGACTTGATTAATTACTCGGTTGGATGACAAATGACAAATGACAAATGACCAACTAGGATTTGGCTTCTAGAATGGGCAGGGTGATGATGACGGTGGCGCCCATGTTTTGCCCCATGCTGTATAATTGCATTTTCCCGCCCATTTGTTCTACGAGTTTTTGGGAAATAGCTAATCCGAGTCCGGTGCCGGGATAGGGGCTGGTGCGGGGGTCGTGGACTTGAAAGAAGGGTTCAAAGACGCGGGATTGGTATTCTAAGGGGACGCCGATGCCGGTGTCGGTGATGGTGATTTCTACCATACCAGGAAGGGTTCGATCGCCCACTGTCACCTCTCCAAGCCGGACGACGGCGGTAATAATGACACCACCGGTATGGGTAAATTTGATGGCGTTACCTGCGAGATTTAACAGGACTTGGAGCAAGCGTAATTCGTTGCCATAAATGATGACTTCTTCATAAGTGGTGGGTAGTTCTATGCGCAGGTATAAATGCTTGTGTTCGGCTGGGGGGCGAGCGAAGCGATCGACATTGTGAAGAAGTTTAGTGAGGCTAACTGGTTGTCCTAGTTCCAAGTCCAGTTTGCCTGCTTTGAGTTTGGCAAAATGCAAGATATCATTGATGATGTTAAATAGCCCCATTGCGGAAGCGTGAGCGTCTTGGATAAACGATCGCTGTTCTTCGGGGTCGTCAATAATATCATCTAAAATCAGCTTCAAAGAGCCAATAATCCCGTTCAGAGGATTACGCAGTTGGTCATCAATACAGGAGAGAAAATTGGCTTTGGTGCGATATGCTTCTTGGGCTAAGGCGCGAGCTTCCTCTAGTCTTTTTTTCAGGTTGGCATGAGCGATACAAAAACCCACCTGCTCCGCCACTTCCTGCACGAAGGCAATTTCTCCTGAGAGCCAATGATGGGGGAAATTGCATTGGTGGAGGACGATCGCCCCTAATGGCTGGTCCATATACCGCACCCCCACCACCAACATTGACTGCCGCTGCCACAGATCTGCCTGAGAAAACTGCTCTACTATCAACGGCTCCCCACTGAGGATGGCCTTTTCCACCTCCGCCGCCTCTGCATCTAGAATCGACCTACCCAGCAAAGATGTGCAACCCTCCTGACGATACTCCGCCACTACCTCCAAGAGTGCCGATGAATCTTTGTAAGGCAAAATCATGCAGCGACTGACTCCGATCGCTGTCCCTAAACTCTCCACCGTTTGGCGCCAAATTTCCTCCACCTCTCGCTGCTGTTGAATTTGCTTCACTGTCAACAGCAATAAATTCTCAAATTTTCCGGCTTTTTGCATTATTGCACCCTCCCCAATTGACCCTTTAACGTCTCCCACATCATCACATCCTTTCCCTGTTGTCAGCGCCGATCGTTCTTGCCACTCATCCTATGTTCTCTTGATCTGGGTTAGGAGCAAGGCCACAAATCTTAGTTTTGCGATTAACCTTAGTTTGTATTTATATAAATAAATAAATTTTATTCATATAAATCAAATTAAGATATTTGCCTCCCAGCCGCTCCCAGGCGTGAGCGCGTCAATTTCTATAAGGTGACGCACCTAGGTGAAACCAGAGACATCAGAATGTCAGGTTAGTAGGAAATTATATAGCAACAAACCATCATCTAAGGACAAAATCCCAAAAATCGAGGCAACTGCCTGCGTTACCACTGAATGCACAAGCATAAGGTAGGCACTCCCAAGATTTCCTAAATACCTTGGCCATGACGATACGATCCCATATATCTACTGAAATTATCACCTGAGCCAGGACACTGTTGCCATATCAGCATCAATCTCTTTACCCAATCTTTATACTAAGAACATTTGAATGACATCGACCAAGCCATCAAACTGCATAATTGCTGGGACTTTTACCTGATGGAGGCAGAGAAAATTTTTTTAAAGAAACGATAAAGTTTGGCAGAATTGAGGCGAGAGAGGCAGGAATTGAATCTAGCTGGCTTGATAACTGCTATGACCACCAGGAGCAGTTTTTTTATATAAAAATGATGAATAATCAGACAGAAGCTGGGGAATTAATCACCAATTTCTCCGGGGTTGGAGAGCAATAGGAAAGCGAAAAGCTAGCCAACAGAACTGGGGTAATTAGGTTGGGGACGATCGTCCGATTCCTCCGGGGCGAGAAGCGGGCAAACGCGAGGTTTGCCCCAAATTTGATCCGGGCATCCAACAGCCCAGATTAACACCCTGGATGCTGGGGTGCCAGAAAAAAGGCGCTTAGATCCTAATCATTCCATTCCCCCCTAGGTGGTAGGGGGGGATTTTTCACTAAATTGCGAGTCAAATCGTCATCACGCTTGGTGGAACCCCGCAGCCACTGCCGCAGAGCCGTTTCAATTACCTTGCTGGGGTCATTCGTGAGGTGAGTGATTTGCTCGAGGAGTTCGACATCGAGGTGGATGGAAACCTCGACTTTTTCGGGGTTTCGACGGTACTCCACCGCCTGCTCCACAGCCTGCTCGTTCATAATCGATGAATCCTTGGGCGAAAAAATGTACATTGTTCGTGAGGGATAGGGCTGAGCCGAGCGATCGCAGAGGATGAGTCTATCCCCCAGAGAGCAAGGTCAAGAGCGCTCCCTGCCCAGTTGTAGGGTGGGCAGTGCCAAATGCAAAATTATTCATAGTCAGAAACAATTCTCCTAGGCATTGCCCACCCTACATAGCTCCTACTCAGTTGACCACCACCATCCTATTGTAAGACCTAGAAGGGGATAAACGTAAACTGCGGCTTCGCTAGCAGGACGGTTTGGCCGCAGATTGGCACGGAAAGCATTACAATGTGTAAAGCAGCTTGCTTGTGGGGTCAAGGCGTGTTTCGCCTCCCCAATGCGACGAACCGTCGCTGGAGAGCGAGCCAAACCACACCTTCCCTGGGGCTATTGTGAAGCTAACCTTATGACCGACGTTCCTGTTTCTCGGATTAGAAATTTTTGCATCATCGCTCACATCGACCACGGAAAGTCCACCCTGGCGGACCGCCTGCTCCAGGCAACTGGAACCGTGGAAGCGCGGGAGATGAAAGAACAATTCCTTGATAGTATGGATTTGGAGCGGGAGCGCGGGATTACCATCAAGCTGCAAGCGGCTCGGATGCACTACAAGGCAAGCGATGGGTTGGAATACGTGCTAAACCTGATTGACACCCCTGGGCACGTGGATTTTTCTTATGAGGTGTCGCGCTCCTTGGCTGCCTGTGAAGGGGCTTTGCTGGTGGTGGATGCTTCCCAAGGGGTGGAGGCGCAGACTCTGGCGAATGTCTATTTGGCGCTAGAGCATAATTTGGAAATTATCCCGGTTTTGAATAAAATCGACTTGCCGGGGGCAGAAGCAGAGCGGGTAGCGGGAGAAATTGAAGAAATTATCGGTTTGGATTGCAGCGGTGCAATTCACGCTTCCGCCAAAGAAGGCATCGGGATTACCGAGATTTTAGAGTCGATCGTCCATTTGATCCCACCGCCACGAGACACGGTGTCTGAGAGCCTGCGCGCCCTGATTTTCGATAGCTATTATGATAGCTATCGGGGCGCGATCGCCTATTTCCGCGTCATGGACGGCACCTTGAAAAAAGGCGATCGAGTGCTGCTGATGGCCAGCCGCAAAGAATACGATATTGACGAGATTGGCGTCCTCTCCCCCTACCAAAAACCCGTAGAAGCACTGCACGCCGGAGAAGTAGGCTACTTCGCCGCCGCCATCAAAACCGTAGAAGATGCCCGAGTCGGCGACACCATCACCCTCGCCAAAGCTCCCGCCGCCGCTCCCCTCCCGGGCTACACCGAAGCCAAACCAATGGTGTTCTGCGGCTTATTCCCCACCGACGCCGACCAATTCCCCGACTTGCGCGAAGCCTTAGAAAAGCTGAAACTCAATGACGCCGCCCTTTCCTACGAACCAGAAACCTCTAGTGCAATGGGATTTGGCTTCCGCTGCGGCTTCTTGGGCCTGCTGCATATGGAAATTGTCCAAGAACGCTTGGAACGGGAATATAACCTAGACCTGATTACCACAGCCCCTTCCGTAGTCTATCGCGTCACCACGCTGAAGGGCGAAGTGCTGAATATCGATAACCCCAGCCACTTACCATCCCCCACAGAGCGGGAAAAAATCGAAGAGCCCTATGTGCGGGTAGAGATGATTACCCCAGAAGAGTATGTAGGTGCATTAATGGAGTTGGGGCAAAGTCGGCGGGGTGATTTTAAAGATATGAAGTATCTCACCCAGGGCCGGACTACTTTAGTGTATGAAATTCCCTTAGCCGAAGTGGTAACGGACTTTTTCGACCAGATGAAATCCCGCTCCCGAGGCTATGCCAGTATGGAATACCACTTGATTGAGTATCGGGAAAATCCCCTGGTGCTGATGGATATTCTGATTAATAATGACCCGGTGGATGCTTTAGCGATGATTGTTCACCGGGATAAAGCCTATTATGTGGGGCGGGCATTGGTGGAAAAACTCAAAGAGCTAATCCCCCGTCACCAGTTTAAGGTGCCAATTCAAGCAGCGATCGGCTCCCGGGTAATTGCTAGCGAACATATCCCCGCCTTGCGCAAAGATGTGTTAGCGAAATGCTACGGCGGTGATATCAGCCGGAAGAAAAAGCTCCTGCAAAAACAAGCCAAGGGCAAAAAGCGGATGAAGGCGATCGGCACCGTGGATGTACCCCAGGAAGCCTTCATGGCCGTTTTGCGACTCGACAGGGAGGTCTAAGCTCCCCCAAACTTTAAGATTTGCTAAAATTTTACCCGGATAGCGCCAGCAATGGCGCTTTTTTTGCTAATTTTGTCATGGTTATGAAATCGGGATATGATTGGTCATTAATTTAATTGCCACCGCATCTTGGCATCACTTCGCTAAAATCAAAATAGCAGGAACAACCATGAGAATTTTAGTCACCGGGGGAGCCGGATTTATCGGCTCCCATCTCATTGACAGATTGATGGCACAAGGCCACGATGTCATTTGCCTAGATAACTTCTTCACCGGCAGCAAGCGTAATATCCTAAAATGGATCGATAACCCCTACTTTGAACTGGTACGCCACGACATCACCGAACCCATCCGGTTAGAAGTAGATCAAATTTACCATCTGGCTTGTCCCGCCTCGCCGGTGCATTACCAGTATAATCCCGTCAAAACCATCAAAACCAACGTAATTGGCACCCTGAATATGCTAGGGTTAGCCAAACGGGTAAAAGCCAGATTTCTCCTCGCATCAACCTCGGAAGTTTACGGCGACCCCGACGTACATCCCCAAACCGAAGAATATCGCGGTAATGTTAACTGTATTGGCATTCGGTCATGCTACGACGAAGGCAAGAGGGTAGCAGAAACCTTAGCATTTGACTATCACCGCCAAAATAATGTAGATATTCGCGTGGCCCGCATCTTCAACAGCTTAACCGGCGACCAGCCAGTTATCTATTACCAGGGAAATCAACTCTACCACGAATCTTTTGCCGACTGTTACAACCGCATCCACCAAGACATCTCTAACGTCTCGGTTCCCTGCTTTGACAGCCAAGGCAACATGGTTTTAAAACCCATATCCGCAATTTGGAAGCACAAAGTCACCAAAAAAGGGTATGAAATCACCACCACCTGGGGTAAGCGGGTAAAAATCACCGAAGACCACAGTTTGTTTACCTGCGATGACAATGGTTTACCCCAGCCGGTTTTCGGCAAAGACCTACAGGTAGGCGATTTGGTAGCGGTTCCCAGCCATATTCCCTTTATCGATAAAGCTCTAGAGCCTTTCTACATCACCGATAAAATAGCCGGTGCAGGCATATCCATATGCCCAGAAGATGTGGTATCATATCTAGAGCAGTACCGAAAGCAAATCTATAGCTACTTGCAGGCCAAAGGCGTTGACGTTCGCCAGCATTACAGCTACCTCAAAAAATACGAGACCGGAAATCGCATCCCCCTAGAGTTGTGGCAGTATTTGGGGCTAGCCATTACCCCCAAAGAACGGATCGCCACCGCCAGTTCCGCCAAACGGATCAGCAACTACATTGAAAATCTAGAGGATTTCCTGTGGTTCTTGGGATTTTATCTGGCAGAAGGATGTCTGATCTACCGCGAGGAGGGAGATTACCAGCTATCGTTCAGCTCTGATTTAAAATATCTGGAAAAGCTGGTGGCAGTATGTCGCTCATTATTTGGCTGCGAGTGTAAGATTCGGTGGGATGAAGCCTCTGGTAAAGCTCCGTCGGTCAATGTGCGATCGAAAATCATTGTTGACTTAGTAGTAAACAGTTTGGGATTTGGCAAAAATCTCAGTACAGCCAAAGATATCCCCACCTGGATTTTACAGCTCCCGCCAGAGCAACTGGTACATTTCTTGCAAGGATTTTGGCAAGGAGATGGCAACCACGATGCCAAAACCACAGGCAGTAAGCTGATTTTTAACAGTTCTAGTCCGGCCATCATCGAAAAACTGGTGTTGATGGTTGCCAAATTCGGTATTATAGGCTCGGTCTCAGAATTTTATACCACGGTCAGCAAATCCAACCCCAAGGAATATAAGTCTTACCGCCTGACCATCCAGGGATTGGATAATTATGACATTCTGGCCCTGGCGAGCAGCAAGCAAACCTTGCAAGCGAAAACCACAAATCACTTAGCTTGGGCGCGGGTGAAGGAAATCGCCCCATTTGAGATTGACGATTTTGTGTATGATTTCTCAGTGCCGGATGGGGAAAACTTCATTGGGGGGACCTATGGCATTTGTTGTCACAACACCTATGGCCCTCGCATGTTAGAAAATGACGGGCGGGTAGTGAGCAACTTTGTCGCCCAGGCCCTGCGGGGAATTCCCCTCACGGTGTATGGGGATGGTTCCCAAACCCGCAGTTTCTGCTATGTTTCTGATTTGGTGGAAGGACTGATCCGGCTGATGAATGGAGATTTTATCGGTCCGGTGAATTTAGGCAACCCGGGAGAGTACACTATTCTAGAGTTGGCGCAGAAAATCCAACACAAGATTAATCCCGATGTGGAAATTGTGTTTAAAGAACTGCCCCAGGATGACCCCAAGCAGCGACAACCGGATATCACCCGGGCAATAACCTACTTGGGATGGGAACCTACCGTGCCTTTGGATGAGGGGTTAAATCTGATGATTGAGGATTTTCGGGAACGCCTCTCCTAAAGCTAGGTGGTTGGGCAAGTGTTTGGGCTTTAGCCCAACTAAGAACCAATGTTGAGCAAAATCAGCACAAAGTCAGGGTGCAGCCGGAGAATACATCTAACGGTTAGGGGGGGATGGAGGCGCAAGCTCCGGAGGGGCGGAAACTCCCAGAGTACACTGGTAGATAGTTTCAGGTTTCGACTCATCCGGGGAAGATATCGCGGCCCTCTCAAGCGGCACTGCCATCACCCCTAACCCCACAATTGGAGGAATCACCCTTATGCGTGTTTGCGTTATTGGTACAGGTTACGTTGGCTTGGTAACTGGTGCATGTTTGGCGAAAACGGGCCACCATGTGATTTGCGTGGATAACAACGAAGAAAAAGTCAAAATGATGAAAGCTGGACAGTCCCCGATATATGAGCCGGGACTGTCGGAAATCATGCAGGAGTGCAGCAAAGCTGGACTACTGGAATTTACCAGCGATTTAGCTGCAGGCGTGAGCCACGGTGAGGTTTTGTTTATCGCCGTAGGCACCCCACCCCTCCCTAGCGGGGAAAGCGATACCCGCTATGTGGAAGCAGTGGCGAGGGGTATAGGCAGCAATCTGGAAAAAGGTTATAAGGTCATAGTCAACAAATCCACTGTACCGATCGGCTCTGGGGACTGGGTGCGGATGATTGTCCTCGATGGCGTCACCGAGCGGCAAAAAGCGAATGGGAATGGCGACCAGACCGCCAAGCAACTGGGTGTAGAATTCGACGTAGTGAGTAACCCGGAGTTTTTGCGCGAAGGCTCCGCCGTATATGACACCTTTAACCCAGACAGGATTGTTTTGGGCAGCAACAACGCCAAAGCCCTGTCCATTATGCAGGAATTATACCAGCCGATTATTCAGCGCAAATTAGCTGATGACCCCACATTGCCACCAGTCCCCGTGGTGTTGACGGATTTGAGTTCCGCAGAGATGATTAAGTACGCGGCCAATGCGTTCTTAGCCACGAAAATCAGCTTTATTAATGAAATCGCCAACGTGTGCGATCGCGTAGGCGCCGACGTGGTACAAGTCGCCCAAGGCATCGGACTAGACAGCCGCATCGGCACCAAATTCCTCCAAGCCGGTATCGGTTGGGGCGGTTCCTGCTTCCCCAAAGACGTATCCGCCATGATTCACACCGCCGATGACTATGGCTATAATGCCGAATTACTCAAAGCCGCCGTCACCGTCAATAAACGTCAGCGAAACATTGCCATCGAGAAACTCCAGCATGAGCTGAAAATCCTCAAAGGCAAAACGATCGGACTTTTAGGGCTAACCTTCAAACCCGACACCGACGATATGCGGGACGCTCCCGCTCTGTCTTTGATTGAAGAGTTGAACCGTTTAGGTGCGAAAGTCAAAGCCTATGACCCGATCGTATCCCAAACTGGCATCGGCCAAGGACTCAGCGGCGTCCTCGTGGAAACCGACCCCGAACGCCTCGCCGACGGTTGCGATGCACTGCTGCTCGTCACCGACTGGCAGCAATTCCGCACCTTAGACTATGCCAAAATGGCCAAACTGATGAACCATGCCGTAATGATTGACGGGCGCAACTTCCTAGACAGAGACGCTCTGCAAAAACTCGGATACCGCTACGTTGGTATTGGACGTTAATTAGTCATTTGTCATTTGTCCTTTGTCATTTGTCCTTTGTTAACAAGGGACAAGGGACAAATGACCTTCGGACAAATGACCAATTACAATTGCTGCAATTCATCCAAACGCTGCAGCACTTCCGCACTATGAATAGCGGGCCGAACGCCGAGAAAAGTTTCCCGTAAAATCCCATCAGGGTCAATAATAAAAGTATGGCGCTGAGAGTAAGGAGAAATCCAAGAACCATAAGCCTTACTCACAGCGCCATCAGTGTCAGCTAACAGAGGAAATTTCAGCCCTTCCGCCGTGCAAAAATCTGCGTGGGAGTCCACCGAGTCGGCACTAATGCCCAGAATTTGGGTATTTTTCGCTTCATATTGGCGCAAATCACTTTGAAACCGCCGCGCTTCTAGAGTGCAACCAGAGGTAAAATCAGCCGGGTAAAAGTAAGCCACTACCCATTTGCCCCGATAGTCAGCTAAGGAGATAGTACCGTCACCGGTATTCGTGGGGAGGGTAAAGGCGGGAGCTGGGGCACCAATGGCTGGGAGTTTGCCTCCTAGAGCCTCAGCGGCGGTCCCTGGCAACCACGCCAGAAGCAGCAAAAACCCTGCTACCAGGGCTGTCAACCAGTTGCGACGGGATATCATATCAAAAGATAATTAATTCAGGACTGATTAATCAATCAGTTTACTACCAAAAACGAACCGGCCAATCGTCATTGCTGTAGAAATGCAGCCGCCCAAAACCGAGAAACTGTGGGTGAACCCGATCGCCTGGGGGAAAAGCGGTGACGCCGAAAAGGTAAACGCCGGGATATTGGGGGTTATGTTTTGGGTGCAGGGCGATCGTCACAGTTTGACCAGGCGGGACAGGGGGAGAGAAGGTCACTACTAAAGCTGATTTTTCCCTTCCGGCGTAGTCGGGGAGAGACTCCTGGGTAACTGCACCCACAGTCAACGGCGACCCATGAGCCCCATAGTTGCCCTGGTTTGCCCTGGTAGCGGCGAGGTCGAAGCGGACAGTATCGCTGCCATTATGTTGGAAAATTGCTAACTTTTGCAACGATTCCCCAGAATTTTCTGGTAATTGAATAGTAAAATAGTAACGCGAACCCCAGGCCGAGGCGGCAGTTTGTGTGGCCACAGCTTCCAGTAAGCGGGGTGGTTGGGTAAAATAAACCGTCCCATCGGCAAGTTGTACCGCCGCAGCGGTATCAACAGCAACCCACACCACCGCAGCGGCTGCCCACCAAGACCCCTTCCACAGCCAATTCACGGCACCACCTCCCTTAATCTGGGCAGATTATAGCAAATTTTTCCTTTCCAGGTTGCACTGGGGTATCGCCAGTGATATGATGAACACCCTTGCCTGTGGTTTGGTGCAACTTCACCTCCCACAGCCAACGATCGGACTAGATTGATTAGTTGTTACTTAAGCCTTTTTTTGCCACAGCCCGCACGTTGCGGGCTGTATTTCTCATCTCCATTGCCATAGCCAGAAGTTCTTTTTGAGCGTAAGCTGAATCTAGTCGCGGTTAAAATTACCATTACCTATGTAAATCGCAAATCCACAATATCAATGGGCGAAAACATCGATATATTTGCTGCCGCTTGGCAGGAACTAGAAGAGTCCGTAATTTATTATTACAACCGCCCCGTCGGTACATTAGCTGCCGCAGACAACGAAGTAGCAGCCCTGAATTACGACCAATGTTTTATTAGGGATTTTGTTTCCGCAGCCCTAGTATTTCTCATCAAAGGGAAAACCGAAATTGTCCGTAATTTTCTCCTGCAAACCCTGAAAATGCAGATGAAAGAGCGGCAGCTAGACTTTCTCGAACCGGGCAGGGGTTTAATGCCTGCCAGCTTTAAAGTAGTTCACGACCAAGAGCAAGGCGAGCAATACTTACTGGGGGATTTTGGCAACCATGCCATTGGCAGAGTCACGCCAGTTGATTCCTGCTTTTGGTGGGTTTTCCTGCTGCGCGCCTATGTGCAAGCCACTGGGGAATATTCCCTAGCACATCAACCAGAATTTCAAAAAGGTATCCGCCTGATTATTGAATTGTGTTTAGTGGCGCGGTTTGACCTTTACCCCACGCTCTTAGTTCCCGATGGCGCCTGCATGATTGACCGGCGCATGGGTATCAATGGCCATCCTCTAGAAATCCAATCTCTATTTTACACCACATTGCGGGCAGCGCAAGAGCTACTGATTGATAACAAAGAGAATTCTTATATCATCCAAGCAGTAGCCAAAAGATTGCCGCCATTGGTAGAACATATTCGCCACCATTACTGGCTAGATTTGCAGCGAGTGAATGTGATTTATCGCTACAAGAGTGAAGAATATGGAGAGGAGGCTTTGAATCAATTTAATATTTATTCTGATTCGATTCCTTATGACCAATTGAGCCGGTGGCTGCCTGAAAATGGGGGTTATTTAGCGGGTAATCTCGGTCCGTCGCATCTGGACTGTCGGTTTTTTAGTTTGGGCAACTTGATGGCGGTGATGTCTTCCCTCACCAGTGTGGAACAAGGAGAAAAAATTATGAATGTGATTGAGACGCGGTGGGATGATTTAATTGGCCAGATGCCAATGAAAATCTGCTTCCCCGCGTTGCGGGAAAGGGACTGGCAGGTGCTGACAGGATGTGACCCAAAAAATCGCCCTTGGTCTTATCATAATGGGGGCAATTGGCCGGTTTTGCTGTGGATGCTGGCGGCGGCGGCGTTGAAGACGGGGCGAGAGGAAATTGCGAAAAATGCGATCGAGATTGCCGCGCACCGGTTGCCTGGGGATCAATGGCCGGAATACTATGATGGGCGCAATGGCCGTCTGGTGGGGCGGGAAGCGCGGAAGTATCAAACTTGGACGATATCGGGTTTTTTGCTGGCACAAGAAATCATAAATAATCCCGAGTATTTATCATTAGTGTGCTTGTAGGTATGGCGGTCAAATGCCATCTGGGTATGGCAAAGGGTGGCCGATCGTCTCAAAACTGGGTTTGTTGCTTTGTGGGTGCTTTGCGGCGGGCAAACCCCTATCTCGTCTAGGGAACAGACGAATAACAGTTTGACAAATCCGGTTTCTTGAGTGGTTCACCAACTGAGTTTCTTTCATTGCTGGGGGGCACATTACCCATAAAATGATAGTTTGAACGTGTCAACTGCAGGTGTTACCCAGCCGTGAAGCTATTCGTTTACCACACTCCCGAATTAACGCCGACCTCCACAGTACCGGACTGCGCGATCGCCATTGATGTCCTCCGGGCTACCAGTACGATCGCCACCGCTCTCCACGCCGGAGCAGAAGCCGTGGAAGCCTTCAGCGACTTGGACAAATTAATGGAAGTCAGCGCCAACTGGCCCGCTGACAAACGCCTCCGAGCTGGAGAGCGCGGCGGTTCTCAGGTGGAAGGCTACGATATGGGCAACTCGCCTCTGGACTGCACCCCGGAAAAGGTGAAGGGACGGCGACTGTTTATCAGTACCACCAATGGCACCAGAGCGCTGCAATGTGTCCAAGCGGCGCCAGTGGTGCTGGCGGCGGCTTTGATTAATCGGGACGCCGTAGTGCGCTATATTTTGGGGCAACAACCGGCGACAATTTGGACCGTGGGGTCCGGCTGGGAAGGCAGTTTCTCCCTAGAAGATACCGTATGCGCTGGGGCGATATTCGCGGCGCTGCTGAAAGCTACGGGGGCAAAAGTGGGAGAAATGGCGGGTAATGATGAGGCGATCGCCGCTTTAGCACTGTACCACCAGTGGCAAGATGATTTGCTCGGGTTAATGCACCACGCCAGTCACGGACAACGCCTACTCCGCCTGAACATCCATGAAGACCTCAAATATTGCGCCCAAACCGATATCCTTGATGTGGTGCCCATCCAAAAGCAACCAGGGGTTTTAGTGAAAAATTAGCCGGAAAATGTAGGGTGGGCATTGCCTCTGAGATTATTTTATTCACGTGAAGAGTTTAGCGATGGGCAATGCAAAGCGTATAACTGTTTATTTCATGTGAATGATTAAGCGGTTGGCAATGCCCACCCTACAACCAAAAGGTGTTTAGTAACTCAGTTTGGTCATCAAATAGGCGGCAATGCGCTGGGAGGCTCCCGGTTTCCCCATACGTCGCCGACCATTTTCGGCGATGAGGTGGAGTCGATCGGGGTCTCGCAAGAGCTGAAGGGCAATTTTTCCCACTTCGGCGGGATGTTTGGCGAGGATGACCGACGGACCGAGTAAGCGGGTTTGGGCTTCGGCAAAAGCTGGGGTAAACTGGGGACCGGTGCCATTGAGAGCGATCGCCGGTTTCCCCAAACCGACAAACTGCTCCGTCGCCGTCCCCGCCATCGCGATCGCCAGATCCGCCAACCGCAGACATTCACCAAAACTATGCTGGCTTAAAACCAGCATCCCTTTATCCCTAGTAAAATACAACGCCTGAGCGTCAGAAATCCCTGGAAACCCTGACGAGTCAGAGCTTACCTCCACCCACCCCGCCTCATTCAAAGTCTGACACAAAGGAGACAAGCTCAAACCAGGGGCAATAGCCGCTAAAAACACTGTGGCTTTTTCCATTGTGGCCATCAGCTCTAAAACCCCAGTGATAATTTTGTGCCAATTACTATAAGCCTCCGGCGCCCGAGAACCCGGAAGCAGAGCCACGGTGAGGGGTCTGGCTGTTTCCTTTTGTTCTATATCTGACTCATAAAATACTGGCGATGGCTGGTCAAGTTCCAAATCATCCATCATCGAGTTGCCCAAACAAACCGCATCAATGCCAAACTGTCGCAAAGTCTCGGCGGTAAGTTCGTCTCTAATTAAAACTGCCTTGCATTGGCGGCGACGCATCAGCCATCTTTCCCAGGGTAAATATACGGAACCAAACCAGGTTTCTAGGATGTCGAACCATTGGCGATCGGGCAGCAACCCCGCCTCATCCCGCAGGTAATATTCTGATTTAGAAGTGCCCACAAAAGCGTAGGGAGCTAGGCTTAACCAGGCCATCAACATAGGCAAAATGTCTCCTACGGCTAGGATCACCCAGCCTTTTTTGGCGTAGGCGCGAACAGTTTGGAACTGCTGCCAGGTGAGCTGTAATAAGCCACTGCGTAAGTCTCGGTATAACTGCTGACCGTCCATATAGATAAAACCGCCAGAAGGCATCGACTGCACCGGTCCGACAATGGGCACTCCGGGGAGTTGCTGATATGCCAGTCCTTCCCCGACGAGAGGTAAAACGGCTAATTCTGGGGGTTCTGGCTGGTTCTGGAGTTGCCGCAAGATGCGCAGGGCGATCGCGTCCTCCCCGTGACCATTGCTCAAACACAATAATTTCACGCCCAAACCTCCCCACTACACTTGACATCGCCAAAATTTAGATTATAATCATATATAAGTGAATCAACGCGGGGCCGTAATGGTTTCGACTGGGTGGCGAAAGCTGCTTCGTGATTCAGGCCGAGAGTGAGTCTCCTCTCGCAAATACCAGGCTCAAACAAAAAAGTAAATGCGAACAACATCGTTCCTTTTGCTCGTAAGGCAGCTGCTGTTGCCTAAAAAACCTCTCAACTGAGGCCGAGCGTCTGTAGTGTGACTCCGTTAAAGACTGCAGACAAAACCCCAACGGATGCTCTAGCAAGATTTCTCTGGTAAACGGCTAGCTAAGACTTAACCAGAGCATCCTGTCATCCGGGATAATGGATGGTCCCCGCCCAGAGGGTTAAAAGGGCTAAGCCTGTGAATGAGCGAAAAGTTAATACCCATTTAGGACGGCAGTTCGATTCTGCCCGGCTCCATTCCTGAAACTAAAATACCGCCTTGCACTGCCAAGGCGGTATTTTATTGGTCATTTTTCCTTAGTCATTTGTCATTGGTCTAATGATTTGGGTGATTAGCGCGGATTGATTAATTTATCCACAGCGGTGGTGATAGATTGGCCGATTTGTTTGCGCAACCGCCATTTTTGAAATGCTTGCTGATATTTTTCCTCGTTGGTTTCGTAGGTTTGCCAAGTTTTGAGAGCGAGACCGAGACCCCAAAGTAAGGCGATGGAGAGGGATAAATCGGCAGATTTAAAGATGACGAGGTTTAACAGAATTAAAAACGAGTTGACGATGATATATCTAATAAAGTTTTGTTTCAAGCTGCGGCGGCGGTAGTCGTCGAAGAGCTGACGCTCTTTGAATTCGCCTTGACGAGAGACCCACTGCTGCTCGGCGATTTGGAGATTGTCTGGGGAGATGCCCAGTTCAGAAGCCATTTCTAGGAGTTGGGGGCGGGAGAACTCGCCACCGTCGGGGGACTGGCGGGCGATCGCCAGTTGCAAAATTTGTTGTACGTCGTCTTGAGAGTAAGATTCTTCCGGCATATTCCAGATGGGGGATAAAACTACAATGCACCTGTGTCACTGCTTATATTGTAGTTGTCTGGGCTGTTTTGAGTGGGCGGCGCCACCGTGGACCCCAAGGCGCGGGGGTTAAACCCGCCCAGAGAAATCACAATTGTTTAAAATTTTGCCAAAACGCCTGAAATTGTCTGCCAAATAAGGCACCCTAACATTAACTAGGAAAATCCGCCCCCTCGCCCCGTCTTTCCGTCACTCCTGCCATCCAAAGCAAATCCCGCCCAAACCAAAGCCATGCCCATTGACAAATCCTCCCTCTACTTTGCCGCTCTCGAATCTGCTATCGACTTAGACCCCCTGATGGTGGCGCCCGAAACTCCCGTAGCAGAAGTGTTGGCACTGATGAGCCAATTAAGAAGTAGCTGTCCCATCTCCGATTTGCTACCCACCTCCGAAGGGGAAGCACCGCCCAAAATCAGGTCGAGTTGTGTCTTAATCGTGGAAGGCTTACCACCGGGAGCCACCACCAAAAGCACTTCCTCTGTCTCGTCTCAGGAACTGCTCGGTATATTCACAGAGCGAGATATCGTGCGGCTGACGGCGGCGGGACAAAACCTGAAAACCATTGCTGTGGGGGAAGTGATGACTCGGGGGGCAATTACCATCACCAAATCCCACAACCAGGACATTTTCACGGCGCTTTCCCTATTTCGGCACCATAAAATTCGGCATTTACCGGTACTGGGGCAGGGGGGGGAAATTTTGGGAGTCATCACCCCTACGAGCATTCGCCGCGCTCTGCAACCGGCCAATTTAATCTCCCAGTTGCGTTATGTCAAAGACGTAATGAGTACCCAAGTGATTCACACCCCAACTACTACATCAGTGTTGAATTTGGCGAGACTCATGGCGGAGCATCGGGTGAGCTGCGTAGTGATTTGTGAAAACTCTTCCCATCAGGGAAAAATTTTGACCAAACCGGTGGGGATTGTCACGGAGCGGGATATCGTCCAGTTTCAGGCGCTGGATTTGGATTTGGAGAAAATGCAGGCACAACAGGTGATGAGTGCGCCGTTATTTTGTCTTAATCCCGATGATTTTTTGTGGTTGGCTCACCAAGAAATGCAGCGGCTGCGGGTGCGGCGATTGGTGGTAGCCGGGAAGCGGGGAGAGTTGCTGGGGATTGTGTCTCAAACCAGCTTGCTGCAAGCCTTGGAACCTACGGAAATGTACGGCATGATTGAGGCGTTGCAGCGAGCGGTGGAGGATGGCACGAAAGAATTGCAGGAAAGTAATACTCGTTTGTCCCAGGAAATTTGGGAGCGCCGGAAAGCCGAGGTAGCTTTGAAAATAGCTCACGATGAGTTACAGAAAAAAGTAGAAGAACGCACGGAAGAACTGCAAAAAGCGAATGCACTTCTGCAAGAGGATATCAAGCGGCGGGAGCAAGTAGAAGCGGCGCTGCGCCGGTCGGAAGCCCATTTGCGCAAGCAGACGGAGCAGCTAGAAAAAGCGCTTAATTCACTGAAACAAACTCAATCCCAGCTTATTCAATCGGAAAAAATGTCTTCTTTAGGCAGTCTGGTGGCGGGAATTGCTCACGAAATTAATAATCCGGTTAACTTTATCTATGGGAATATTTCTCATGCTAGTCAGTATATCCGCGATATTCTCAAATTGGTGAGACTTTACAAAAAGTATTATCCCGAACCGGTAGAGATTATTGCTGACCAAATCGATGAGATGGATTTGGATTTTATGATATCAGATTTGCCCAAACTGCTGGAATCGATGCAGTTTGGCTCGGAGCGCATCCGTCAAATCGTCCTCTCTTTGCGCAATTTCTCCCGGTTGGATGAAGCGGAAATGAAGTGGGTAGATGTGCATGAGGGGTTGGAAAGTACATTATTTATTTTGCAGCACCGTCTGGAAGTAGAAACGGATGCGGGGCCAATTGCTGTGGTGAAAGAGTATGGGAATTTGCCGCCGGTGGAGTGTTATCCGGGGGCGCTGAATCAGGTGTTTATGAATATTTTAACTAATGCGATCGAGGCGTTGGAACGCCAAGGGACGCTCCGGGAAAATTCCCCATCCACTGCCCCTCGCTGCATCACTATTACCACGCAACTGGTGCCCGATCGCTGCGAACCGGAGAAAGAATGGATAGAAATCAGCATCGCCGACAATGGACCAGGAATGACCAAAACTGTGCTACGCAAAATATTTGAACCCTTCTTTACTACCAAACCCGTGGGGAAAGGGACAGGGTTGGGCTTATCTATCTGTCACCAGATTATTGCCGAAAAGCATGGCGGTCAGTTAGAGTGCGTGTCACAGCCCAACCAGGGTTGCGAGTTTATCCTCCGCATTCCCGTCCGCCAAGTCAAGGGGGCCGGGTGATGGGGAGATGGGGAGCAGGGGAGACGGGGAGACGGGGAGACTGGGAGAGGGGGAGACGGGGAGCAGGGGG
>Ga0209172_10002773_pt1 | contig 29398 bp, 31 predicted proteins | sample LarsenN4metaG_FD_184113 | JGI IMG/M metagenome (GOLD analysis project Ga0209172, IMG submission 184113) | Hot spring sediment bacterial and archeal communities from British Columbia, Canada, to study Microbial Dark Matter (Phase II) - Larsen... ... | reverse complement strand
GCCGTTCCTGCTCGACCGGATGCGCACGGGGTACCGCTTGGGCGATGCGACGGTGTACGACGCGATGTACCGGGACGGCCTGCTCGACCCGCTGTGCGGCCTGATCATGGGCGAGACCGCCGAGAATCTCGTCGACCGGTACGACATCTCGCGCGAGGAGCAGGACGCGTTCGCCCTCGAGTCCCAGCAGAAGGCCGAGGCAGGGAAGGAGCGCCGCGCAGCCGAGACCTTCCCCGTGGAGGCACCCAACCTGGCGGGCACGGGCACGATCACGGTCGCCGAGGACGAGCACCCGCGCCCGGACACCACCCTCGAGGCGCTGGCGAAGCTGGAGCCGGTGTTCCGCGAAGGCGGCACCGTCACGGCGGGGAACTCGAGCGGGCTGACCGACGGGGCGGGCGCGATGGTCCTGATGGGCGAGTCCCGCGCCAGGGCGGAAGGGCGTGCGATCCTCGCCCGCATCGTCGGGATGAGCTCGGCGGGCGTCCCGCCCGAGATCATGGGGATCGGACCCGTCCCGGCCACGCGGAAGGTGCTCGACACCACCGGGCTGTCGCTCGCCGACGTGGACCGGATCGAGGTGAACGAGGCCTTCGCGGCGCAGGTCATCGCCTGCGAGCGCGAGCTGAAGTTCGACCGCGACCGGCTGAACACCAAGGGGGGCGGCATCTCGATCGGGCACCCGATCGGCCTGTCGGGGACGCGGATCGTCCTGACGCTGGCCTACGAGCTCCGGGACCTGGAGCTGCCTCTCGGCCTGGCCACGCTCTGCGTGTCCGGCGGCCAGGGGGCGGCCGTCGTCCTGGAACGGGTCGCGTGAGCCCAGGAGGTGCGTCGGTGGCGGTCCACGCCGTCGTGCTGATCCAGTGTGAGATCGACGAGATCCCCGAGGCCGCCCAGGCGATCGCCGACGTCGAGGGGGTCTCCGAGGTGTACTCGGTCGCCGGCGAGTTCGACCTCGTCGCGATCGTGCGCGTCGCCCGCCACGAGGACCTGGCCCGCGTGATCCCCGGGGGCATCGCGAAGGTCGAGGGCGTCGCCCGGACCGAGACCCTGATCGCGTTCCAGGTCTATTCGAGGCACGACCTCGAACGGCTGTTCTCGATCGGGTTCGACGAGGCCTAAGGCAGTTCGATCGCAACGGGGAGCCCGGCGCGGGCCCACTCCCGCAGGTCGCCCGGGTACCGGCCGCCGTACTTCGACAGGAGCAGATCGCGCGCGAGCGCGTCCTCGGCGGGATCCTCCACCACGCGGGCCCGGCAGATCATGTCCCGCTCCCCCAGACGCAGCCCGACGGTCGGATGGGCGCGGATGTTCCGGACCCAGTCGCTGCGGCCCCCGTCGCCCGAGAGCAGGTAGACGAGCGGGCCGTGCTCGGCGAACCAGATCTCGATCGTGTGCGGTCGGCCGGAACGGCGACCCTTCGTCGTGACGTAGCAGTAGTCCAGGGTGTTCGGATCCTCGCCCATCGGCCGCCGTCGCGCCTACCGCACGGCCCAGACGACCAGCCCGACGATCACGATCAGCGCGGCCAGCAGGTAGAGGAGGTCGCCGCGCTTGACCTTCCCCGGCTGCATCGCGTTGAAGCCCATCGCTCACCCCAGTCCGTAGTACCCGCGGAACGCCTCCTCCGACAACCACTCCACGTGTTGCCGGACGGTGGATGCGTAGGTCCGAGCCTCGACCTCGTCGGCGCACACCCGCCTGGAGACCTCGCGCCCGCCCGGGCCCACGATCGCCACGCTCCACCCGAGGTCGTCTCGGCGCACCGTCACCGAGTACCGGTTCGGCGCGACGTCCGAGGCCCTATGCCCCACCGTGGGCGCGCTCCAGGCGCTCGAGGTGCCCGCGGAGCTGCGCCAGGACGGAGTCCACGTCCAGGACGAACTCCGGCTCGAGGTCGGCGATCTTCTCGAGCGCGTTCTCCAGCGTGCCCCCGGCGCTCTGCGCGTCGCGCAGCGCGTCGACCAACACGACCGCGTAGTCGGGCTGGAACGGTTGGCCGTCCCAGGGGCACTCGCCCCCGTTGCGCAGCACCTGGTCGACCAGGAACTCCCGGCCGCAGCGACGACACGTCCCCTTGATCTTCACGCGGTCTCCTTCTCCGCTACCTCCCCGACCCCGACCAGCTCGGCCAGGCGGTCGGCGAGCTCGAACGGGTCGACCGGCTTGACGAACCACGCGTCGGCTCCCGCCCATCGCGCGAGCCACGCGTCCTGACGGCGCTCCAGCAGGATCACGATCGCTCCACCGAACGGGTCGGGATCGCCGCGGAGGGTCCTGGCCATCGCGAACGCCCCGGCCCGGGATGCGATCTCCTCGGCCACGACCACGCTCGGCCGCTCGCGGAGCGCGCGCCGCGCACCCGCGTCGCCGTCGGGCGCCTCGGAGAACCGGAGCGGCGTCCCGAGCCGACGCTCGAGGCTCCGCACCGCGAGGCTCATCAGCTCGCGCGACTCCGGGTCGGGCGAGACGAGCAGCACCTGCATGGCGCGCATCCTACCAACGCCGCTCCCGGGGACCGCCGAGCGCGTCCCGGGACGGTGGGCTATCGTCCGGTGGGTGTCGGAGCTGGACAGCACGCCACGAGCGCTGACCGCCGAGCTCCTCGCATCGTTCTCGGTGGTCCTCGTGGGGGCCGGGGCCGCGATCGCCGGGGGCCTCGGCCTGGAGCCCGTCGGCGTGGCGCTCGCCTACGGCGCGATCGTGGCGGTCGCGGCGGCGATCACCGCCGGGCCCTCGGCGGGCCTGGCCAACCCCGCGATCGTGGTCGGCCTGTGGGCGATCGGCCGGCTGTCGGGGCTCCGGGCCGTCGCGCTCGTGCTCGCCCAGCTCCTGGGGGCGCTGGCCGCGGGGCTGCTCCTTCGGTGGGTCGCTCCCGGGCCGTCCTTCGGGACCACCTCGGGCGGGACGCCGACCCTGGCCGCCGGGCTCGCCAGCGGCAAGGGGGTCGTGATCGAGGCGGTCCTCACGTTCGTCCTGGCGGTCGCGGCGATGCTGCTCGTCCACGACGCCCGCGGGAGCTCGCGGGCGGCCGCGGGGCTGACGCTCGGGCTCGTCGTCGCCTCGGCGGGCCTGGCCTTCGGCCCTTACACGGGCGCGGCGCTGAACCCCGTCCGGTGGTTCGGACCCGCGGTCGCGAGCTGGAGCTGGGAGGCCTGGTTCGTGTGGGTCGTCGGACCGCTCGCCGGCGCCGTGATCGCCGCGGTGTCGTGCTCGCTCGCGTTCGGGCACGAGCGCCCGCCTCCCTGACCGGCGCGCCCCGGCCCCGGGGAACCGCCCGGCTATCATCGGGGGGCCGCCACGGGCGCCGACCCGACGATGACCCGGGAGACCTACCTCGATCACGCCTCGGCCACCCCGCTCGACCCCCGAGCGCGGGAGGCCCTGCTCTCGGCGCTGGGAGCGTTCGGGGACCCGCTCCGGCTGCATCGCAACGGCCTGGAGGCGCGCCGGCTGCTCGAGGACTCCCGCGCCCGGATCGCCGAGGCGATCGGCGCCCAGCCGGACGAGATCGTGTTCACGAGCGGCGGCACCGAGTCGGTCGCCCTGGCGGTCTGGGGAGGTGTCCGCCCGGTCCGGGAGCTCGGGACGCGGATCGTGACGACCACGGTGGAGCACCCCGCGGTCGGCGGCGTCCTCCACACGCTCGAGACCGACGGCTTCTCCTCGGTGCTGGTGCCGGTGGATCCCGACGGACGGCTCGACCCGGACGTCCTGGCCGCCGAGATCCGACGCCCCGGGACGCTCCTGGCCTCCGTGCACCACGCCAACCACGAGGTCGGGACGATCCAGCCGGTCGCCGAGGCGGCCGCGCTCTGCCGAGAGGCCGGCGTCCTGTTCCACACCGACGCCTGTCAGACGGTCGGCCGGCTCCCGGTCGACGTCCGGGCGCTCGACGTCGATCTGCTCTCGCTGTCCGGGCACAAGTTCGGTGGACCTCCGGGGGTGGGCGCCCTGTACGTGCGGCGAGGCCTCCCGTTGGCCGCTTACCCGTGCGGGGACGACCGCGAGCGGCGGCGACGCTCGGGCATGGAGAACGTCCCGGGGGTCGCGGCGATGGCCGCCGCGCTCTCGGCGAGGCTCGCGGACCTGGCGGACCAGGCCGCCCGCCAGTGGGCCCTGACCGACCGGATCCGCCTCGGCATCGCCGACCGCGTCCCCGGGGCGCGGGTGCATGGCCATCCGACCCAGCGAGCGCCGCACCTGGTCTGCTTCTCGGTCCCGGACCTGGACGCGGAGATCCTGAGCATGGGGCTGGACGATCGCGGCTTCCGGATCGCCGCGGGATCGAGCTGCTCCGGCGCCGTCGCCGAACCCTCTCCCGTCCTGGAGCACCTCGGCGTGCCCGAGACCCCGAGCTTCCGCATCGGCGTGGGTCCCGAGACGACCGACGAGGACGTCGACCGGCTCCTCGACACGCTGGCGAGCCTGGTCCGGGACCTCCGCGAGGTCGGATCGGCCGCCGACGCGCAGATGTCGCGCTACCGGTCCGGCCGCCCCTGAGGCCCGTTCCCGGCAGGCGGCCGGGGCTCAGGCCACGGTCCAGGTGTCGCCCGAGCGCAGGAGCTTGTCGAGGCTCCCGGCTCCCAGGCGCTCCCTCGCGTGCTCGATCTGCTGCGTGATCGCCTCGCCGTACACGGGCCGTTCCACCTCGCGGAAGACCCCGATACAGGTCGGTCCGGTCGGCCGCTGCGACAGGTTCGCGAGGGCGAAGGCGAGCGAGGAGCGCGCGTGCGTGTCGTGGACGACGATCGAGCCCGGGTCCACCTCGTCCACGTCGCGGATCACCAGCCACCCGTTGTCCCCGACCGCGACGCACCGGCGATCCTCGTCGAACAGGATCGGCTTGCCGTGCTCGAGCCGGATCTGGTTGTGGACGCCTTGCGGCTTGTCGCGGAGCGCATCGAAGGCCCCATCGTTGAACACGTTGCAGTTCTGGTAGATCTCGATGAACGCCGCGCCCCGGTGCGCCGCGGCCTGCCGCAGCACCTCGGTCAGGTGCTGACGGTCGTTGTCGAGCGTCCGGGCCACGAAGGTCGCCTCCGCGCCGAGGGCGAGCAGGATCGGGTTGAACGGGTGGTCCACCGAGCCGAACGGGGTGGACTTCGTCACCTTCCCCTCCTCCGAGGTCGGCGAGTACTGGCCCTTCGTGAGCCCGTAGATCTGGTTGTTGAACAGCAGGATCTTGATGTTCACGTTCCGCCGCAGCGCGTGGATCAGGTGGTTACCGCCGATCGACAGGCCGTCCCCGTCCCCCGTGACGACCCAGACCGACAGCTCCGGCCGAGCGGTCGCGATCCCCGTGGCGAGCGCCGGCGCCCGCCCGTGGATCCCATGCACGCCGTACGTGTCCACGTAGTACGTGAACCGCCCGGAGCAGCCGATCCCCGAGACGAACACCGTGTGGTCCGGGTCGACCCCGAGCTCCGGCATGAACGACTGGACGGCGGCCAAGATCGCATAGTCGCCGCATCCCGGGCACCAGCGGACCTCCTGATCGCTGGTGAAGTCCTTCTTCGTGAGGGTTCGCGCGCCGCCCTCGCCGTCGGTCGTCATCGTGGTCTCGCTCACTCGTCCATCACCCTCAGGATCTCGGCCTCGAGCTCGTCGAGGTGGATCGGCAGCCCCTGGACCTTCGTGTAGCTGCGGGCGTCCACGAGGAACCGCCCGCGGATCAGCAGCGCGAGCTGTCCCAGGTTCATCTCCGGGATCAGGACCTTGCGGTACGACCGCACGACCTCGCCCGTGTTCGGGGGGAACGGGTTCAGGTGCATCAGGTGCGCGGTGGCCACGGATCGACCGGCCTCCCGCACCCGCCGCGCGCACGCCGTGATCGCCCCGTAGCTCGACCCCCACCCGAGCACCAGGAGCTCGGCCTCGCCGCTCAGGTCGTCGACCTCCAGCGGCGGGATGTCCCCGGCGATCCGGTCCACCTTCGCCTGGCGCAGGTGCGTCATGCGCTCGTGGTTGTCCGGGTCGTAGCTGATGTCGCCGGTCCCGTCCTCTTTCTCCAGCCCGCCGATCCGGTGCCGCAGGCCCGGGGTCCCGGGCACCGCCCAGGGCCGGGCGAGCTTCTCGTCGCGCAGGTACGGGAGGAACTCCTGACCCGCGTTCGGCGCCGTGGCGAAGCCCGGGTCGATCTCCGGCAGGCTCAGGACGTCGGGGACCCGCCACGGCTCCGACGAGTTGGCCAGGAAGGTGTCCGAGAGCAGGATCACCGGCGTGCGGTAGGTGATCGCGATCCGGCAGGCCTCCAGGGCGGCCTCGAAGCAGTGCGAGGGCGACCGGGCGGCCACGATCGGCAGGGGCGACTCCCCGTGCCGACCGAACATCGCGAGCAGCAGGTCGCTCTGCTCGGTCTTCGTCGGCATCCCGGTCGAGGGGCCGGCGCGCTGCACGTCCACGATCACCATCGGGAGCTCGAGCGCGACCGCCAGCCCCAGGGTCTCGGCCTTGAGGTCCATGCCGGGCCCGCTCGTCCCGGTGACGCCGAGGTCCCCGGCGAAGGCGGCGCCGAGGGCCACGTTGGCCGCGGCGATCTCGTCCTCGGCCTGGAGCGTGATCACGCCGAAGTTCTTGTGGCGCGAGAGCTCGTGCAGCAGCTCGGAGGCCGGCGTGATCGGGTAGCTCGCGTAGAAGAGCCGGAGCCCGCTCCGCTCGGCCGCCGCGACCAGGCCCCAGGCCAGGGCGGTGGCACCGGAGACGTTCCGGTAGGTGCCGGGCTCCACGATCGCCGGCTTGACCACGAAGCTGGTCGCGAACAGCTCCGTCGTCTCGCCGAAGTTGTACCCGGCCTTGAAGGCGGCGACGTTCGCGTCGTAGACCTGCGGCTTGTCGCCGAACTTCTTCTGGAGCCAGTTCAGCGTGACGTCGGTGGGCCTGCCGAACATCCACGAGATGAGGCCCAGCGCGAACATGTTCTTCGACCGTTCGGCCTCCTTGCGGGTGAGCCCCAGCTCCTCGACCGCCCGGACCGTGATCGAGGTCATCGGGACCCGGTAGACCTGGTAGCCGTCCAGCGTCCCGTCCTCCAGCGGGTTCGCGGCGTAGCCGGCCTTCTCGACGTTCCGTTGCGTGAACGCGTCCTCGTTCACGATCACGATCCCGCCCTTCTCCACCGAGCCGAGCTCGGCCTTCAGGGCGGCCGGGTTCATCGCCACCAGGACGCCGGGATGGTCCCCCGGGGTCATGATGTCGGTGGAGGCGAACTGGATCTGGAACGCGGAGACCCCGTGGACGGTCCCCGCCGGCGCCCGGATCTCCGCCGGGAAGTCCGGCAGCGTCGCCAGGTCGTTCCCGAGCACCGCCGTCGCATTGGTGAACCGATCGCCGGTCAACTGCATCCCGTCACCCGAGTCGCCGGCGAACCGGATGACGACGCGCTGCCTCTCCTCTACCTGCTTGGTCATGCTGTCGCCGGGCGCTGCCCGGCTCGCCTCCTTCAGATGTCGCCCGCCGAGGGCCCTCACCTAGCGTACCGTCTGCGGACGGCTCGGACAGGTTGCGGGCGCAGGTTGTGCCCATCCGGACAGCCGCCCCCCGGGGGCGGCCGCGCGCGATGCCCTCCCCGGGGGCGGCCGCGCCGCGACCCCCTGCGCTACGCTCCCTCGGGCTCGCCGGTCGCGGGCCGGGAGGGGTGCTCGCATGGCGTACAAGCGGATCGTCCTGGCCACCGACGGCTCCCCGTCGGCCGAGACGGCCGAGCACGTGGCCGCCACCCTGGCCCGGGCGGTCAAGGGTCGGATCACCGTCGCCCACGCGTACACGAGCCCCACGAAGGTCGAGGAGGCCGTCGCGCGCGCCCTCCGGATCTGCGATCGCGAAGGCGTGAAGGCCTCGGTGGAGACCTCCCCCGAGAGCCCCGGTCCGGCGATCGTCGAGATCGCCGACCGGACCTCCGCCGAGCTCATCGTGACCGGCAGCCGTGGCCTGTTCAAGGCGGAGCAGGTGATCGGGAGCGTGGCCAAGCGCGTGGCACAGCACGCACCCTGCGACGTCCTGCTCACGCGGGAGCGCCCCGAGGACACCCGGCCGCACGGGGCCGTGCCCTACCGCAGGATCCTGATCGCGACCGACGGCTCGGCCACGGCCGACCGCGCCGCGCGCAAGGGTTACGCGCTGGCCAAGCGACTGGGCGCATCGATCACGCTGTGCTTCGTCGGCCATCCCCGGACGGGTGAGCTCGTCCTGTCCGACACCGCCTCGACGATCGGCGAGGGCGAGCCGGTGGGGATGCTGATCCTGGAGGGCGATCCGGCCCGGATGATCATCGAGGCGGCCGGGCGGGAGGGGCTGGACCTGATCGTGGTCGGCAACAAAGGCATGACGGGGGCTCGGGCCCTCTTGCTCGGCTCGATCCCGAAGGAGATCGCCGAGTACGCGCCGACGGACGTTCTGATCGCTCGCACGGTCGCCCAGAACCTCTCGGAGATCGGCCGCGGCGAGGGCGGGATCGTCAAGGTCGGCGACCACGCCGCCGCCGTCTACCGGGCCGAGGACGGGACGCTCACCGTCCTGTCGGCCCGGTGCACGCACATGGGCTGCACGGTACGCTGGAACCCGGCCGGGCGCACCTGGGACTGCCCCTGCCACGGCTCGCGGTTCGCGCCGACCGGCGAGGTGGTCGACGGACCGGCCGACGAGCCGCTCGCCCCCACCTCGCTCTGATCCCTAGATCTCCCAGAGTGGCTTCCAGACCATCAGCCAGGCGATGATCGCGAGCGTCGCGAAGCCGAACACGGCGTTCCACAGCGCCTTCGGCGAGCGGAGCAGCTCGTCCAGCTCCTCGTCGCTCTTGCGCGGGACGCCGGAGGGTCGGAGCTGCACCGCCTCCTTGAGCTGCTGGTAGTAGGGACGGGCGACCGCGCTCATCTCCGCGATCGCGAGGGCGAGCAGCCCGATCGAGATCCAGATCCACCAGAACCGCCACCAGTCCTGCGCGAACCCGGCGATCACGCCGAACAGGGTCAGGAGGCCCAGCGAGACGTACATCCCGACCACCGAGGACCCGGAGAGCTGGAGGAGCTCCTGGATCCGGCGCCGGTCCCGCTCCTTGCGGAGCCGCAGCGCCACGATGACCGAGACGCCGTGGAACAGGACGAACCCCAGCACGCCGAGGATGTGCAGGAGCTTCCACCACCGGTAGTCGACGACGATCCCGAGCATCGGCGCGGCAGCCTACCGCAGCCGTCGGGACGCGACCGGTCGAACGCTGGTCAGCGGCCGGGACCGACGGTAGCGTGAACGCATGGGGGACGCCCGCGGACGGCTCGAGCGACTGCTCTCGGAACGGATCGCGATCCTGGACGGCGCCTACGGCACGGCGATCCAGGCCCGCACGCTCGGAGACGCCGACTACCGGGGCGAGCGCTTCCGCGACCATCCGCGCGACCTGAAGGGGGACCCGGACCTCCTCAACCTCACGCGGCCCGACGTGGTCGAGGAGATCCATCGCTCCTACCTGGAGGCCGGCGCCGACATCGTGACCACCAACACGTTCACGGCCACCCGGATCGCCCAGGCGGACTATGGGCTGGAGGAGGTCGTGGCCGAGATGAACCGCGAGGGCGCCCAGATCGCTCGCCGGGCGTGCGACGCGTTCGGCCCCGACCGGTTCGTCGCCGGCTCGATCGGTCCCACGAACCAGACGCTCTCGCTCTCGCCGCACGTGAACGACCCGGCCTACCGCACGGTCACCTTCGACCAGATGCACGAGGCCTACGCCGAACAGATCCAGGCGCTCGTCGAGGGCGGGGTCGACCTCCTGCTCGTCGAGACGATCTTCGACACGCTCAACGCGAAGGCGGCGATCGCCGCCGCGAAGGACGTGGCCCCCGAGATGCCGCTCATGATCTCGGCGACGATCACCGACCGCAGCGGCCGCACGCTCTCGGGGCAGACGATCGACGCCTTCTGGATCTCCGTCGCGCACGCCGACCCCTTCAGCGTCGGGGTCAACTGCGCGCTCGGGGCGGCGGAGATGCGCCCGTACCTCGAGTCCCTCGCCCGGGTGGCGCCGACGATGACCTCCTGCTACCCGAACGCCGGGCTCCCGAACGCGTTCGGGGGCTACGACGAGCGGCCCGAGACCACGTCGAAGTACCTGCGCGAGTTCGCCGAGAGCGGCCTCGCCAACATCCTGGGCGGCTGCTGCGGGACGACGGCCGAGCACATCCGCGCGATCGCGGCGGTGCTCGACGGGCTGCCGCCCCGCCGTCCCCCGGCTGCCCGCCGGCTCACGGCGTTCTCGGGGCTCGAGCCCTTCGCGATCACGCCGGAGACGGGGTTCGTCGTGATCGGCGAGCGTCAGAACGTCACGGGCTCGGCGAGGTTCCGCCGCCTGATCGAAGCCGGCGACTTCGAGGCCGCGATCGAGATCGCCGCGGAGCAGGTCCGGAACGGGGCGAACATGCTCGACGTGAACATGGACGCCGACCTGCTCGACGGCGTCCGCGCGATGACGACCTACCTGAACCTCCTCGCGACCGAGCCCGAGATCGCCCGCGTCCCGATCATGATCGACTCCTCACGGTGGGAGGTGATCGAAGCAGGCCTGAAGTGCGTGCAGGGCAAGGGCGTCGTGAACTCGATCAGCCTCAAGGAGGGCGAGGAGGCGTTCCTGTCGATCGCCCGCCGGATCCGGCGGTACGGAGCGGTCGTGGTCGTGATGGCCTTCGACGAGCGCGGCCAGGCCGACACGGTCGAGCGCAAGGTCGAGATCTGCGAGCGCGCGTTCCGGCTGCTCACCGAGCGGGCCGGCTACCCGCCCGAGGACATCATCTTCGACCCGTGCATCCTCGCGATCGCCACCGGGATCCCCGAGCACAACGGGTACGGCAAGGCGTTCATCCAAGCCACCAGGATCCTCAAGGAGCGGTTCCCGGACTGCAAGGTCTCCGGCGGGATCTCGAACCTCTCGTTCAGCTTCCGCGGGAACGACCGCGTCCGCGAGGCGATCCACTCGGCGTTCCTGTACCACGCGATCCAGGCGGGGCTCGACATGGCGATCGTGAACGCGGGGCAGATCGGCCTGTACGAGGACATCCCTCCGGACCTGCTCGAGCACGTCGAGGACATCATCTTCGACCGCCGTCCGGACGCCACCGAGCGGATGGTGGCCTTCGCCGAGACCGTGCGGGGAGGCGCGACCCGCAGGGAGGCCGACCTCGCGTGGCGGGACGCCGCCGTCGAGGATCGGCTGCGGCACGCGCTGGTCCACGGGATCGACGCGTTCATCGAGCAGGACGTGGAGGAGGCGCGCCGGGCCTACGGACGGCCGCTCGACGTGATCGAGGGACCGCTGATGGACGGGATGCAGGTGGTCGGCGACCTCTTCGGTGCCGGCAAGATGTTCCTGCCCCAGGTCGTGAAGAGCGCTCGGGCGATGAAGAAGGCCGTCGCGTACCTCGAGCCGTTCATGGAGGAGGAGAAGCTCCGGCTCGCGCCCCCGGGGACGCGCGGGGCCGACGGAGCGATCCGCCGGGCGAGCGGTGGACCCCAGACGCGGGGCGAACGAGCCAACGGCAAGGTCGTCCTATGTACGGTGAAGGGCGACGTGCACGACATCGGCAAGAACATCGTGGGAGTGGTGCTGGGCTGCAACAACTTCGAGGTGATCGACCTCGGCGTGATGGTGCCGGCGGACGTGCTGCTGGACACCGCCGTGCAGGAGGGGTGCGACGTCGTCGGGTGCTCCGGGCTGATCACCCCGTCCCTGTCCGAGATGGAGGGCGTGGCGCGCGAGATGGAGCGTCGCGGGCTCGACCTCCCGCTGCTGATCGGCGGGGCCACCACCTCACGGCAGCACACGGCCGTGAAGATCGCCCCCGCGTACTCGGGCCCCGTGGTGCACGTCGTGGACGCCTCGCGCGTCGCGGGGGTCGTCTCGGACCTGCTCGACGCCGAGCGCCGGGACAAACTGGACCACCAGAACCGGGCCGAGCAGCAGCGGCTCCGCGAGCTCCACGCGGAGCGACAGGCTCAGCCGCTCCTCCCCTACCGCGTCGCGGTCGAACGCCGGACGCCGATCGCCTGGCGGGCCGAGGACCTGCCGGCCCCGCCCTTCACGGGCACCCGGGCGGTCGAGCCCGACCTGGAGACGCTGCGCAGCTACATCGACTGGACGTTCTTCTTCACGGCATGGGAGCTGAAGGGGCGCTACCCGCAGATCCTCGATCACGCCCATCACGGGGCCGCGGCGCGCGAGCTGTTCGCCCACGCGAACGAGCTCCTGGATCGGATCGTCGCCCAGGGCTCGCTCCGCGCGCGCGGGGTCTACGGCTACTTCCGGGCGCGGGCCGAGGGCGACGACATCGTGCTCGAGGAGGGCACGCGCTTCCCGATGCTCCGGCAGCAGGCCGATCACGGAGACGATCGCCCGAGCCGTTCCCTCGCCGACTACGTTGCGCCCGCCGACTCCCGCCTGGTCGACCACGTCGGCGGCTTCGCCTGCACCGCGGGGCTCGGGGCGGACGAGCTCGTCGCGGGGTTCGAGGCGGCGCACGACGACTACGACGCGATCATGGTCAAGGCGCTCGCCGACCGGCTGGCGGAGGCCTGCGCGGAGTGGCTCCACGAGCTCGTCCGCCGGGAGTGGTACGAGTCGGGTCCGCGGATGAACCCGCAGGAGCTGATCGAGGAGCGGTATCGGGGGATCCGTCCGGCGTTCGGCTACCCGGCCTGTCCCGACCACTCGCGCAAGCGGACGCTCTTCGAGCTCCTGGGCGCCGGCGCGATCGGGATGGGCTTGACCGAGACGTACGCGATGACCCCTGCGGCGAGCGTGTCGGGCCTGTACTTCGCGCACCCGGCCTCCCGCTACTTCAACGTCGGACGTCTCGGCGAGGACCAGGTCGAGGACTACGCCGCGCGCTGCGGGATGAACCGGCGCGAGGCCGAGTCCTGGCTCCGTCCCTACCTGGCCTACGACCCGACCTGACGGGGGCGCTCAACGCATCGCCGAGAGGACCCGGCGGCGCCAGGGGCCTGCCGGACGCGGGCGATCAGGGGGGCGTCGCCATGACGAGCGCGATCAGCCCCATCCAGAGCCAGTCGACCGGCGTGTGGTGCAGGTGCGCGTAGCCCGCGACCAGGGTGAGCATCAGCCCACGACCTCCGACCTCAGGGTTGCACCGTGCGATCGGCCGGCGCCCGGCGGGACAGCCAGGCCGCCGCGGGACCACCGTGGATGCGTTGCAGGTGCAACGGCGGATCGCGGGAGGCGGGAGCCGGAGCTAGTGGAAGGAGTGGCCGCAGGCGCAGGAGCCCTGGGCGACCGGGTTGTCGATCGTGAACCCGGAGGCCTCCAGCGTGTCGACGAAGTCGATCGTGGCCTCGGTGAGGTACGGCATACTCATCCGGTCGACGACGACCCTCACGCCGAACTGCTCGTCGGCGACGTCCTTGTCGGTCAGCTGGTCGTCCAGGTACATCGCGTACCGGAGCCCCGAGCAGCCGCCCGGCTGCACCGCGACGCGCAGCGCGATGTCGCTCCGACCCTCCTCGGCCAGCAGCTCCTTCACCTTGCCGGCCGCGTTCTCGGTGAGCTGGATCATCGGTCCTCCGTGCCCGGGTTCCCTTTCCGAACCATCCTACCCGACCCGGGCTCGGACCCTACCGCGCGGGTCAGCTTTGCTTGAGGTCCGCCACCTCGGCCCCGGCGGTCCGGCGGAGCTCCCCCGGTGTGGTCCGGAACACCGAGTCGGGGGTCCCCGCGGCAGCCCAGACCTCGCCGTGGTGGAGCAGGTCCTGATCCATGAACGTGCGGAGGCGCTCGGGATGCCCGAACGGCGGCGTGCCGCCGACGGCGAATCCGGTGGCGGCCCGGGCCTCCTCGGGATCGGCCCGACGGACCTCGCTCGCCCCGGTCAACGCGGCCAGCCGGGCCGTGTCTACCCGGTTGGCGCCCGAGGTCAGGGCGAGCACCGGGCGCCCATCGGCCACGAACACCAGCGACTTCACGATCTGCTCCACCTTGCAGCCGATCGCGCGCGCCGCGTCCTGCGCGGTCTTCGTGCCCTGAGGGAAGGTCCGGACCTCGACGGGGTGCCCGAACACGCGGGCGGCCTCCAGGAACCGCGCCCTGGCCTTGCTCACGCGGGGAACGATAGCCGCTCGGCCCCGGCGGCGACCTCCGACGCGAGCTCCTCCAGGCAGCGACGGGTCCGGCTCATCGCCCGCTCGAGCCCGAAACGCTCGGCCAGGGAAGCCACCAGGACGCCGTCGGGCGCGAGATCCGCGCGGCCGCAGAGCACCGCCGCTGGGACGCCCAGCTCGCGCGCGGCCGCGAGCACGCCGCCCGCGACCTTCCCTCGCTCGGACTGGCGATCGAACGCCCCCTCGCCCGTGAGCAGGGCATCCGCGGCCTCCAGGCGCGTGCGGAGCCCCACGGCCTCGATCACGACCTCGACGCCGGGGCGGAGCCGGGCGCCCAGCATCGCGAGCAGGCCGGCACCCACGCCGCCAGCGGCCCCCCCGCCCGGCCGCGAGCGGACGTCGATCGCGAGGTCCCGGTGGACGACCGCCGCGAGGTGGCCGAGCGCCCGGTCGAGCAGGAGCACCTGCTCGGGCGAGGCCCCCTTCTGCGGTCCGTAGACGTGCGCCGCACCCTCCGGGCCGACGAGCGGGTTGTCCACGTCGCAGGCCACGACGATCCTCGTCGAGCGCACCGCGGGGTGGATCGACGTCACGTCGATGCGGTCCAGCTCCAGCAGGTCGGCGCCGCCCGGCCCGATCGGACGTCCCGCGGCGTCCAGGAGGCTCACCCCCAGCGCCTGGGCGATCCCCGCGCCGCCGTCCACGGTCGCGCTGCCCCCGACGCAGACGAGCACTTCGTCGGCTCCGTCGCGGCAGGCAGCCAGGATCAGCTCGCCCGTCCCGTGGGTCGAGGCCCGGAGGGGATCGCGGCGCGACCCGGAGACGAGCCCGAGCCCCGAGGCGCGGGCGAGCTCGACCACGGCGGTCCGGCGCCCCTCGGTCTCCAGCAGCCCGTACGCGGCCTCGACCGGGTCACCGAGGGGGCCGCGCACCCGTGCCGTCCGTCGACGCCCGCCGAGCGCGGCCAGGAGGGCGTCCAGGGTCCCCTCACCGCCGTCGGCCATCGGGACCTCGTCGACCTCGTCGCCTGGCCGCACCCGCCGCCAGCCGGTCGCGATCGCCCTCGCGGCCTCCGCCGCCGCGAGCGTCCCGCGGAACTTGTCGGGCGCGACCAGGACGCGCATCAGGGCGGGTACCATACCGCCGCCACGACGCCGGCCGGGAGGACGCGTGAAGATCGACCGCAGGACGATGCTCGGCATCGCGAGCGCCGAGCGCGCGCGCCTCGGCCGCACGATCCAGTACGTCCCGGCGAACGCCTGGGATGGCGGGAGCGTGTGCGCCGGGTGGCGGAACCGCGACGTCGTCGCGCACCTCGCCGCCCAGGACGCCGCCGCCGCCCAGTTCGTCGGCGGCGAGCCCGCGGAGGAGTTCGAGCGCTTCCGCGAGGCCAACGGGGGCGAGCTCTGGGTGAACGGGTTCAACGAGTGGGCGGTGCGGATCCGGGAAGAGCTCCCCACCCGGCGGATCATCGAGGACTGGGGCCGGGCCGTGGACCTGTTCCTGGACCGGGTGGGCGACCTGGACGACGAGGGGTGGCGGGAGCGGAAGGTCCCGTGGGTCGCGGGCGAGATCGGGGTCCGGTTCCTGGTCCAGTCGCGCGTGATCGAGTGGTGGTTCCACGGCGAAGACCTCCGCGAGGGCGCCGGTCTGGAGCAGAACCCCCAGCACTGGCCGGTCTACCTGGCCAACGACATGGGGATCCGGATGCTCCCTTTCACGCTCGGGCAGGCCGGCCTGTCCTTCCCGGGCGCCAGCCTGCGCGTGGACCTCGAGGGGGTCGGGGGCGGGAGCTGGCACTGGGGCCTCGCGCCGCGGGGGTCGCCCCCCGAGGACGAGGAGCCGGACGCGTACATCGAGGGACGCGCGACGGCGTTCGCGCTCGTGGCCGGGCGGCGTCATCCCGCGAAGGTGTTCCTGGACGACGGGACCCTCGTCGTCGGGGGCGACGAGGCGATCGCCCTGGCGGTCCTCGAGCACGTCCGCGCCTTCCTCGAGTAGGCGCCGAACCCGCCGGGGTTCCCGCGCGTACACCCTCGGGGTTACCGTGCTGACCGTGCGCTCCCGCGACCGAGGCTCCGACACGGCGCTGATGCGCGCCTTCGCGGCGCGCGACGCCGCGGCCGCCGAGGAGCTGTACCGGCGGTTCGCCTCGCGGATCTACGGGCTCGGCATCGTGATGCTCGGCGACGACGCGGCGGCGCAGGACCTGGTGCAGGACACGTTCGTGAAGCTCTGGCGGAGCGCGGCCCGCTACGACCCCGTGCGGGGGCGGCTCGACACGTGGGTGCTGCTCGTGGCCCGGAGCCTGGCGATCGACGCCCTGCGTCGACGGGTGCTGGACGTGCGCACGCTCGATCGGAGCGCGGTCCGGGGGGAGACCTCGCCGGAGCCGGGGCCGGAGGACCACGCGACCACGGCCGACCTGTCCGAGCGCGCCCGCCGGGCGATGCAGGCCCTGTCCGCGGGGCAGCGGGCGGCGCTGGAGCTCGCCTACTTCGGGGGCAAGACCAGCGCCGAGGTGGCCGAGCTCGAGGGGATCCCGGTGGGCACGGCGAAGACCCGGATCCGGACCGCCCTGTTGAAGCTCCGCGAGGCGCTGGAGGAGCAGGCGACGTGACCTGCGACCGGGTCCGGGAGCAGCTGGCCGAGCACCTGCTGGGCACGCTCGACGAGCTCACCGACGCCTCGGTCCGACGGCACCTGCGCGGGTGCGCCGGATGCCGGGCCGAGGCCTCCGCCCTCGCCGAGGGCGTGAGCACCTTCGCCCGGGCGGCCCACGACGTCGAGCCGCCCGGCGAGCTCCGCGACCGCGTGCTCGCGGTCCTCGCCGAGGAGTGGTCCGAGGGCGAGCCGGTCGCCCTGGTGCGTCGCCGAGGCACGTGGGCGGCGCGGGCGGCCACCGCCGTGGTCCTGGTCGCCGCGGTCGCGTGGGGCGTCTTCGCCACGGTCCGGGCCGAGCGCTTCGAGACCGACGCCCGCCGATACGAGACGTTCCTCGCCGTGCTCGGCGGGGAGGACGTCCGGGTCGGCGAGCTGCGGGCCGTGGGCTCCGAGCAGCTCCGGGGCAGCGTCGTGATCTACGACTCGAAGGTGGGACAGTCCTGGGTCCTCGTGCTCGCCCGCGCGCCGGGGTGGGAGGGCACCGCCAACGTGACGCTGCTCGCCGGGGACGAGACGCGGATCGACCTGCACCCGTTGGAGTTCGGGTCCGGCGGCGAGGCCTCGACCTGGCTCGTGACGCCGTCGGACCTCACCGGCTTCGAGCGGGTGAACGTGTGGGACGACACGGGGATGCTCGCGACGGCCGAGGTCCGGCAACTCTGAGCCGCCTGCCGATCACCGCCGAACGACCAAGCGCCTGATCGTCCGCGGCAGGGCGCCGAACCGGTACTTGTAGGGGTAGTCGCCCTTCAGCAGGTCGAACCCCGAGCATCCGGCCTCGATCGCGATCCGGATGTCCTCTGCCACCAGGACCATCCCCGGGGACACGCTCTGGTAGGCGCGGTCGAACGCGGAGTTGTACAGGTAGTAGGTCCCCTCGAACCGGAAGCCGATCGTCCCGGCTGCCTTCACGCCCTCGACCTCGATGAACGTGAGGTTGAAGATGCCCCGCGGCAGGAACGCCTCCGCGAGGCGCCGGAAGAAGATCTCCATCCCCGGCCGCATGAAGACACCCTTCGGGCCCTCGCTCTGCCGGTGGAGCTCGACGAACCGATCGAGGTACGCCTCCAGCGTCTCCCGGGTCGCGAGGCAGATCCGCCAGGGCCCGACCTCGGTCTCGAGCTTCCGCGCCTTGCGTCGGATCTCGTGTCGGAGCTTCGAGGGCAGTCCGGCCAGGTACTCCTCGTAGGAGCCGGGCAGCGTGAGATACGGTGCGACCGCGTTCGGCTCGTCGTCTCCGACCTCGACCGAGAACCCCTGGGCCGCAGCCCCCTCGGCGAGCAGCGTCAGCCACGGCCGGTCCTCGGGCAACCCGCGGAGGTCCGCCTCCGACCAGTCGTCGCGGCGGGCGAGCGCCGCGAAGAGCTCCTTGGCGATCGACGCCCGGACATCGGGCAGGCCGACGGGACCCTGGTAGTCGGTGACGTCGGTGCCGCCCAGGAACCGCAAGGTGGTGTCCAGGCGCTCGAAGGCGCCGGCGCCGACCTGGACGCCGCCCTCCTCCGCGAACGCCAGGAGCAGGTGCTCCGGCCGGTTCGCGAACTCCTCCCAGTACAGCTTCAGGAACCCAGGGGTGTGGAAGAACGTCCCCGCCGGGTCCGCCGTGACGAGGGTCGACCAGTCCCGGCGGACGAGGTCCCGCGGGTCCTCGGAGAAGACGATGTCCATGGGTATCCGAACGCGCCCGCGGCGAGCGGGCTTCCCGGCGACCCTACCAGGAGCCCCCGCCCCCGCCGCCCCCGCCGCCGCCGGAGGACCCGCCCCCCCCGAACCCGCTGCCGCCCGAGCCCGCCGGGGTCGCCGAGATCGTCCCGCTCGTGGTCACGGCGAACGAGTCCATCCGATCGGCGAACTCGTGCGCCACGAACGGACGGGTCGAGACGTACCAGCTCGTGTCCGGCACCTGCCCGAGCCCCTCGAACGCCTTGGCCCACTTGTCCGTGCAGCCGAAGACCACGGCGAAGGGCAGGTACCGGGTGAACACGTTCTCCTGCTCGGCCCAGCGGGACATGTGCGTCTCGGCGGTCTCGATCACCCGACGGAACCCGAGCACCCGGCGCGTCATCGCCGTCCCCCGCGGGGTGCGACGCGGCATCCACCGGGCCCCGATCGCCAGGAGGACCCCGCCGAGCACGAGCGGGATGCCGAGGAGGCCGAACGTCGTCCAGCGCGCGAGCGCGAACGTCGCGCCGGCGCCGAGGACGAAGGCACCGACGCCGATCCCGGCCCAGATCTGCCGGACCCGGTCGGGCCGGCGCAGGAACCACCTCCGCGCGACGACGTCCCCGTACAACGCGTCCTTCACCTTCTGGAGGCGCTCGGCGAACTTCTTCCTCAGGCCCGAGAGCCTGACCTCGCTCTTGCGCAGGAACAGCCCGTCCAGCAGCGCGCGCTCGTAGGCCAACAGGTCGTCGGCGGGCTTGTCGGTCCGCTTCAGCAGCCAGTCGGGCTTGCCGAGGAACCATCGCTTCTCGATCTCCTCGATCACGAGGTAGCCGCGGACGGCCAGGTCCACGATCGTGGCGCTGACGTCCAGGGCGTTGGCCTGCTCGTCGATCAGCGTGCCGACCTGGCCGGGCCGGATCCCGTCGGGGGGCGCGAACTCGACCGGCGCCTCCCCGCCCTCGAACAGCGGCACCGCTTGGCTCTCGCCCTCGCCGGCGCCCGGGCCCAGGACCTGCTCCACCGCGGAGCCGCGGAACCGCAGGTCCCGGCCTCTGGTCCACGCCAGCCAGCCGAACCCCGCGACGACGACGGCGAGGAGCCCGAGGGTACCGCCCACCGTGGCCGGCGTCCGCGAGAACGCCCGGTCCAAGCTCCAGCGCTGCTCCAGGATCGGTCCGGGGCTCGCGACCGTGCCCGGCGGGATCGCGACCACCACCGAGAAGGCCTGGTACGGCCCCAGGTCCTCCTGGATGAAGACGGCCGAGCCGTCGCGGATCCGCGCCCGCGCGCAGGGCAGGGTCGAGCCGAACGGACCGGTGAAGCAGGCGATCCGCTCGATCGGCGCCGGGCCCTCCACCCGTACCCGGGCCTGGCCGATCGGCTGCTGCCAGTCGGTTCCGATCGCGTTCCAGTACAGCTCATCGTGGGTCTCGAACCGGTTCAGCGCGCCGTGGACGCGGTAGACGATTGTGTACGTGTGCCGGCCGGTGATCTCGACGTCCGGGTCGCCGATCCGGATCACGAAGCTCCCGCCCTCCTCATGGGTCTCGACCTCGGCCGGCGTGCCGGCCGAGGCCCGGACGTCCACGAGGTCGATCGGGTACCGGCGGTCGTACGTGTCGTCGTAGTGAAGGCGGTTCGGGATGTAGCGGAAGATCCCGTGGCGTGGCGTGGAGCCGAAGTCCTGCTCGATCGTCTCGGTCACCAGGATCGTCCCTGCGGGCTCGATCGCGACGTGAACGTCGAACCGAGGGGTCGACTCGAACCCCTGGGCGACGACCGATGCCGGCGGGGCCGCGAGGCCGACCAGCAGGACCGTTCCGGTCAGCGCGAGGAGCCGCCTCACGGGCCCCACCGTACCCCACGCGGGCCTCCGGGGACCGCAGCCTCGCCGGTCGGTGGCGAGACGCCGCCGCTCCGCGACGAGGCGGCGGATCGGACGCCTTGACGACCGACGCGGGACAGCCGTCCGGTGCGAGGCCTTCGTCGCGCGCCGTCCCGTGTCGCGCTCAGCGGTCGAGCACGAAGAGCGAGTGGTGGTAGGTCCCGAGCGTGGGCCAGACCGGCCGGTACCGTTCCCGGTGGACGAGCGTGAGCCCGTGGTCCTCGAAGACCCGCTCCCACGCCTCGGTGCTCCGGAACGTGCACGGCGTCGGCACCCCGTGCCGGAGGTTGAGGACCCGGTCCCAGGCCGCGTTCACGGCCCGCTCGAGACGCGATCCCGGCGTGTCCTCGGTCACGACGATGCGGCGTCGGGCGATCCGTGCCGCCTCGCGGAGCAACGCCTCCTGGTCCTCGTACCGCTCCATGTGGTGGAAGACGAACATCATCAGGACCACGTCGTGGGACGCGTCCGCGACCGGCACCCGGAGCGGATCCGTCTGAGGGATGAAGGGCATCGATCGGTCGCGGTTCCCGTACGGCACGAGGTCCGTCAGCGTCGGGCGGATCCTGGCGCGATCGCGCAGGTACCGCGCCATGAACCCCGTCCCCGCGCCGAGGTCGAGCAGCGTGGCGCCCGGTTCGAGCCAGGGGAGGATCCGGCGGCCCTCCTCGTTCTCCCGTAGCCACATGGGAAGACCCGACCCTACCGCGGCCGGGCTCCGGCGGTCACCGGTGGGGCGAGGCCCCCCCAGCCGCGCCGTCGCCGGTCAGGGCCTCCTCGAGCACATCCCACGCGAGCGCCGCGCACTTCACCCGGACCGGGTACTTCACGACGCCCTTCAGGGCCACGAGCTCGCCGAACGTCTCCTCGTCGGGCTCGACGTCGCCGGTGAGCATCCCCCGGACCTGCGTCGTGAGAGCGCCGACGTCCTCGACGGTCTTCCCCGACACGGCCTGCGTCATCATCGACGCGGAGGCCTGGCTGATCGAGCATCCCTGCCCGACGAACGAGACGTCGAGCACCTTGCCGTCCTCCTCGTGGAGGAACACGGTGATCTCATCGCCGCATAGCGGGTTGTTCCTCGAGCAGGTGCGCTCGGCCTCGGGCATCTCCCGCTTGTTCCGCGGGTTCTTGTAGTGGTCGAGGATGACTTCCTTGTAGATCTCGTCGAGCGCCACGGCCCCTCCCTGGAGGTCGCCCTCAGAGGCCGAACACGCGCTCGGCCTTCGCCAGGGACTCCACGAGCACGTCGACCTCGTCCGTCGTGTTGTACACGTAGAAGCTCGCGCGCGCGGTCGCCGGCACGCCGTACCGGCGCATCACGAGCTGGTTGCAGTGGTGGCCGGCCCGGACGGCGACCCCCTCCTCGTTCAGGATCGTCGCTAGGTCGTGCGGGTGGACGTCCCGGTACCAGAAGGACACCACGCCGCCGCGCACGGCCACGTCGGTCGGCCCGAAGATCCTGGCCCCTGCCTCGGCGAGCCGCTCGAGCGCGTACGCCGTGATCTCCTCCTCGTGCGCACGGACGTTGTCCATCCCCAGCCCCTCGAGGTAGTCGATCGCCGCCCCGAACGCGACCTCCTGGGCCACGTTCATCGTCCCGGCCTCGAACTTCCAAGGCACGTCGTTGAACGTGGAATGGTCGTGGAAGACCTCGCTGATCATCTCGCCGCCGCCGAGGAACGGGTCCATCGCCTCCAGGAGCTCTCGCCTGGCGTACAGGCCGCCGGAGGCCGTCGGACCGAGCATCTTGTGCCCGCTGAACGCCAGGAAGTCGCAGCCCAGCGCCGAGACGTCCACACCGCGGTGCGGGACGAGCTGGGCGCCGTCCACGAGCACGAGCGCCCCGATCGCATGGGCCGCATCGATCAGCTCGGGCAGCGGCGTGAGCGTGCCGAGCGAGTTCGACATGCCCGTGACGCACAGGATCCTGGTCCGCTCGGTGAGCAGGTCCTCGAGGTTCGACAGGTCGAGCAGGCCGTCGTCGGTCAGCCCGATGTACCGGAGCGTCGCGCCGGTATCCCGGGCGGCGAACTGCCACGGGACGATGTCCGAGTGGTGCTCCATCTCGGTCAGGAGGATCTGGTCGCCCTCCTTCAGGAACCTCCGGCCCCAGCCGTGGGCGACCAGGTTGATCGACTCCGTCGTGCCGCGGGTGAAGACGATGGTGCCGGAGTCGTCCGAGCCGAGGAACCGTGCGGTCTTCGCGCGGGCTCCCTCGTACAGGTCGGTGGCCTCCTCGCCCAGGAAGTAGATCGCGCGGTGGGCGTTCGCGTTGTGCCGCTCGTAGAACTCGCGCTCGGCGTCGATCACCTGCCGAGGGTGCTGCGAGGTGTTCGTGCTGTCGAGGTAGACCAGCGGCTTGCCCCCGATGCTCCGCTCCAGGATCGGGAAGTCGGCCCGAACGCGGGCCACGTCGAGCCCCGCCGATCGCTCCTGGGTCACCGACATCGCACGACCTCCCCTTCCTCCGGTCCGCCTCACGGGGCCGCGACGGCCTCCTCGATCCCCAGCTCCCGGCGGATGCCCTCGTAGCCCTTCTCCTCGAGCTCGTGGGCTAGCTCCTTGCCGCCGGACTTGACGATACGACCATCCATCATCACGTGGACGAAGTCCGGGGTGATGTAGTTCAGGATCCGCTGGTAATGCGTGATGAGCAGGATGCCCAGGCTCGGCCCGATCAGCTGGGCCACCCCCTGCGCCACCGCCTTCAGCGAGTCGATGTCCAGCCCCGAGTCGGTCTCGTCCAGCACGGCGATCTCCGGCTCGAGCACGGCGAGCTGGAGGACCTCGTTCTTCTTCTTCTCGCCGCCCGAGAACCCCTGATTGACGTAGCGCTGGACCATCGCGTCCTCCACGCCGAGCAGGTTCATCTTCTCCTTCATGTGCTTGCGGAACGCCAGCGCGCTGATCCCCTCCCCCTTGACGTTCTTGTAGGCGGTGCGCAGGAAGTTCACGACCGAGACGCCGGGGATCTCGACCGGGTACTGCATCGCGAGGAACAGGCCGCGCTGTGCCCGCCGGTCGGGCGTGAGGCCCGTGATGTCCTCCCCCTTGAACAGCACCTGGCCGTCCGTGAGCACGTAGCCGGGGCGGCCCATCAGCACGTTCGCGAGCGTGGACTTGCCCGAGCCGTTCGGGCCCATCAGGGCGTGCGTCTCGCCCTGCCGCACCGTCAGGTCGATCCCCTTCAGGATCTCCTTGCCCTCGACCGTGGCCCGCAGGCCTCGGATCTCCAGCGTCGCCGAACCCTTCTCACCCATCGGTCACCTCGATCAGCACGTCGTCGTTCTCCACCTTCACCGGGAACACCTCGACCGGCCGCGTGGCCGGCAGCGTGCGCGGCCTCCCGCTGTTCAGGTCGAAGGTCGAGCCGTGCTTCGGGCACTCGATCGTCTCGAGGTCCACCTCGACCTCGCCCTCGTCCAGGAAGTAGTGGGCGTGGGAGCAGATCGCGTCGATCGCGCGGAAGCCCTCCTCGCCCAGGTTCACGACGGCGAACGGCCGGTGGTCGATCTCGAACCGCCGCGCCTCACCGACCGGCACGTCGCCCACCGAGCAGATCCGCACCAGGGTCATCGGTCCGCCGCCGTCGCGTCTCGAGCGAGCTCGGCCTCGATCGCCGCCTCGATCCCCTCCCGCACCTCGGGCAGGTCGATCCGGTCGAGCACCTCGGCGAAGAACCCTCGGACGATCAGGCGCTCGGCCTCGGGCTCGGGGATCCCGCGGCTCATCAGGTAGAAGAGCTCGTCCTCGCTCACGGGCCCCACGCTGGCCGCGTGCCCGCAGCGGGTCGGGTCGTTCGTCAGGATCTCCAGGTTCGGCACCGAGTGCGCCCTCGCCGTCTCCGAGAGCAGGATGTTGCGGTTCGTCTGGTAGGCGTCGCAGCGATGCGCCCCCGGCTCGATGATCACGGTGCCGGTGTAGATCGCGTTCGAGCGGTCGCGCATCGCTCCCTTGTACAGGAGGTCGCTCGAGGTCCGCGAGCCGACGTGGTCCTGGATCGAGCGGTGGTCGATGTGCTGGTCGCCGTCGCCGAAGTAGACTCCGAGCAGCTCGCTCGCGCCGCCGTCCTCGGCCAGGACCGCCTCGACCTCGGCCCGGGCGAGCGAGGCGCCGAACGCCACCCCCACGCTCTTCAGCTGCGCGTCGCGCCCGATCCGGGCCCGGGTCACCGACAGGTGGGTGACGCCGGATCCGTGGTCCTGCAGGGCGACGTAGCGGACCCGTGCGTTCGGCCCGATCACGATCTCGACGACGGCGTCCGAGAGCGCGTGCGACAGCCCGGGCGAGACGTGGCGGTCGATGAACGTGAGCTCGGCCCCGGCCTCGGCGACGATCAGCGTGTGGGGGAAGACCGCCGCACGGTCGGCGTCGACCCACGTGAGGGTCTGGAGCGGAAGCTCGACCTGGACGTCCTTGGGCACGTGCAGGAAGGTCCCGCCGGTGCGGAAGGCGCCGTGGAGCGCGGTGAACTTCGAGCGGCCGGTCGGGACGAGGGTGTGGAGGTGGGACTCGACCAGATCGGGGCGCTCGGCGATCGCCCGGTCCAGGTCCCCGAACCAGACGCCGCGCTCGGCGATCGCCGGGTCGGCGTGGGTGATCAGGACCTCGGAGTTGCGTTGGATCTGGAGCCCGGCTCGCTCGCCCACCTTCCCGGCCGCCGCGAGGATGTCCTCGGGCACGCCGTCCAGCGTCTCGGCCCGCCCGCCCTCGGCGAACGGTCGCAGACCGAGGTCCAGCTCCTCCAGGTCCGTGTACCGCCACTCCTCGGTCTCCTGCGAGGGGATCGGCAGGGCCCGGAACTCCCGGAAGGCCCGCTCGCGGAGGCCCCGGACGAACGGCGTGGTGGCCGGCAGCGCCGCCAGGGCGCGCTCCTCGAAGCCGGTCGTGGTGGTGGCCGCGGTCACGGTCGAAATCCTATCAGGGGAGTCGGATTCCCTGCCCTGGCGGTCGGCGTCCGGCCGAGAGCCACCAACGGCTGACCGAACCGCGCGAGCTAGCGCAGGCGCTTGGGCGCCTCGTTCCCTGGCAGCGAGCCGCTCTCTATCATGCGGTTCCGATGGGCATCGAATCCCTCCCCGTCACCGTCGACCGGAGCCACCTCATCGTGATCGGGGAGAAGCTCTACGCCCGCTCGCTCGAGCTCGTCCGGGAGCTCGTGAACAACGCCTACGACGCCGACGCCACCGAGGTGGCGGTCCAGGTCGGCGAGGACGAGATCCTCGTGCAGGACGATGGCCTCGGCATGGACCGCGAGGGTCTCCTCCGTTACTTCCAGGTCGGCGTGCCGGACAAGCGGGAGAACCCGATCTCACCCAGGCTGAAGCGCCACCGGATCGGTCAGTTCGGGATCGGCAAGTTCGCCACGCTCGCGGCGTGCCGGCGGTTCGAGGTCTACACGCGCCGCGGCGACTTCACGGCCAAGGTCGTCTTCGACCGGGACGAGTGGGAGCGCGACGAGGGCGAGTGGCGTCTCCCGATGGAGATCGATCCGCAGCCCGGCCGGAAGCGGGACGGCACCACGGTCAGGCTCACGGCTCTCACCAAGCGGCTGGATCCGAACGCGATCCGCGAGTACCTCGTCGAGAGCGTCCCGCTGAAGGCGCCGGACTTCGCGGTCTACGTGAACGGGCTGAAGCTCGTGCCCAGGAGCCTGGCCGGGCGGCGGATCCCCTTCCTGGAGCCGACCCCGTACGGCGTCGTCAGCGGGGAGGCGGTGATCCTGCCCGCGTCACGTGCGACGACCGACGCGCTCGGGCTGGAGGTGAAGGTGCGCGGCGTCACCGTCAGGCGCGAGCTGTTCGGCATGCAGGCCTGGGGCAAGCTCGTCACCCGCGTGCGGGGTGAGGTGAACGCCGACTTCCTGCCCCTGACGGCCGACCGGAGCAACTTCGTCGTCGATTCGCCGGAGTACGCGGCGTTCCTCCAGGCGATGCAGCAGGTGATGGGCGAGGTCGAGGCCGCGCTCCGGCAGATCTCCTTGCGCAAGGAGAACCGCGTCGCCCGCAAGGCGGTGGTGGAGGCCCTCGGCCGCATCGAGACCGCGCTGCGCCGCCACCCGGACCTGTCCCCATTCGGGGCGATCCCCGTCGGGGACGAGGTCGAGGCCGGAGGGGAGGCCGCCCTGGTGGAAACCCCACCCGAACGCGCAGCCGAGGTGGTCGAGCCCCCGGGAGCCGAAAGCGAGTCGATCGAGGACGAGGTGGTGGAGGAGCCCGAGCCGTCGGCCACCGAGGCGTCGGTGGTCGAGGTGGCAAGAGAGGCCCGACCGCGCGTCCGCCGGCTCACGCCGAACGCCGTGATCCAGAAGGTCCGGATGGGAGAGACCGGGCTGGCCTGCTGCATCGACCAGTTCGGGGAGGACGGCCCCGAATCGTTCACCGAGGGCACGATCATCTACATCAACCGGGATCACCCCCTGTACCGGCACGAGGCGGCCAAGCGCGACACGTTCACCCGGCACCTGGCCAGGTTGCTCACCCAGGAGCTGGCGCTGATGAACGAGCGCGAGGACCCTCGGCGCGCGTTCCAGCAACAGAGCCTGCTGCTCAGGGAGTCGTTCTCGGACGAGGAGTGAGGCCTCGGCGTGACCGAGGCCGAACCTCGATCCCACGGCGGGCTGCGACGGACCGGTTGTCCTCACCAGCAGCTACCTCGTCACCGGGCGGGCATCCTCTCCTATGGGTGTGGGCGTCGCAGGAAGCCTCGTACCCGGCCCTCGCTAAGATGAGCCGATCCGCGAGGCCGTCGGGAGCGTCATGGGGGACGAGCTGATCCAGCAGGACCTCGAGGCGAGGACCGGCGCGTCCCTCCTCGGCCTGGCACCGGGCATCCAGGGCGTCCTCCCCAGCCAGCTCCTCCGGCGGGCCGTCGACCTGGGCATCGTCGACGCGGGCGAGTTCAAGATCCCGCCGACCAGCGTCCAGCCGGCGAGCCTCGACCTCCGGCTCGGGGAGGTCGCCTACCGGGTCCGCTCGAGCTTCCTCCCGGACACCCGGCCGGTGGAGGTCAAGCTCAAGGAGTTCCTGGTCGACGAGCTGGATCTGCGCCGCGACGGAGCGGTGCTCGAGACCAACAGGCCGTACGTGGTCCCGCTGCTCGAGCACCTCGACCTCCCGCCGGATGTGAGGGGACGGGCCAACCCGAAGAGCTCCACGGGCCGGCTCGACGTGTTCACGCGCGTCATCACGGACCAGAGCTTCCGCTTCGACGAGATCAAGCCCGGGTACCACGGGAAGCTGTATCTCGAGATCGTTCCGCTCTCGTTCACGGTCCGCGTCAAGCAGGGGCTGGCCCTCAACCAGCTCCGACTGTCGATCGGGCGGACGCGGCTCTCCGACGAGGAGATCCGGTCGCTGCACGCCGAGCGGTCGCTGCTGTACCGGGGCGGTCGTCCGGTACCCGGGGGCGACCTGGCGATCGACGACGGCCTATTCCTGAGCCTCGATCTGCGCGGCGACGAGGACCGCCGCGTCGGCTACCGGGCGCGTGACTTCACGCCGCCGATCGAGATGGCGCGGGTCGGCCACTACGCATGGGAGGAGTACTGGGACCCCGTCCTCCGGGAGGAGGGGGACCGGATCGTCCTGGCCCCCGAGCACTTCTACCTCCTGCTCTCCGAGGAGGCCGTCCGGATCCCTCCGGAGTACGCCGCGGAGATGACCGCCTACGACCCCACGAGCGGCGAGCTCCGCACCCACTACGCGGGGTTCTTCGACCCCGGCTTCGGCTTCGACCCCGAGGACCGGTTCCTGGGCTCGCGCGCAGCGCTCGAGGTCCGGGCGCACGACGTGCCCTTCGCGATCGAGCACCGGCAGCGGGTCTCCCGGCTCTCGTTCGAGCGGATGATCGCGCCCCCGGACGTCCTGTACGGGGAGACGATCGGGTCGTCGTACCAGGGTCAGCTCGACACCCTCAGCAAGCACTTCAAGCAGCCCGGCGGGCGCGGCCCCCAGGTCTCCAGGCCCCCGGAGCGACCACCCGACCCCGTCCTGTTCGACGACTGAGCCCTTCGCTGCAGGCCACGCCCAGGCTCCGCCGAAGGGGGGCCGCAACCGACCCCGGAGACCCTCCGAGGATGCTCGAAGATCCTGCCCGGGGTGTGGCCTGGATCACTGCGTCCGGGAGCCGGATCGGGTAGCCTCGAACACATGTTCGGGGAGCCGGGATGAGCGAGCTTCGGTCGGCGGTCGAGGTGCTGCGCGCCGAGGTGCTGGCCGAGCTGCCAGATGGCCGGCTGGAGGAGGACTTCGCCGAGCTCCAGCAGGCCTGCGAGCAGCTGGAGTCCGAGCGGTTGCGCCGCCTGGCCGAGATCGAGCGCCGGCGCTGCTTCGAGCGGGACGGGTTCCTGTCGGCCGCCTCCTGGCTCGTCGCGCGGTTCGGCGTGGCCTGGGGGGCGGCCAGGCAGGCCGTGCGGCTCGCCCGGGCGCTGGAGCACCTGCCGGTGGCCCGCCGGTCCCTGGAGGCGGGCGAGGTCTCGCTCTCGGCCGTCCGGGTGCTCGCATTCGCCCGCGAGGTCGACCCCGAGGCCTTCGAGGGGGCGGAGCAGAGCCTGGTGGAGGCGGCCCGGATCCACCAGGTGCAGGACCTGCAGAGGATCGCCTCCTACTGGCGGCAGGCGGTGGAGCGGGAACGGTCGGCGGACGGCGAGGAGCGCCGTCGCTCGCGGCGCCGACTCCATGCCTCGGCGACCTTCCTCGGGATGGTCAGGGTGGACGGGGACCTGGACCCCGAGGGTGGGGAGACGCTGCTGAGCGCGCTGCGGGCGGTGCTGGATGCCGAGGCGCGCTCCCGACCGAGGGCGATGCCCGCACGCCGGCCCAGCGGCGGGCCGACGCGCTGGTCGAGATCTGCCGGCAGTGGCTGGACCGCTCGGACCGACCCGAAGTGGGGGGCGAGCGCCCGCACCTGACCGTGACGGTGGACGCTCAGGCGCTCGGTGACGGGCAGGGTGCGGCCGAGGCCGACCACGCCGGCCCGGTGCCGGTGGCCACCGCGCGGCGTCTGGCCTGCGACGCCTCGGTGATGCGGGTGGTGATGGCCGGGCGCTCGGAGCCGCTGGACGTGGGCAGGCGCACCCCGGTC
>Ga0209172_10002771_pt1 | contig 29409 bp, 19 predicted proteins | sample LarsenN4metaG_FD_184113 | JGI IMG/M metagenome (GOLD analysis project Ga0209172, IMG submission 184113) | Hot spring sediment bacterial and archeal communities from British Columbia, Canada, to study Microbial Dark Matter (Phase II) - Larsen... ... | reverse complement strand
CACACTTCCCACACTCCCCACACTCCCCACACTCCCCACACTCCCCACACTCCCCACACTCCCCACCCTCCCCACACTCCCCACACTCCCCACACTCCCCACACTCCCCACACTCCCCACACTCCCCACACTCCCCATCCCCCCGTCACCCCGTCACCCCATCCCCCCTGCTCCCCGTCTCCCCTGCTCCCCATCCCCGCTATCCAAGTCAACTATTTTAACGACACCATTTCCCGCACCGCCTTCGGCTCCTTCGGTGCCTCCACAACCGCCTCTGGTGGGTTCACCGCCGACTTTTCCTCAGCGTTAGCATCAGAAACCTGCTGTCGGGAAGCACCGAACTGCTCCGCAAAAAAAGCAGCTACAACCACACCACCCACAGCCGCCAAACCAGTGGCCAAAATCCCTTTACCTTGACAGCCGCCCGGAGTTCCCTGTCCCGCCGTCGCCGAGGTGCCACAAAGAAGCACCGCCGCCGCCGCTCCCACCAAACCGCCGAGCAAATATTTTGCGCCCATAGTCAAATCCTCAGAAATAAATTATTCCCCCCATTTTGGCGCAAGTAAATATTTTGGTGCCAATTTTTGGTATTCAAAAACCGTTCTGATGATGGAAATAATTGTGCTACTGGCAAGCCTCCGGCTTCAGCAGCGGCATCGGGGAGGCAGATTCTGCATGATTAGCCACGACCAGAATCACATCACCTTTCGCCCCCACCACCCAGCCAGTAGCCTCCACAATTTTTTCACCCTGAAACTGGCCTGCAATTTCATTTCTGGGTTTGATTTCCTCCTGTCCCAAGACGCGGTTATCCGACCACAAAACATCGGGAATCAGGGGGTCTTCTGGTAATGGGGGTAAACCGCCGCGCCCAGTGACATAAAAGCTGCTCCCAGCCCCAGCAGCGCAAACATCGCGACTGATAGACGCCGCCGCATCCAAAGGCGTCACTGGCAGAAAGACAAAACCAGAACCAGGGTCAACATCAGGGGTGTTGATTTCCACCGCGCCGCTGAACTGGGGGCCAAGTTCAGAAGTAGCAGTGATGTCACTGTCGGGAGTCTGAAAATTACGGAACTGGGTGCCGAAAATCCCTGTAGCCGTGATACTCACACGACCGCCCCGGCCCGCTTCCGCATTAGCAGTAATGTCGCTGTTTTCCAAAGCCACTAAAGTATCGGTTTCTAGGTTGATGTTGCCACCATTGGCGTTACCCGCGTTGGTGGAAATTCGGCTACCTCCCCGCAGGCGAATATCTGGAGAAACGAGGCTAATGTTGCCCCCCGCTCCCGCCACTGTGGCGGCACTCAGAGCCCCCTCACTTTCCAGACTGATGGAATTTGCCAAAATCTGTAAGTTACCCGCACCTCCGGCCCCTGTACCCCTGACCCCGATTTCGGCGCCATCACGCACCACCAAACTCCCGGTTTCTATGGTCAAGTCTCCGGCAATTCCAATGCCGCTGGTATTAGATTCGATCGCGCTGGGCACAATTCCATCCCCCACCACACCAAAAGAAACCCTCTCCACCCCCGCATCCACATTATTCGCGACGCCCGACACGAGAACCCGCTCAGCCGCCCGGATGGTCAGACTTCCCGCCGCCCCTTCCCCACCAGTAGCCGCCGAAATTTGCGCCCCATCCCGCACCGACACCACATCCGCCGTCACCGCCAAATTCCCCGCCCCTGCACCGGTTCCCACCAGTGCTGTCACCGTCAGCAGGGACGAGCTAACAAACAAACCACTCAGAAACCGACCATCAGGGGAGACCCCACTCAGGTCGATCGTCTCAGCATTAACCACCAAATCGCCCCCTCGACCCGCTCCCGCCGACGCCGCCGAGATTTGGGCACCGCGGGAAACTTCCAATTGGCGAGCCATCAACGTCAGGTTGCCCGCGTCTCCCGCGCCCAAAGTCGTAGAAAACAACCCTCCAGGCACGATCGCCCCCGCCGGGACACCCCGCAGAGTCACCGTATCAGCATTAATCGTGAGGTTGCCACCTTTACCAGAGCTAGTAGCGTTAGGAGTCGTGCTAATCACCGAACCATCTAACACCTGTAATGACCCCGTAGAGAGAGCCAAATTCCCTCCATCACCTTTAGCTACCGTGCCCGTCAGCAGAATCGAACCACCCTCTAAGGTCAGGCTTTCTGAAACATTCACCCTCATTGCCCCGCCCGGTCCAGCCACCAATGTCGAAGTCAGCATCGCCGCCCCATTGCCAAAGTTCATCCGATTAGCTTCTATTGCCAGATTACCTGCGGCCCCAGTCCCTACACTCAAGGTGTACAAACCATCCCTCAAGTCCAGGGGGTTGAACGTCGCCATCACTAACTGATTTAAAATCACCGCCGGTTCCGTACCCCGGATATTCACCGTGTCAGCGGCAATAGTCAGATTGCCTCCCGCACCGGTGCCAAAAGTAGAGCTAGAAACAAATGCCCGGTTTTGCAGCGTGAAATTTTCCGCATTAATATTAATTCCCCCACCGGCAAAGTCGCCAAAAGTATCAGCTACTATCCGGGAGCCTTCAGTCAGATTAATGTTGCCGCCAAATAGCTGAATCCTGCCACCCCCCAAGCCGCTGGCATTAACCACGCTGCCACCAGACAGCTCGATATTGCCCCCCAGGGGTGAGGAATTGTTGGCCCAGTTGAGATGCCAGTTACCACCATTGAGAGAAACTAGCTCAATATTGCCTTGCAGGGCAGTTAAACCACCGCTTTCTAAAGAAATATCGCCGCCAATGAGAGCTAAAGTCTGTCCAGGATTAACCGCGAGGCCAAAAATTTGCCCCTCACCACTGGTGAAGCGGGACTGGTTGATAATGGGGGCAGGGTTGCTGCGAAACTCTAACAATTCCGGGACACTAATGGTCAAGAGGGGCACAGTCCCTTGGTTGCTGGAATTGCTAGCGCTGTAGGAAGTACCATCAGCGAAGGTAATCCCATCAGCAGTAGTGGCGAAAAAAGAGCCGCCAATATTCAGGGCAGCTCCCGGACCAAAAACAATACCTTGAGGATTGAGGAGAAATAGGTTAGCATTGCCTCCCGCGGCGAGGATGCCGTCAATGCGGGAAGGTGAGCCGCCGGTGATGCGACTGATGATGTTTTGGATGCCAGAGGGGTTTTCAAAAACCGCTTGGGTGCCTCCGGGCAGGGAAAATTCTTGAAAGCTGTGGAATAGGTTGGCGCCAGCGGTGGTTCCCCCGCGAATATTGAAGGTGTTTTCCTCTACCGTTACGGTGGAGTTCTGCGGTAGGGTGGCGTCGGGAATGATTTGGGCGTGGGTAGGGGGAGTCAGACAGCACAGCAGCAGCGAAGCAAGACCGCCTACTGTGATTTGATTTCTGGTGGCTGGGGAAAATTCAATCAATTTTATCTTTTTCACGGATAAATTTCCTGTTGTTGATGGCTGATGGTTGTGGTGATGGTTATTATTATTTGTATCTCTATTTTGTGGAAAATAAAAAACTGACTACCACCCATCATTTTTGGCCATCACCTAGCAAGAATTAACCATCAACCATCAGCCATTAAATTGTTGAAAATTCGGTAGAAATACACCGAGATTCAATCACCCCGTTCTGCTACCCTGATGGTCTATTCTGCGACTTTAGCGGCGACACTTTCCAGGAATAAAGGTGCATTGGCGATACTTCCGAGTCCGGCAGCGTTGAGATACTCTTGCCATTGGGTGGAAATAGCGCTATTTCCTGGTTGCTGATGGTATTGCTCCGCCAGAACTGTGAGAGTATCTTGCCATAAATCGGCTTGCTCGTTGGGTTGCACCCGCTCAATCCAACCATCAGCGAATACGTCATCGAGGCGGTTTTGGGGATTGCAAATCATGGCAAAATACCAGTGGTAATTTTTGCCCGCTTCTAGTTCTGGCAAGTTGACGCGCAGGATACCGGGTTGGCTGGGGAGGGCTACGGTCATCCGACCCACATCAGCATCGCTGTCATCTTTGATGACTACTTCGGCTTGGGTGGCGACTGTTTTGGGCACGTAAACAAATACAGAGGGATTGACTGCCTTAACTTCTGGGTTGTTTAGAGGGACTAAGGGAGTCAGGGGAATGTCGCTTTGAACGCAATTGCTGCGGGAGGCACCGCCTACGGTGGTGGGGGGTGCGCCCCTGTCAGGGGGGTTGAAACCCTGGGCAATGGCGTTGGTTTGCCGCTGGCTAGGCTTGGCCGTACCAGCAACAGCGACGCTGCCAAAACCGGAACCGACGATCGAGACCGCCAGGGAAATAGCCGATAAAGATATGAGTGATTGATTTTTCAGCATCAGAGGAGTTCCTTAAGGTTATTGACCCCAAATTACTTAGATTCTATCCTAAATCTTGCTTGGTGTTATCTTAGATGTTAGCAAATTTATCAAGAGTCTGTCTGGGGATGTGGGTAGGACAAATGGGGAATTAACCGACGTTATAAACTCAAGGACCTCGTACCTGGAGGACAAACCTCCGCCATAACGCCGGTTTCTACAATTACAGGCGCATTGAGCCAATCCACCGGGCGATCGCGCTAAATTTTCGCCGCTCGATGATTTATTACAAATTATTAAGTGCTATAATCTTGAGCAGCCATCAGCTTGTTGCTTGGGGAGAAAAAGCGGGGGAAAGCATACTGCTATTACCTCCGGGCTTTGACTCTAGGCTTTTTAGCGGGATAGTTCGCGGCTCCGGGAGGCTCACCCCCTAGTACGGGCACGGCGTCATCAAAATTTATCGTTGTCTCCAGGCAATTTATCACTTGTCACGCAGTTATTGGACAAATTACCAATGACCAATGACAAACTTTAAAATTTGGTCAGGATATTTCACAGAATCTTTACATTAAAAGTGCTGATGATAACCAAAACTTTCTCATCCTCCTTTTAACTTCCACAATCTCAAAATGCCATCCGATCCATCAAAAGAAACCGAATCACCCAACGAAAAAAACTGGCACTACAGTTCTGAAGAACCAGAGTCCGAGTCATTTACTGCCCCGAAACCGGCACCCCCAGGGACGGTCAAAAGTGGCATCCTCCGTCTCCCCCGGCGATGGTTGGCGGGATTGGCGGCGGCTTGGTTGGTGGCGATGGCCACTATCCTGGGCTATATGGTTTTACGCTCCCGGCAACCCAAGATAGACCCCTTGGCTGAGCTAACTGTGCCGGTGGAGTTACAAAACTTGGCGCTGAAAATCTCTGCGAGCGGTACGATTAAGCCGGTGCAAAGTGTCAATCTTTCGCCGAAAACAGCGGGGCGGATTGAGCGCCTGTTGGTAGAGCAGGGGGATATAGTCCAGGCAGGGCAAATTATTGCGGTGATGGAAAGTAACGATGTGCGATCGCGCTTGAGTCAGGCTAATGCTGGTGTGGCGCAAGCACAGGCCCGTCTAGAGCAACTACAGGCAGGGGCGCGTCCCGAAGAAATCCAGCAAGCGCAATCCCGCTTGGCGCAAGCCCAAGCCCAATTGGCGCAGGTGCGCAGTGGTCCGCGCCCGGAAGAGATAGAACAAGGGAAAGCCAGATTCGCCCAAGCCCAAGCCCAATTGGCGCAGGTACGCAGTGGTCCGCGCCCCGAAGAAATCGAGCAAGCTCAATCTCGCTTGGCACAAGCCCAAGCGCAACTGGCGCAGCTCCGGGCTGGTTCCCGTCCCGAAGAGATAGAACAAGCGAAAGCCCAGGTAGAAGCGGCGATGGCTGCTGCTGCTTTGGCGGCGGAAAAGCTGCGACGCAATGAGATGTTAGCAGCGGAGGGGGCAATTTCTCAGGATGCGTTGGACGAAGTACGTACAGAGGACCGCCGCGCCCGGGCGAGTCTAGATGAGGCTGAGCAGCGGTTGGAATTATTACTCAAGGGGAGCCGCCGAGAGGAAATTCAGCGGGCCGAGGCGCAGGTACGGGAGGCGCAGCAGGCTTTGGCTTTGCTGGAGCGGGGTAGCCGTGAGGAGGAAATTCAGCGCACCGAGGCGCAGGTACGGGAGGCGCAGCAGGCTTTGGCTTTGCTGGAGCGGGGTAGCCGTGAGGAGGAAATTCAGCGGGCCGAGGCGCAGGTACGGGAGGCGCAACAGGCTTTGACTTTGCTGGAACAGGGCAACCGTGTAGAGGAAATTGCTCAAGCGGAAGCGCAGGTGGCGGAGGCGCAGGGGCGGTTGCGGGGAGTTGAGGTGGAGTTGGAAGATGCGACGGTGCGGGCTCCTTTTGGGGGGCAAGTTACGCAGAAATATGCGACGGAAGGGGCGTTTGTGACGCCGACGACTTCGGCTTCGGCGGCGGGAAGTGCTACTTCGACTTCAGTTGTGACTTTGGCGCGGGGACTGGAGGTGGTGGCGAAGGTGCCGGAAGCGGATATTAGTAAGATTAAACCGGCGCAAAAGGTGGAAATTGTGGCGGATGCTTATCGGGAGCAGGTGTTTTCTGGGCGGGTGCGCTTGGTTGCGCCGGAGGCGATTAAGGAGCAGGATGTGACTTTGTTTGAGGTGCGGGTGGATATTTTTGGTGGGGAGCAGCAGTTACGATCGGGTATGAATGCTGATGTTACCTTTTTGGGGGAAGAAATCAGCGGCGCTTTGGTGGTGCCTGCGGTGGCGATCGTCACTGATATCGAGCAGGGCGGCCAAAAGGGGGTACTGGTGCCCGATGACAAAAATCAACCCCAATTTCGCCCAGTCACAGTCGGGGAGATAATTGGCGATAAAATCCGCATTATCAACGGCGTAGAAACGGGAGAGCGGGTATTTATCGGCTTACCTCCTGGTCAAAAATTAGAAGATATTCTCAAACAAGATAATTAGGTGATTGGTTATTTGTCCAAGAGTCCTTTCTCCTTGGTCATTTGGTAATATGTACTGGAGTCAAGCTCATGCCTTGGCTCCCTTTATCCCCATTAGTTACGCCCAAGGCAGAATTAAGATTTTATGCCCTTGACAAAATAGCTGCCCATCACATATAATCAAAGCGTATTGTTATAATTTTAAAATCATATTTATATGACAAAATTAGAAAAAATATCGGTGAAAGGGTATCGCCGCCTGAGAGATTTGGAAATTGAGATGCGATCGCTGCTCGTGATCATTGGTGCCAACGGAGCCGGGAAAACATCTTTTTTAGATGTACTTTCGCTCCTGGCGGCTTCCGCTAGGGGAAATCTCCAGGATAAATTACAACTGCAAGGGGGGTTAAGCCAAATTTTAACCAGAGGCAAAGCAGAGGAGTTGGAAATTTCACTGGCCATGCAAGTCCCAGAGAAACCACCTTTGCACTACAGTTTAGCTTTGTGCCCTCACGGCATATCTTATGAAATTGGAGAAGAAAACCTCACGCAGCAGAGTAATCCCACCGCTCACGACCCATTTAAATATATTGAATCATCCGGTGTAGATATTAGATATTTTAGTCAGGAAGAACGCCGACTGGTGCGGCCAAATTGGGAGCATAATTATCTAGAAACCTCACTTTCTCAAGTTCCTAAAATGTATCGCGAGCCAGAGAATTTGAGAAAAAGCCTTGCTGCCTGTACTTATTATGCCGCCCTTGATGTCTCGGAGAAAAGCCCCATCCGGCTCCCTCAAGCGATGCGTCCAGCCAAGCTACCGGGAAAAAACGGTGAAGATTTAGTTTCCTGTCTCTATGACCTCCGGGAGACAGATAGAGATGGATTTGAAATGATAGAAGATATTCTGGGTACAGCATTTCCTGACTTTGAGCGGTTAAACTTTCCCCCAGTTGCCGCCGGAACTCTTTCCATGACTTGGACAGATAAAAACTTTTCCCAACCTATCTATATCCATGAGCTATCCGAGGGGACATTGCGGTTCCTGTGGCTGGCGACATTGCTACAAAGTCAAAGTTTAACTACCATCACGTTGATAGATGAACCAGAAGTTAGTTTACACCCGGAGCTATTACAGCACCTGGTTTATCTAATGAGGGAAGCTGCCAAGCAGACACAGCTAATCGTAGCCACCCATTCAGACCGACTGATTAGATTTCTGGAACCCCATGAGGTTGTGATTTGCGATTTAGAAGAGGGTGAGGCCAAAATGACGTGGGGGGATACGCTGGATTTGGATAAATGGTTGGCCGATTATACCCTTGACCAACTGTGGGCAATGAATGTGATGGGGGGGCGTCCATGAAAATTGCGATTTTGGTAGAAGGTGAAACAGAGCAGGCTTTTAGAGAAAAGCTCATTGAGTTTCTGAAAAATCGTTTAGGGCAACAAATGCCCAAACTCAAATTTATTCCCCAACATGGGCGCATACCTAAAGAAGAAAAACTCAGCCGGGTAGTTGAGAACTTGCTCAGCGGTAAGGATGCCTATGATGCTGTCATTGCCCTTACAGATGTTTACACGGGAACCAATGATTTTGCCGATGCGGCTGATGCTAAAGCTAAAATGAAGGCTTGGGTAGGGAATCGCCCAAATTTTTATCCCCACACAGCATTACATGATTTTGAAGCGTGGCTGCTTCCCTATTGGTCAACGATTCAACGTTTAGCCAAACATGATAGAGCGGCTCCCAGTGCTTCTCCCGAAACGGTGAATCATAACAAGCCTCCCTCTTATTGGATTAAAGAGATTTTTCGAGGGGGAAAAATCCGCCAAGACTATAGTAAAACCATTCACGGCAGAAAAATTTTGAAGGAGCAAGACTTGATGATATCCATCCGCGCTTGTCCAGAGTTAAAAGAGTTTGTGAATCGAATTCTTTTTTTATGTGGTGGCGATGAAATTCCTTAAGGTTTGGGAGCGTATCTAGTATGTCTATGGTAAACGCATCAAATTAATGATACAATAATTGTGATATGGTTTTATCTCAATTAAGTGGCGGCAAAAAACTCTATTTTCTGGCCTGACGAGTTGGGTTGACCAATGACCAAGGACAAGTAACAAAGGACAAATAACCAAGGATAAATAACAATGGACTTTTTAGAAAGCGTGAATATGGCGGTAAAAACCCTGGTGGCCAATAAGTTGCGCAGCACTTTGACCATGTTGGGGATTATTATCGGTAATGGGGCGGTAATTGCGACGATTGGGGTGGGAGAAGGTGCGCAGCAATTTGTGGCGCGGGAGGTGCAGTCTTTGGGGACGAATTTGCTGTTTGTGATTCCTGGTAGTCCCAAGGCCCAAAGCCGTCCGGTGTTGCCCCCGAAAACTCTGGTTTTGGGGGATGCAGAGGCGATCGCTTCCCAAGTACCCAAGGTGCAGGCAGTTGCCCCCCAACTCAATGCCAGGGAAAGAGTGATTTATGGCAATGGCAATTTGCCCACCACGGTGGTGGGAGTAACGCCGCCATTCCCGGCGGTGCGGAATTTTCAAGTAGCAACCGGACGGTTTGTCACGGATTTAGATTTACAACAGAATAGCTTGATTGCGGTTCTGGGTTCGGAACTGGCGACGGATTTGTTTGGCAATGCTGACCCGATCGGCCAGCAAGTGCGGATTAAAAATCGCTCGTTTTTGGTGGTGGGGGTGATGGCACCGAAAGGCTCTAGTTTTGGTCGGAATGAAGATGATGTGGTATTTGTACCTTTGACCACGGCGGCGAGTTTAATTGTGGGCGATACTTCTCCTTATGGCACGATGATTAGTTTTATTTCCGTGTCGGTGCAGGATGAACAGAGTATGAAAGCGGCACAATTTCAGATAGAAAATTTGCTGCGGTTGCGCCACCAAATTACTGATGAAGATGATTTTACGGTGAGAAATCAGAAGGATTTGCAGCAGATTACTGGGGCGGTGACGGGAGCGCTGACGGCGATGCTATCGGCGGTGGCGGGGATTTCTTTGTTTGTGGGGGGCATCGGGATTATGAATATTATGCTGGTGTCGGTGACGGAACGGACGAAGGAAATTGGTTTGCGCAAGGCGATCGGGGCATCGCCGAACGATATTTTGGTGCAGTTTACCATTGAGGCGGTGATTTTGTCGGTGGCTGGGGGATTAATTGGGATTTTTATTGGCACCGGGGGGATTTTGTTAGTGAGCGCTTTATCTCCTTTTGATGCGGGGATATCCACCACAGCCATCTTGTTTGCGAGTGGGGTTTCTGGGGCGATCGGGTTGTTGTTTGGCATTGTCCCGGCCCAGCGAGCCGCCAAACTGGACCCGATCGCTGCCCTCAGAAGTGAGTAAATTGATAATTGATAATTGATAATTGATAATTGATAATTGGTCACTTGTCCTTTGTCACTGGTCACTGGTCACTGGTCACTGGTCACTTGTCACTTGTTACCAAAGGACAAATGACAAATGACAAAGGACAAATGACAAATGACAAATGACATTTAATCAGAAATAGCCACATGGCGGAGGACGTTCATCGGGCCGCACTCTTGGAGGACCTGCATTTGCTCTTGGTTGCGCACGAGTAAGGCTCCGGCAAAACCGAGGGAATTGATGGAGATAGAGTGGAAATGCTCCTGGGAACGTGGCACTAGGAGCATCCATTCCCGCGTCACCAGCAAATTATAAGGACCTTCTTGGCACTGGAGCAGGGAACTGTGATGAGTCCGGCTCCCCAGCAAACCGACTGTAGTGAGTAATTGGCGATAAAGTTCTAGGGTGGTGTCTGCGGCAGTGCGAAGATCCGATGTCATCATCTGGTCAGAGAAGCGGACAAAAGCGTGACGGAAGGGTAAACCAGGTATTTGCCCAATATTCTCCCTCGGTAGGGATGTGGCCCTGGGGAGCAAAGGAGCGATCGGGATTTGTGAACCAGTAGCTGCCAAAGGCAGAGGCACCAACTGTAAATGCTTGTGACGCTGGGAAGCACCCGCCACCTGACCGCCATTATAAAAAGCCAAACCGTCGTATTCCCGCAAGCAGGCCCACATTGCCTCGAAATCTGTCCCGGTGAGGAGCATGTCCTGGTCCTCAAAGTGGCGAGTCACGATGAGCAGGTGATAGTTGACCACATTAAATTTGTTTAAAAGACAAAGATGAGTCTGGGAAATATCCGCCACAAACAGATTTTGCTCATAAGGGAGAAACGGGTTGAATTCCTTGCCAGCGGCGGTTTTCTGCTGTTGCTTTTGCTGGGCTTCATCTTTGCGCTGCAGGTTAGATATAATTCTCACTAGGAAGGCAATGCCATCTTGCTCCACGAAAAAACATTCCGTCGGAATCGATCGCAGCGCGCCACAGCCGAGGGCCGCTTCCGTGCGCTGGATAACTTTTGTCCATAAAGTGCCCGGTTTCAGCACCAGTGGAGATAGTACATTTAATTTTCCGTCGGACATAGCTGAGAATTTAATGGTTTAATTTAAAAAAAGACGGGAGTGAGTGAGATATTAATGCTGCCTGACAGAAAAACCAGTCAGGGGGGGGCAATTAGCTCCACTCTACACCAAATCAGCCTTGTTTACTCACCGTCTCATTTCTCCCTTGTCTGCCCTGGTGAAATCGCATCCCTTTATGATGATGCGGGAGCTGAGTTATGAGTCTTTGCATTAATTCTCGCTGCTCTAAGCCCCAGAATGCCGATAAATCAGCCTTCTGCGCCGCCTGCGGTGCTGAACTGGTAGTGGGTGGACGCTATCGCGTGCAGCGCAAGCTGGGAACCGGCGGCTTTGGTGATACTTATGAAGTGCTGCATGGGGACAGCATCCGGGTTTTGAAGGTATTGCGGATTGAGAAAATCGATTCATCCTGTCGGGTGAAGGTATTATCCCTATTTCAGCAAGAAGCCAGAGTGTTGATGCAGCTAGATGAGCCGGGAATACCCAAAGCTGATGGGTATTTTGAGTTTTGGCCGCCTAACGCTGAAGAGCCTTTACATTGTCTGGTGATGGAGAAAATAGAAGGCGTAAATTTAGAGGAATACCATAAACAGCGCCGCCGTCCTACTGACCCAGAATTGGCTCTAGAATGGCTATGTCAGCTAGTAAAAATTTTAGAACGGGTGCATGCCAGAAATATATTTCACCGAGATATTAAGCCAGCCAATATCATGGTTAAACCAGATGGAAGTTTGGCTTTAATTGACTTTGGCACGGCGCGAGAAGTGACTGGTACTTATTATGTAAAACACGCCGGTGGCATGGTGACGGGGTTTGTTTCTGCCGGTTACACGCCGCCGGAACAGCTCAATGGTCACGCGGTGCCGCAATCGGATTTTTTTGCGTTGGGACGGACTTTTGTTTATTTACTTACCGGTTTTAAACCTAATCATCCCAAGCTATATGATGCGATTAATGATGAGCTAAACTGGCGCAAATATGCACCGAAAATCTCACCAAAATTTGCCGATTTAATTGATTGGTTAATGGCGCGCACGCCCAAACAGCGTCCCCCAAATACCCGTGCGATTTGGCAACGCCTAGAAGAACTTCAGCAAGGTTTGAAAAATGCCAGCACCTCCTCATTAGGGGGTCCTTCTGAGGTGGGGATGGAAATAAAAGACCGCTGGCGGCTTGTACCGCCGCCACCACCACCGCCAAAATCGTTGGGGGGAACCACTGGGGGACGCAAGGGGGGAAATTCGCAGCCGCCTACGGCTTTGCGCCTACCGCCATCGCCGTTTCCCATGAAAAACCCTAGCCGATATTCAGGAGCCGCGAACCTTTCTGACAACAGTGGGCCGAAAACTGTGCCAGACTTGCCGCCTCAGTTTGTCTCTGATGATGCTACTGATACGCTGTTCTCAGGCACATTTCCTCTTGATTTTACTCTGGGCAGCTCACTGCACTCGCTCTTGAAACCCTCTGAGTGGACAAGTACCAAGCTACACCACACTCTCACGGGACATATGCAGCCGGTGTCTGCTGTCTGTATCAGCCCAGACGGCCAGATTTTGGCTTCTGGCAGTGACGACAATACCATCAAACTTTGGGAAATTGCTACTGGTGAAGAAATCGCTACTCTCGCTAGTAGTGATGTTCTCAGTTTCCAAACTATCACGGGGATTGTTTTTCTTCCCAGTGGGGAAATGTTGGTGAGCAGCAGCGATGATGGTAGTATCAAACTCTGGGAAGTTGCTACGGGCAATCTGACGGGGACGATCGCCTCTCACCCAGAACCATTACACTGTCTCGCTATCAGTCCAGATGGCCAGATTTTAGCTGCTGGCAGCGATGACAGTACCATCCTACTTTATCGTCTGCCCCAAGGGGAAAAAATCGGGACGCTGCCCGGTCATACGGAGCCAGTTTATGCTCTGGCTATTAGTCCTGATGGTCAGATTTTGGCTGCTGGCAGCGCTGATAATACGATTAAACTTTATCGCCTTGCCGATCGCCAAGAAATTGCTACTCTCTGGGGTCATTCTGCCCCAGTGCGGGCCTTGGCCATTAGTCCTGATGCGCAACAACTTGCTAGTGGTAGTGCTGACAGCAAAATCAAAATCTGGGACATTCCCTCCCAGCGAGAAATTAACACTCTGGTGGGACATTCTGACTGGGTTTTATCCCTGGCTTATGGGAGTTTTAGCGGCGGGCTGGTTCTCGCTAGTGCCAGTTGGGATAATACGATTAAGCTGTGGAATAGTCGCACTGGGGAGCTGCTATGCAATATTGAGGGTCATTCCATGCGCGTCAGTTCTGTAGGTTTCAGCCCTGACGGGACTCGCCTCGCTAGTGGCGGTTGGGACTGTACGATTAAAATTTGGGGCTATCGATAATTGATAATTGATAATTGATAATTGATAATTGATAATCCAGAGAACTGGCCCTCTATCCCCCAACCCCTTTCTCCCAAAAAGGGAGAAAGGGGAGCCAGAGGGGAAGGGTGGGAGGAGGGGGAAGGGTGGGAGGAGGGGGAGGAGAGGGAGGAGGGGGAGGAGAGGGAGGGGTGGGAGGGGTGGGAGGAGTGGGAGGATTACTTCCCACACTCCCCACACTCCCCACACTTCCCCCTCTTCCCACACTCCCCACACTCCCCACACTCCCCACACTCCCCCTGCCCCCCTGCCCCCCTGCTCCCCTACGAAGATTTGGGGGCAGATAATTCGCCAAATTTCGGCGACCACCACCCCCCCTGCTTACTCTGGAAAAATGCCACTTCTTTGCAGCTTGTTCGCTTCGTTTCGGGGTTAGCGCAACGCCACATTACCTTATTTTGACCATCCTTATTGTACTCGTAGCGTTCCATTGGGGTGCCGCACAGGGGACAGGGATATTCTGCTGCTGGCGAGTCGGTTTTAGGTGTCTGCGGGCGGTGAGAATAGGGGAGTTCATAAGTGCCGGTTTTGACATTCAAGAACATCACTGTCCCACATCCATTTTGCCACTTATCGCAACTTAGGAAATGGTCGGCTTTCATTTTCTCTGATTTGGATAACACTTTTGTCATCAAATTTCCACAGTTGGGACAAAGGATTTCTATTGGTGCTGCTTGTGGGGTGCCATCGCTTTGGCTGGGAGAGGAATTAACTGGTTTTCTCTTTTTGCTTGGGGCAGCCATGCCGCTGTTTTCGCTGGCAAAGGGATTTACCGGTTGCTCCTTTTTCATCTGGGCTAATCTGGCATTGTCATCAGTATCAAAATGATTAACCGGTTGGCGTTTTTTCTTGTCCGCCAAGCTGCCAGTTTCCTGAGTTTTAAACTCACCCCTGGGGATGCCTTTTCTGATTTCCGCAACGGCATGGGCGATCGCAGGAGCGAAATATTCCCGGTGCCAGCCGGTTAAATAGCGCTCCCAGTCCAGCTTGCCTCCGGCGATCGCATCCAATTGCCGCTCCATTTGGGCGGTAAAATCAGCTTGGATTAAGTCTGGCAACACCCGCTCTAAAACAGCATCCAAGTCCATCCCTAATGCTGTGGGCTGCAATTTGCCTTTAGATAATACCACATATTCCCGCTCTTTCAGCGTCTTAATGGTGGGAGAATAAGTGCTGGGGCGGCCAATGCCTTTTTGTTCCATGAGTTGGACGAGTTTTGGCTCGGTATAGCGCGGTGGTGCCTGGGTTTGTTTCTGGTCAGCTCCGGCTTTTTTCAGTTGCAGGGGCTGCCCTTGTTTCACGGTTGGAAGTTGGGAATCACCGCTGATATTATGCCAATAAATAGTATATCCTGGAAATAGGAGAATTTGGCCACGGGCTTCCCAAAAAACTGTCCCGGATTGGGTGATGATGCGAGTTTTTCCCAGTTGAGCCGGACTGCACTGTGAGGCGACGGCTCGCCGCCAAATTAAGTCATAGAGTTTGGCTTCATCGGCGATTAAGTTTAGGGATAATTTATCGGGAGTTTGGAAAACATCGGTGGGGCGAATGGCTTCGTGTGCTTCCTGGGCTATGTGACTGGCTCGGTGTTTGGTTTGGCTGTGGGGAATATTGGTAGGGTCTTGTTGTTGCAGATATTTACGGACATCGGCGCAAAATTGCTCTGAAAGCGCTACGGAATCGGTGCGCATGTAGGTAATATAGCCCGCTTCATAAAGAGATTGGGCGACTTTCATGGTGGTTTCTGGGGAAAAGCGCAATTTCGCACCGGCGGCTTGTTGAAGGGTGGAGGTGATAAAGGGTGGCGGTGGGGGAGAGCTGGTGGTTTTGCTTTCGATTTTGACTACTTGATGGGGGTGAGTGCGGGCGATTTCTACCAGTCGATCGGCTTCGGCTTGGCTGAGAACTCGCTCGGATTCGGGGGTGGTGGTTTCGGTTGATTCGGCGGCATCATCTTGAGCTTGGGTGGGGTTTTCTGTTTCGCTCAAACTTCCCCGATAAAGTGCGCGAAATCCTTCGGCGTACTCAACCCAAACGCTCCAGTAATCTTGGGGTTTAAAGGCTTGAATTTCTCTCTCGCGCAGACAAAGCAGATGCAGGGTGGCGCTCTGGACTCTTCCCATTGATTTGGCGCCGTTTTTCAATGCCCAAACTACGTGTTTACTGCCTTTGTAGCCTACCAGTTTATCGAGGCAATCGCGAGCGCGACCGGCGGCGATTAAGTTGGCGTTGAGGGTTCTGGGATGGGCGATCGCGCCGGTGACTGCGGGTTTGGTAATTTCGGTATAAGTGACGCGCTTGGGTTGCTTGAGGCGCAATTCTTGGGCGAGGTGCCAGCCAATGGTCTCGCCTTCGCGATCGGGGTCGGTGGCGATATAGACTTCTGTGGCTTGTTTGACGGCTTGGCGCAGTTCAGCGAGTACCTTTTTGCCCCGATCGCCTCTGGGTTCATACCGACAGTGAACGCGATCGCCTTCCAGGTCGAAACCGAGAGCATCTTCGCCATCATTTGCTAGCTCGCGGATATGTCCGCTACTGGCTTTGACTATCCAGCCACTACCCAGGATTTGACTCAGCTTTTTGATTTTACCTGGGGATTCGATTAGCAGTAGATTACCCATGATGCCTCCTGCTTGATTTCGAGTTTAGCAAACGGTCCCCCCTGTCCCCGCTCTCAAAGCTCCCCGTCAATCTGGGCGACAAGAGCGGTAAAATTGACCAAAGAGACAGACGGCGCCCGTCTCTGGAGTAGCTATATAGGGAGCAAAACACAAACATGCTGGCATATATCCTGGCCATAACGATCGCTGTGGGTAGCATCGCTATCTACTTAGCCGCCTTCTTCTTTCCAGAGGTCCACCGCAAAGAAGACTTTATCTGGAGTGGCGTAGGACTATTCTATGCTTTAGTTTTGTGGTTCTGTGCTGGACGCATCACTGGTGCAGTGTTGCTCGGCCAAACTGCCAGCGTGGCTTTGCTCTCCTGGTTTGGCTGGCAAACCCTCAACTTGCGTCGGGAAGTCACCCCCGCACCCATGCGCACCCGCATCGCTGAGCAAAAAAAGCTCTCTGCTGGTATCTCCCAACTGCAAGAACGTTTTACCAGTCTATTTAAAGGTAAGCCCAAAGACAAGCCGGAAGCTAAACCGGTGGCTGCAACTCCTGTCAGTGCCCCAACTTCTGAGCCGGTGGCCCCTCCTCCAGTTGCTGCATCGGCTGCTGATATTGTCGCCCCCGAGCCACCACCCGCTACAGTTGTCCCAGAAGTGGTATCGGAACCTGTACCGGAAGCCGCATCAGAACCGGTATCAGAAGCCACACCAGAAGCCACACCAGAAGCCACACCAGAACCGACCCCAGAACCCGCATCAGAAGCCGCATCAGAACCGGTTGCCACCACTTCGGCAAAACCTGTCCGGGCGAAACCGGAAACTAAGCCTGCTCAAGGCAAGGTGAAAACTCCTCCATCTAAGTCAAAAACTCCGGCTACAACTCCGGCGACTAAATCTGGTGGCGGTTTGGCGAAAATTACTGCCCCTGTCTCTGGTTTGGTTCTTGGTTTGCTGGGTAAATTCAAAAAGGATAAAGCCCAAACTCCATCTACTGCTAAACCAAAGGTGGATGCTCCCACATCGGCCCCTGTAGCTGAGGTAGTGCCTCCTGTGACTGAGGAGGCAGTATCTGTAGCAGCTCCCCCGGTGGAAATGGCCCCGGAAACTGTGGCGGAAACTCCCACGGTGGAAATGGCCCCGGAAACTGTGGCGGAAACTCCCCCGGTGGAAATGGTCCCGGAAACTGTGGTGGAAACTCCCACGGTGGAAATGGCCCCGGAAACTGTGGCGGAAACTCCCCCGGTGGAAATGGTCCCGGAAACTGTGGTGGAAACTCCCACGGTGGAAATGGCCCCGGAAACTGTGGCGGAAACTCCCACGGTGGAAATGGTCCCAGAAACTGTGGCGGAAACTCCCCCGGTGGAAATGGCCCCGGAAACTGTGGCGGAAACTCCCCCGGTGGAAATGGTCCCAGAAACTGTGGCGGAAACTCCCACGGTGGAAATGGTCCCGGAAACTGTGGTGGAAACTCCCACGGTGGAAACGGTCCCGGAAATTGTGGCGGAAACTCCCACGGTGGAAACGGCCCCGGAAACTGTGGCTGAAGGTAATTCAGAAACGCCACCGGAGGAAGACTCGCAAGCGGCGCGATCGAAACGACTTGAACCGGCGATCGTCGCTACGGATAAAAGCCCTGGGGAAGCTAGCTCCTCACCGGCTGACCCGATCGAATAGTTATAGTCATTTCAAATAATCAGGAGACAAACCAGCTCGATTGCCTAACCCCCTAATGGGGGTTAGTTAACCTGTTGACCTGATGCACCTTTTTTCTTTGCTCTTCGGAGCTTCCATCCCATAAGTAGGAAAATGTCCTTGAGTCGCCGGACTCAAGGACATTTTTCATTTAAATGAGTTTTTGAAATTTGTAACAAAAATCAAATTTTGGAAGCCCGAAAATACAGATTTTGATTATTGTTACAAGAATCAATTTCGGTAGTCCCCGGTACTACCCAGAAGGCCATCATCACTCGTTTCCATTCAAGTTATGTCCCCGACTAGCGGGGACATCAAAAAATGTAAAACAGAAAAATGGACATACATCCACATAGTTTCCATTCAAGTTATGTCCCCGACTAGCGGGGACCGCCTAGACGCGAGCGCCCGTGCTGGATGTTTCTCGGCGAAGCCGTTTCCATTCAAGTTATGTCCCCGACTAGCGGGGACCCAAAACAAGCTATCATGGGCTTTTCAGGGGCAGATAATAAGTTTCCATTCAAGTTATGTCCCCGACTAGCGGGGACAGATGGAGAGGTAAAAATGAAAATTGGTTATCGCCACTGGGATGGTTTCCATTCAAGTTATGTCCCCGACTAGCGGGGACTAGAATCTATCCTTGAAGAAGGGTTAGTATCAATGTTTCCATTCAAGTTATGTCCCCGACTAGCGGGGACTAAAAGAGTGCAATAGCAGCTTGGCATTGGCGGCATTCAAGGGTTTCCATTCAAGTTATGTCCCCGACTAGCGGGGACATTCCCAGTATTTCCAGTTTGCTGCACTGGCTGGCATATGTTTCCATTCAAGTTATGTCCCCGACTAGCGGGGACTGTACCCTGAATGGATACCCAATACCGCATCCTATCGTTTCCATTCAAGTTATGTCCCCGACTAGCGGGGACATACTGCCCTTTGCGGACTCCCGGATGTTCTGCACCCGTGCAGATGGAAGCAGTTTCCATTCAAGTTATGTCCCCGACTAGCGGGGACCAGTTATTAATGAACGTTTCATTGCCTGCTTTACCGCAGTTTGTTTCCATTCAAGTTATGTCCCCGACTAGCGGGGACTGATTTCAACCCACCCCTCAAACTCAAGGTTAAGCTCTTAATAGTTTCCATTCAAGTTATGTCCCCGACTAGCGGGGACAAGCAAAACACTGACTATGGACATCGAAAAGACATTAGACGGTTTCCATTCAAGTTATGTCCCCGACTAGCGGGGACGCCCATGCCGTCCCGGCACGGGTGAAGGGGCGTGACATAGGGTTTCCATTCAAGTTATGTCCCCGACTAGCGGGGACTCCACACCCGCCGGTGGGTTTGTGCGATCGGTGGCCGAGGGTTTCCATTCAAGTTATGTCCCCGACTAGCGGGGACACCGCTCAGGTCCCGCTCCAGCAGCGCGGCGTCGAGGAACTGCAGGTCAAGTTTCCATTCAAGTTATGTCCCCGACTAGCGGGGACGTGGAGGATGCGCGCCTGCCGCTCGTTCAGCCCGCCGCCGCCGACGCCGTCCTGGTTTCCATTCAAGTTATGTCCCCGACTAGCGGGGACGCAGAGCTGCGTGTCACACACCGCATCGCAGTCCCTGCGGGGTGTTTCCATTCAAGTTATGTCCCCGACTAGCGGGGACTGTTAACTTAGCTAGCCTAGCTATTGTGATGTTGTTTAGTTTCCATTCAAGTTATGTCCCCGACTAGCGGGGACTCTCCTTATTAAAACCCATACGGGGCGCCGTGTCAAGAGGCGATTTGCGAGGGATCCGAAATTGACCACTACAAAACCCCAAAACACCCCCAGTAAAAATCGCTGAAACCCTTACAGGGCAACCTATCGAGGGATTCCACGAAGTTGCGTTATTTGCGGCCATTTCTTCTATCCCTCGCGAGTGATGAAGCGCCCTCCCCAGGGTCCCCACAGCCGCCGCAGGACCCATTCTGACCGCTTTTGGGGGATTCTGGCCCCCCAAAATTTGATTGTTGTAACAAAATTCAAATTCTAGAAGCCCCGAAAACACAATATTTTTGATTAAAGTTACAACATTCATAATGATTACAGTTACAGAAATCAAGAACTGGGGGGGCCTATTGTCCTTTGGTAACTCAACCGTACAACCGTAGGACCCGGCATTGCGGTGTCCATTGCCCGCGTAATTATAGTCATTTCAATTAAGAATGAGAATGTTTTTTTGTTAAACCCCGCGCCCTCACCCCCGTCCCCTCTCCCAAGTAGGGAGAGGGGAGAGTTGGAGCCAGAAAGCATCCAGGTCTTACTCCCCTTTCTCCCTTTTTGGGAGAAAGGGGTTGGGGGATAGAGGGCAACTCTCAAGGGTTGTCTCATTCTTATCTGAAATGACTATATACGTAAATTTTACCGGATTTTACCCCGAAAATTTACCCAGAGGACACGTTACCCAAAGGACACGGCATTGCCGTGTCCCTACCTGCGTAATTATACGTAAATTTTCCATGTTTTTTACGAATATTTACGCATAAACAGCAATAAGGCGGCCACAATTTACGTACAATTACGGACATGAGGGAATCTCCGCCCTGCCCATATCTTAGTGACGGGTTGGGCACGGTGGAATTTATAATGGCTTTAGCAAAACATTTGTCCTTTGTCCTTTGGTGACAAGGGACAAATAACCAATTAGAGGATTTTTTTGGTGAATGGCTGTGACAGAAGCAAAAACCTACAAAGATACCGTAAACCTGCCTCAGACAAACTTTGATATGCGGGCTAACGCCGCCGTGCGGGAGCCAGAAATCCAGAAATTTTGGGCAGATAACCAGATTTACGAGCAACTGTCGCAGCAAAATCCGGGAGAAATTTTCATTTTGCACGACGGGCCCCCTTATGCTAACGGCGATTTGCATATCGGCCACGCTCTGAATAAAATCCTGAAAGATATTATCAACCGCTACCAACTGCTGCAAGGGCGTCAGGTCCGCTACGTCCCTGGTTGGGACTGTCACGGGTTGCCGATCGAGCTGAAAGTGCTGCAAGCGATGAAACCGGAGGAGCGGGAAAAGCTGACGCCGATTAAACTACGGCAAAAAGCTCGCACTTTCGCCCTCAAAACCGTAGAAAAACAGAGCCAAGACTTTCAACGCTACGGCGTCTGGGGAGATTGGGCCCATCCCTACTTGAGTTTGCAGCCGGAATATGAGGCGGCTCAAATCGGGGTTTTCGGCGAAATGGTTCTTAAAGGCTACATTTATCGGGGACGCAAACCGGTCCATTGGAGTCCTAGCTCGAAAACGGCTTTAGCGGAAGCCGAATTAGAATATCCCGAAGGTCATACCTCCCGCAGTATTTACGCCGCTTTCCCGATGACAGCTCTGGCCCCCGCTGTCCCAGAGGATTGGCAGGAATATTTGCCCCAGCTCCAGGTTGCCATCTGGACTACTACACCTTGGACAATTCCCGGCAATTTGGCGGTAAGCGTTAACCCGGATTTAAATTATGCCGTAGTAGAAGCGGCGACGGGCAAATATTATATCGTGGCGGCTGACTTGGTAAGCCGCTTGTCAGAAATCCTGCAAATGCCTCTGGTGGTGAAGTCGGCGGTTAAAGGTGCGGCTTTAGAAGGCTCTAAGTATCGTCATCCTTTATTCGATCGCGAGAGCCAAATTGTCATCGGCGGCGACTATGTTACCACAGAGTCCGGTACTGGTTTGGTCCATACAGCTCCTGGTCATGGTTTGGAAGACTACGCGGTGGGTTTGCGCTACGGGTTGCCAATTTTGGCCCCAGTAGATGAGGATGGCAATTTCACCGCCGAAGCAGGAGAGTTTGCGGGTTTAAATGTTTTGGGTGAAGGTAATGCGGCGGTGGTGAAGGCTCTGGAAGCGGCGGGAGCTATGTTAAAAGAGGAGCCGTATCAGCATAAGTATCCTTATGATTGGCGGACGAAGCAACCAACGATTTTCCGCGCAACAGAGCAGTGGTTTGCCTCAGTGGAAGGTTTCCGGGAGTTGGCGCTAAAGGCGATCGGCCAGGTAAACTGGATTCCAGGTATCGGCCAAAATCGGATTACGGCGATGGTGTCCGAGCGATCGGACTGGTGCATCTCCCGCCAGCGCAGTTGGGGGGTGCCAATTCCAGTATTCTATGATGAGGAATCTGGGGAACCGCTGCTGAATGCAGAGACGATCGCCCATGTCCAAGGGATTATCGCCGAAAAAGGCTCTGATGCTTGGTGGCAAATGGCTACAGAGGCACTATTACCCGAGTCTTACCGGAATAATGGCCGGAAATACCGCAAAGGCACGGATACAATGGACGTGTGGTTTGACTCCGGGTCCTCTTGGGCGGCGGTAGCAAATACTCGCTCCGAGCTGAAATATCCGGTAGATATGTACTTAGAAGGGTCAGACCAGCATCGCGGTTGGTTCCAGTCTAGTTTGCTCACCAGTGTCGCCACCAATGGCCATGCTCCCTATAAAACAGTGTTAACTCACGGTTTTGTCTTGGATGAACAGGGCCGGAAGATGAGCAAGTCGATCGGGAATGTGGTTGACCCGAAAATTGTCATCGGTGGGGGCAAAAACCAGAAAGAAGAACCAGCTTACGGCGCAGATGTGTTGCGCTTGTGGGTGTCTTCCGTGGATTATTCGGCGGATGTGCCTTTGGGGAAAAATATCCTCAAGCAAATGGCCGATGTTTACCGCAAAATCCGCAACACAGCGCGGTTTTTGTTGGGGAATTTACATGATTTCGACCCAGCAAAAGATGCGGTGCCTTATGAGCAGTTGCCAGAATTAGACCGCTATATGCTGCACCGGATGACCGAGGTGTTTACTGAGGTTAAGGATGCTTTTGATAGCTTCCAATTTTTCCGGTTTTTCCAAACGGTGCAGAATTTCTGCGTCGTGGATTTGTCGAATTTTTATCTAGATATCGCCAAAGACCGGCTTTATATCAGCGCTCCGGCGGCTTTCCGGCGGCGCAGTTGTCAAACGGTGTTGGCGGTGGCTTTGGAAAGTTTGGCGCGGGCGATCGCCCCGGTACTCTGCCACATGGCTGAAGACATCTGGCAAAATATCCCCTACCCCACGGGTTACAAATCTGTATTCCAAGCCGGTTGGGTGAACCTTGATGCGCAGTGGCGGAACCCAGAATTAGGCGAAACCTGGTCAAAAATCCGCAAAATCCGGGGCGAAGTCAACCAGGTAATGGAATCAGCGCGGCAAAATAAATACATCGGCTCTTCTCTGGAAGCCAAAGTTTTACTATATCTGGAAGATGCCCACCTGCGCGAGAAGTTCTTCGGTAATGAGGCAACTACTGTAGGGGCAACCCCCCCATCTTTGCCCTCAACAGAAGCGGTAAATACAGAGGTAGGGGCGATTCGCGAATCTCCCCTACAAAAGGGGTTGAGCCCTGCTTTTTCTGGGTTAATCAATAGTAACCCCTCTCTCCAGCAGGCGGCGGAAGTTTGGGGCAAATTCTCTGCTACGGTATCGCCGTTAACCCAGCACGGGGAACGTTTGTTATCTGACTACGAGCGGGTTGTCACTGCTGGGGTGTTGTTAGTGGCAGCTTTTGTGTTTGTGTATATTAGCTGGGTGGTGGTGGATACGGTGAATCACCTGCCTTTGCTGCCCAATTTATTTGAATATATCGGCATCGGCTGCACTTTGTGGTTTGCGCGTGGTAATTTACTGTTGGCGGACGATCGGGACAAGTTATCCGCCAAGTTGCAAACCTGGAAAGATGAGTTTGTGGGCAAACCTTCGTCAGAGGGGTTAAAGCCTAGTCAGCGGCTCATCCTCAGTGATGATGTGGTGCTTCAGGAACAGTTACCAGTTGATAGCAACGAGGAACCCCTGAGTTTAGGGGAAATTGTGCCAGTGGATATGCCTGTGGCGGTGGCTCCTAACAAGAGTCAAAATGCCGCTGATTATCTCACGCCTGGTAATGGGGTGGATGAGTGGCGTTATTTGTTGATTTCTTCACAAGTGGAGTTGGTGCCATCAACGGCAAATCTCGACAATGTGGAGTATAAACTGGTATCTGAGAGTCTGGGTGTGGGTGTGGTGAAGGCGGATGGCGAAAAGTGCGATCGGTGCTGGAATTACTCCCTGAATGTGGGAGTATTTGCTGATGACCCCACCATATGCGATCGGTGTGTGGTCGCCTTAGCCGGGGAGTATTAATCCCACCTGGGGAGGGGCGATTCGCGAATCGCCCCTCCGGGGACTATGCTATAACTGCCTTGACCATTGCTATATGATTACCAACTTAACCGCCCAAAATTTTAAATCATGGGCAGATACGGGCCAAATCAAAATTGCACCCCTCACCGGCTTTTTTGGCACCAACAGCTCTGGCAAAACTGCCATACTGCAACTATTGTTAATGTTGAAGCAGACAGTAGAAGCTGTAGATAGGCAGCGAGTGCTGCATCTGGGGGACGATCGGAGCTATATTGACCTAGGCACATTTGCCGATATTGTGTATGGGCATCAAATCCCTGGTCAAATCAATTTAGCTTTAGAGTGGCAACCAACACAACCATTAGCAATTGCCGACCCAGAAGGTGAACCAGAACAACAATTATTTTTGATTTCCCAATTGAACTATAATGCCAAAATCAAGGGCAAGCTAGATAATATCTGGATTGAAGAATTTGGCTATAAATTTAGCGATAAAAATGTTAATTATCAATTCGGGATGCGCTGTGAATCTGAACCAACAGCCGACAATTACTCAAACTATGATTTGATAGCAGAAGGGTATCAACTGAGGCGAAAACGCGGCAGAGCTTGGCAGCTTCCCCCACCGGTGCAAAGTTATCGATTTCCCGATAAAGTTAATGCTTACTATCAAAATGCCAGTTTTTTAGCTGACTTATCCCTAGCTTTGCAGGAGCAGTTGCAAAACTTATACTACTTAGGCCCATTGCGTGACTATCCTCGCCGCCGCTACCTGTGGGGAGGAGATAACCCCCAAGATGTGGGACAAAAAGGAGAATTGGCAATACCAGCATTGCTCGCCGCTCGCGGAGGGAACCAAATTAGTAAGGTAGAAGAAAAAGTGGCGCATTGGCTGCGAGAATTAGGTTTGATTTATGACTTCCGGCTAGAACCAATAGCCGCCAACTCCAAAGATTATGAATTGCGAGTACGTCTTTCTAGCAGCGCCCATGAAGTTTTGATTACCGATGTAGGCTTTGGCGTATCGCAAATTTTACCCGTGCTAGTTTTGTGCTACTACGCTCCTCCTGGTGCCACTATTATATTAGAACAGCCAGAAATTCACCTCCATCCTTCCGTCCAAGCTGGTTTAGCTGATGTGTTTATCGATGTGATTAAAAACCAGGCAGTCCAGATTATTCTGGAAAGTCATAGCGAACACCTGCTCCGCCGTTTGCAGCGACGGGTAGCCGAAGAACAGCTCGCCAATGAAGATGCGGCGCTCTATTTTTGTGAAACAGACGGTGATGGGGTGGCTCAATTAACTTCACTAGAATTAGATGGGTGGGGAAATATTAATAATTGGCCTGATGGTTTTTTTGGTGACGAAATGGGTGATTTGGTGGCCATGACAGAAGCGGCGATGAATAGACAATTGTCATTTACTGCGAAATGCGCCAGTGAGTGCGGTGGTAATTTCTGTGAGGGCAACAGCGGCGGTATCTAAAAATGCCCCCATACTGACAAACCCGTGAATCATGCCATCATAGCGGGTGATAGTAACTGGGATTCCGGCTTGGCGCAAACGCTCGCCATAGGCTTCGGCTTCATCTCTAAGTATGTCATATTCAGCGGTGATAATTGTCGCTGGCGGTAGGTTGGTTAAGTCAGTTGCCAATAGGGGAGAGGCAAGGGGGTTTTCTCCGTCGGCTGGGGTGGATAGATACTGATGCCAATACCATGTCATGGCTGGTTTGGTCAAGTAGTGATGGGCATATTGTCGGTAAGATTCGGTGTTGAAGTTGTAATGGGTGACGGGGTAAATGAGGACTTGATGGCAGAGGGAAATTTCTGGCTCGGAGCGCGCCATGAGGGTAACGGCGGCGGCGAGATTGCCTCCGGCGCTGTCGCCTGCGATCGCGATGCGGCGGCGATCGCCCCCCAATTCTGTGCAATAGCTCGCCACCCATTCAGTCGCCGTATAGCAATCCTCCACGGCGGCGGGAAATTTATGCTCTGGAGCAAGGCGGTAGTCCACCGAAACCACAATGCACCCCGCGTGATTGGCAATATGGCGGCAACAACTATCGGCTATTTCCAAGTCTCCCAGCACCCAACCGCCACCGTGGAAATACACCAGCAGCGGTAGGGGATTTTCCCCGGTGGGGGTATAGATGCGCAATTTTATCTCCCCCCCAGTACCAGGAATCGATCGCTTTGCTGACCTGATGGTGCGATTTTCCACCCGCGCCACCGGTTCCGGTGGGGGAGAGAAATTACCCTCTGTGGCGGCGAGTTCCCGCGCTGCAGCGGGCTCCAGTTCCTGCAGCGGGGGCAGTTTTTTCTGACCAAGGTGTTGATAGAGGGCCTTTACTTGGGGATGCAGGGACATGATTACTTGTGGGCTTCGCTAAAATGAGGGCGGCTGACGGGAATGGTGATGACAAACTCGGCGCCTTGTCCAAGGGTAGAATTTACCTCTATCTTACCGCCATGTTTTTCCACGATGATTTGGCGGGCGATCGACAATCCCAAGCCAGTGCCTTTCCCCACGGCTTTCGTGGTAAACAGGTGGTCAAAGATTTTTTGCTTCACCGCCGCCGACATTCCCGTACCATTATCCTGAATCAGAATGGAAACCGACTCGCCATCGGGGTTGAGGGCAGTTTTAATCCGAAGAAGGTTGGGGCGGGTTTTAATGTCGCTGAAGCTGCGGCCCTGGTTGGACTCCTCGATCGCGTCGATCGCATTAGCCAACAAATTCATAAACACCTGATTTAACTGACCAAGGAAACACTCCACCAGGGGCAAATCACCGTAATCTTTGACAATTTGAATCGCGGGCCGCTGGTCCGTGGCTTTCAAGCGGTGTTTGAGAATCAACAGCGTGCTATCAATACCAGAATGCAAGTTGCAAGGTATAGCCACGTCCGTATCAGACCGAGAAAAAATCCTCAAACTGTCGCTGATATGGCGAATTCGCTCAACTCCCGCATTCATCGACGCCAGCAAGCTGGGCAAATCCTCGCGCAAATATTCTAAATCAATAGCTGCAATTTCTGAGGATATAGCCGCTCCCGGTTCGGGAAACTGTTCTTGATACAGGTCGAGCAAGCCAAATAAATCCTGCACATAGTCGCGAGCGGGTTGCAGGTTGCCCGCCAGGAAACCTAAAGGATTGTTGATTTCGTGAGCGATACCAGCCACCAAATTGCCGAGAGCGGACATTTTTTCGCTCTGCACGAGCTGGAGCTGCATTTCTTGGAGGTCATGCAAGGAATTTTCCAGTTTTTCGGCGTATTCTTGGGATTGGCGATAGAGGCGGGCGTTTTCCAGGGAGATGGCGGCTTGAGCAACCAGGATATTGAGCAGGAAAACGCGATCGTGCGTGAACGCCCCCACCGTCAGCTTATTTTCCAGGTATAAAATCCCCTTCACTTTTCCCCGATCGCGAATTGGCGTACAAAGCACACTCTTAGGTTGATGCTTAATTATATAAGGATCCGCCGCAAATTTAATTTCAGCCGTAACATCATCAAACACCAAAGTTTGTTTCGCATGCTTGACATAGTTAATCATGCTCAAAGGCACTACTTGACTTTGGTCAGCGAGGAGAGAGTGAAACAGACAGTCTTGTAATTTATTACAATGGATCGCCACCACCCAACTATCTTCCTCTTTTAAAATCAAAGCCCCAGCGTCCGCCCCCGCATTCTCCAGCGTCACCTCCATCAAACTAGAGAGCAACTGATTGAGATGAATTTCGCTCGATAGCGCCTGAGATGCCTTGATAATTGCCGGTAAATCCAGCATCTCCGAGGTGGCGGTAGTCCCCGTAATCGTTTTAGCAGTGCTAGAAATTGAACTACTCCCCGCCAAAGTTTCCCGCACATTCTGCCGCTGTTGCTGCTGTTGCAGCACAGGAGCCAGCAGCAGAGGATAACGGTTTTCCAAGTCCTCAATTTTCGCTGCCGCTCCCCACCGCGCATAAGCATAGTAGGCATCAACCAGGTAAACGCTAGCAATTTTTGGCTTACCCCACTGCAGATAGAATTTCGCCGCCAGTTCGCAGGCGAGAGCTTCATCATTGAGATATTCATACTCTTGGGCGAGAGCAATGGCGTGATCATAAGCCTCGATCGCCGCCAAATTGTCGCCCTGCACCCGATATATCTCCGCTTGCACCAATTTCCATTTATGGCCGAAATTCATCGGCGCGTGTTGCGCCCATTTCTGCAATTTTTCCTGGTTAGTTTGCACGCAGAGTAAATGTGCCGCTTCCTCCTCACCACCCCGACAAACTCCCAGCCGCACCAGAGAATCGTAGAACGAGAAGAGCGGTACATTCAATTGCCCTGTCACCGCCCCTAAATACTGCTCGGCTAGGCGGGCATTCTCAAAAGCCTGCTCTGGTTGCTCAAATAAGTAGCACAGCAGCATTTTATGGAAATATAAGAAATGCAGACCCGTCCCGTCTTTAGCCTCTAGGTGAAACGGCAACATTTGCTGCTCATCATAAACCGCACCGGCTAACTCCCAGGGATTTTTCTGGCTGCCCAGTAAATTCAATAGCACCTGATGCACGATGCGAGTATAATTCAAAGCATCGGCTTGCTTAAACTGTGCCAATGCCTGACAGTAGCCCGCCACATCAGTTTCTAAGTCTGCCAGTTGAGCGCCGCTTAAATAAGAATATTGGGCGATTTCTTTGGCAGAATACCCTAATTCTAGCTCGCCAGTTTCCAGCCCCCGGGTGTAACCTTCTTTTAACAGGGGGATAATTTCTTTGACGTGGTGCTTGCCATAGATGATATGGACGCCCACCGTGTAGAAAATTTTGGTTTTCAAGTAATTGGCATGGAACTGTTCCAGAATATTGAGGGCTAATTCGCCGAATTGATACCCAGTTTCAATATCCAAGATGATGCCAGTGAGTACCAATCCATACAAGCCGTAAGCAAAGGAGGATAAGGGCGCATTGCCGTAGGTGACGGACAAATGAACCATTTTCACAATGACTAGGGGGAGGAGCAGGGGGGCGCTGATGTAGGTGGGAGAGACTAAACTGGATAAAATCCGCAGTGCCGCCAGTTTTTCTGGATCGGTCATTTCCGGCAATTGCTGCAAGTCCGGGATATGTTTCTCGGCAGAAATGTTGAATGTCGATACAAAACTTTACATAAAAAATTACACTTATGTCTTTGATGCCTAAATTATTCAAAAAACGTCATCTCCTCAAACCAATGAACATAACTAATTTTTTGACACATACAA